>MWVX01000188.1_pt1 | contig 17464 bp, 16 predicted proteins | sample 1047311 | NCBI WGS metagenome assembly MWVX01 (sample SAMN06349984, study PRJNA376086) | soil metagenome | isolation source: MtG-4 sample Antarctic (ecotone) soil | place: Antarctica | collected 2015-01-13 | reverse complement strand
CATGGCTGGCAACGGTGGCAATGGTGCAGGCAATCAATAATATTTTCTTAGTTTTAAAATCCTCCGCCTAAAGCGGGGGATTTTATTTTTATTATGGCAGAAGATTTAAAAATTGTAACCGGAACGAAGAAAGAGCAATACGAGGCATTGCTTCCACAAATAAGGGGATTACTTCAAGGCGAACCGGACTTTATAGCAAATCTTGCCAATATAGCGGCGGCTTTAAAAGAACAATTTAACTGGTTATGGATAGGCTTTTATTTGGTTAAAAATGAGGAATTAGTTTTAGGCCCGTTCCAGGGACCGGTTGCCTGTACCAGGATAAAAAAAGGACGTGGCGTTTGTGGTGCCAGTTGGGAAATGGGTAAACCACTAATTGTTGCTGAAGTGGAAACCTTTCCTGGCCATATAGCTTGCAGCAGCTTGTCACGTTCTGAAATCGTTGTTCCTTTAATTTACAACGGCAAGGTAGTAGGGGTGCTGGACGCTGACAGCATTGAATTAAATACGTACGATGAAACAGACCTTCAGTTTTTAGAAGAGATAGTCAAGTTGGTTTCTTTTCCCCAGACCCTTAGCCTGTCATAAATGAAAACCTTCCTTTCAAATAACGTTTGTTTAAACATCCGCTTTTTCTGGGCTGTTTTTTACCCCTTTCTATCTTTTGATCAAAGCAAATTGCCATTCTTTTTAAATTATCCATGGGCAGGAACTATTCATTCACCTAATTCTTTCCTAATAGCATAGTTCAGGAATACTCCGGATCGTTGAACGAGTTTTTTAGTTTGTAGGTTACCTCCCAAGGAGCTTTTCTCTTTTGCAAAAACGGCACAGTATTTCGACAAGGTTTTGAAGCAATACATTTTATGCAATCTCAAAAAAAAGATTTACCCAGTCGCCAGCACGGTCATCATGAAAATCCGCTGAAGCAGGAAATGAGTGATGACCAAAAGAAGTTAAACGAATCAGCACATAGTGAAGCAGAGAAGGATATGGATGAGGATGCTGAATTAACGGCTCAAAGTGCTAACGATGATTTAGATGAAGGGGAAACAGCAAGGCTCGGTGAGAATATTCCAGAAATAATTTAATACCTACTACACAACCAATAAACCAATTTTTATGCAACAATTTACAGGCAGGCCCGCAGCAAGGGAGAGAAGAAATGAAGATTCCAGGAGACAGAATATTTCAACGGAAAGAAGTGAATCTTACAACGACAGAAGAATAACAGGTGAACCCGCAAAGTTCAATACACGGTCTGAAGAACGCCGTATTGTGTGGGAGAACGATTTGTACGAGAGACAAAGTATTTAAGTATGGATAAACAATTTGCAAAAGGAAATTTCGATTTGGCGCAAAAAACCAGCGATTGTAAATGATGATGCCTGCCGAACGTTAAATGACACTGAATTGCAGCAGTCCTGTAATAAGGCAAATGAAAGTAAGGTGAGGAAAATCTCAATAGGCAATTGCTAGAGAAAGAGTCTTTTTTTTAAGAAAATATTTTTGCTGCCCAAATTTACTGCCCTTTGTTTCCTATCACTTCTTTTGCTTTTTGAAAGATAGGGTCGTATAGATTGTAAACTTCATAAAAGCCCTGCGTCCGCCACTTCAAGCGGGCCAAATAGGCCTTGATTCTTTGCTCGATATTTTTTCTATCAAGTGCTGGTATCTTAGTTAAATAAATACTGTCCTTCATGGCATATTCTACCAAATCCTTCCAGGCATCTTCTGTATTTTGATACTTAGCCGCAAATTCAGTCGGGGTTTTGTATTGTTGAAACTTTGGAAAATTGGAAATATAATACCGGTAAACAAAAGCGTTAAACCTACCGTCTAAATAAAGCTTCGTTACATTATGAGTAAAAGAGCTTGTATCCAACGCAACATTTACATCAGGCATAATTCCACCGCCGCCGTAAACGGTACGCCCCCCGGCAGTTTTGAAAGTTTGTTCTTTTGAAGTGTGGATGGAATCGGGATTGATTGTTTCGCCATACCGGTAACGCTGCAACAGTTCTTCCATATAAATCTTCTTTCCTTTATCGTAAGGCCGTTGAATATTACGTCCTGCCGGTGTATAATAGCGAGCTACCGTAAGCCGTACTGCCGATCCATCGCTTAAGCTATATTGTTCCTGCACTAGTCCTTTGCCAAATGTGCGGCGTCCAATAATGGTAGCTCTGTCCCAATCCTGCAAAGCGCCCGCTAAAATTTCAGATGCGCTGGCGGTTAATTCATCTACCAATACTACCAGTTTTCCTTTTTCAAAAACTCCTTCTTTGCCCGCTTTATATTCTTTTTTTTCTATGTTGGTGCCTTGAGTGTAGACAAGCCGCTTCTCACCTGCTATAAATTCATCCGCAATATTTACCGCCTGTGTAACGTAACCACCCCCATTGCCCCTCAGGTCTAAAATAAGGTTTTGCATGCCGCTGGCTTTTAACTTTTCCATGCTTTGCATAAACTCCCGGTAAGTTGTTTCGGAAAACTTATTCAGCTTAATGTAACCGGTTGTAGCATCCGGCATATAGGTTGCATCTAGTGCGGGCAATGGAATGCGCCCACGGGTAACAGCAATTGTCCGGAGAGAGTCGCCCCGGATAATTCTAAGTCTCACTTCGCTTCCTGCACGGCCCCTAATAAGCCTTCTGATCTTTTGAATAGGTATGGTTTTACTAATGATTGCAGAATCGTTAACAGCAATTATTTTATCGCCAATATTTAATCCGGCTTTTTCACTGGGGCCATCCGGAATCACGTACATAACATTCACCGTGTCCTTAAATAAATTAAACTCTATACCAATACCATCAAAGTTTCCCTGCAGTTCTTCATTTGCTTCTGAAACATTGGTGGCGGGTATATAAACGGAGTGTGGGTCAAGGTGATCCATCACGGCGGTAATCGCATCATCTTTTAAAGAATCTGTTCCTATTAAATCTACGTACCTGGTTTTAATCAGGTCGAGTGTTTCCTGAAGGGTAGAAGCTTTATCCCGCTTGAAAAAATCATTGGATCCTGTTTGTTGATGTAGCTTAAACCCGAACATCATTCCTCCTATCATCACCACTGCTAAAATTAAGGGAAGCCACACCTGCAATTTTTTATTCCTCATCGTTGCCTTTACTTTGTATTTGTTTTGCAAAATAGGGTATTCGCAAAAAATCAGCCTTTTTCTATTCTTATTTCAACAATACTTTAAGCACAAACGAATGTCTGTAATTTTAATTGCCGATAGCGGAGCCACAAAAGCCGAATGGTGTTTAGTAAATGGCAAAAAAAAGGAAACAGTATTTACACAAGGCATTAGCCCCTACTTTTTAAGTACGGCCGCTATTGCCGATATGGTACAAAAGGAAGTAGTATCGGTACTTTCTAAGGTCCCGATTGATAAAGTATTTTTTTATGGGACAGGTTGCTCTAATCCCCAAAATGCTCTAAGCGTAAAAAAGGCGTTGAAGAAAGTTTTGCCGTCGTCTAGTATAATAGTGAATACGGATTTGATGGCGGCAGCGAGAGCTGTTTGCGGGGATGAGAAGGGTATCGCGTGCATTTTAGGAACAGGTTCAAACTCTTGTTATTACAATGGAAAAAAAATTGTAAAAAATAGCCCTGGTATTGGTTATGTTTTGGGTGATGAAGGAAGCGGTGCCTACTTAGGTAAAAAGGTCGTTCAACATTTTATGTACAATACTTTTGATGAAGACCTGAGAGTAAGATTTGATGCTAAGTTTGTAACTACCCCTGTTGAAATTTTAGACAATGTGTATAAGCAACCGTTTCCAAATCGCTACCTCGCGACATTTACATTGTTTTTAGCAGAGAACCGAGGGCATTATATGGTCGAAAATATTATTGAAGATGGCCTTAATGATTTCTTCTTTCAGCACCTGAATAAATACAACGAGGTTTGGAAATATCCGGTAAACTTTGTGGGCAGTGTGGCCGATGGTTTCAAAGATGTTATTCGAACTTTGTGCTCTTCCCATGAATTTGAGCTGGGAACTATTTTGAAGAATCCTATGCAGGGATTGGTGAAGTATCATAGCGAGAATTGATTTGAATGAAAAATCTTTGCAATGGCAAACACTTTATCTTTGAATTTTAATGGCACTTTCTACCCGACATCTACTTGGTATTAAAGACCTTTCGGTAGCCGATATTTCCCTCATTCTTGATACAGCGAAACAATTTAAGGAAGTGCTTCAGCGTCCTGTAAAAAAAGTTCCTTCTTTACGTGATGTAACCATCGTCAATCTTTTTTACGAAAACTCCACCCGCACAAGAATTTCATTTGAACTGGCACAAAAAAGACTATCTGCTGATGTTATTAATTTCAGCTCTTCAGGCTCTTCTGTTTCAAAAGGTGAAACCTTGCTTGACACAGTAAATAATATTTTGTCAATGAAGGTTGGTATGGTGGTTATGCGGCATAGTGCAAGTGGAGCGCCGCATTTTCTGGCAAAGCATATTTCGGCCGCTATTATAAATGCAGGAGATGGAATCAATGAACATCCAACTCAGGCACTCCTGGACGCTTATTCAATGATAGAATTGTTTGGAAGTTTAAAGGGGTTACGCGTTGCTATTATAGGTGATATCATGCATAGCCGGGTAGCACAAAGCAATATTAGCCTGCTCACTAAAATGGGAGCGGAGGTAGTTGTATGCGGCCCTCCCACATTGATGCCAAAGTTTATTCAGGAAGCTTTTCAAGTGCGGGTAGAATATGACCTTGAAAAGGCGTTACAATGGTGCGATGTTGCCAATGTACTGCGAATTCAGTTAGAAAGGCAGAATCAGGTTTTATTTTCATCGTTGCGTGAGTACAGCCTGGCGTACGGAATTAATAAAGAAAGGTTGGACAGGTTGAATAAAAAAATAACTATCATGCATCCCGGGCCTATTAACAGGGGCGTGGAATTAGATAGCGATGTTGCAGATAGCGATCAGTCAATTATTTTGCAGCAAGTGGAAAACGGTGTTGCGGTGAGGATGGCTGCGCTGTATTTGCTGTCAAAGTCCGATGCAGGTTAAATAGTTTGCTTTGTAATAGTAAAGTTTAAATTTAAATTATGCGTGTAGGTCTTTTTCCAGGCACCTTTGACCCTGTAACATTTGGGCACTTAGATATTATTGAAAGAGCGTTGCCGCTTTACGACATGCTTTATATAGGCATTGGAATTAACGCCAATAAGGAGCCAATGTTTTCTGCTGAAACAAGAGTTCAGTGGCTGAACAAACTTTTTGAAAATGAACCCAAAGTTAAAGCTATCATTTACGAAGGGTTAACGGTTGAATGCTGTAAAAAAGTTGGAGCAAATTATATTTTAAGAGGCATTAGGTATGTAAATGACTTTGAATACGAAAAAGCAATTGCCGACATGAACAGGACTCTCGATGAAAATATCGAAACTATTTTTCTAACCTGCTTGCCAAAATATACTTCTGTGGCTTCTACCTTGGTTAGAGATGTTATAAGAAATGGTGGCGATGTGTCTCAATTTGTACCGGACATAGTTCTCCGAACAATTGGACAAAGGATAAACAGGAACGGAGTATTTGCTTAATTAGTTATGGCCGTTAACTTTTTTCTTCCAGCAGTCACTACATCAATAATTGAGGTATGAGTATTATCCATATATTTCCCTAAGTCATTTATTGAAACCCATTTACATTCAGAAATATCTTCTTGTAGTTGCGGTTTTAGAATTGATTTTTCGTGAGCCCTAATTAAAAACCAATGCGATTCTTTTAAAATATGCGCCCCTCTTTCGTAGTAGGTATGGTACGTTACATGCAACGGCCCTTCAATTGACAGGTTGGTTGCCCCGGTTTCTTCCTCTATTTCCCGTACTGCACATGCTTCAAGATTTTCGCCGTCATCCAGTTTTCCTTTAGGCAGATCCCATTTCCCCTTTCTAAATATGAAAAGAAGCTCATTATCTTTTGTGTGGACAAAACCACCGGCAGCAATTATAAGTGTAAGATTTTGTTTGAAAGATGCAATAAGTTCATCAAAATCAGAATGCAAAAACACACCAGCATAATATTCCCCAAACTCTAATTGTTGTAACATGGTTCTTACCGACGACGGACTGAGATTTTCAATAAAGAGGGTGTCAGGACGATGCATGTACTCGTCAACCTTCTTATTTGTTTTGCTAATTAAGAAAAGAGGCTTATTCTGAACAAAAATTTTAAGCATACAATTTTACTTACAACGAATATACCAGCAAAAGCTGTTTTACTACCTTCGCCGCATGACAGACGCTACCATAAATGCAGAAAAATTGCTACAGGCCGAAGCTGTAAAGCTTAGTCCCAGCACTCCTTTTACGTGGGCAAGCGGGTGGAAAAGCCCTATTTACTGCGATAACAGGAAACTCCTTTCACTACCCTTTATAAGAGATTATATTAAAAGCGAGCTAGCAAGTACAGTTTTTGAAAAATTTCCTCACGCAGATAGCATTGCGGGAGTAGCCACAGCTGGTATTCCCTGGGGAATCATGGTTGCAGACCAGCTTAAATTGCCTTTTATCTATGTAAGGACGAAACCTAAACAGCATGGATTAGGCAATCAAATTGAAGGGCAATTCGATTCCGGGCAAAATGTGGTGGTGATAGAAGATCTTATTTCGACAGGCAAAAGCAGCCTTGAGGTAGTAAATGTATTGCGTGATAATAATTTAGTGGTAGATGGAATAGTGTCGATCTTCAATTATAGATTTGAAATAGCAACTGCCGCTTTTAAAACGAATGGGGTGACAAATTATTCACTTACTGACTACCCGACCCTCCTCTCTTTGGCCATAGAAAAGGGTATAATTGCTGAAAACGATAAGGAACTTTTGTTAAAGTGGCGCACGGAGCCGGCAAACTGGACCGGAGTTCATTAAATTCGTTTCAAATAATCCCAATGAAAAAGCTTTTTCTATCAGCAATTGCTGCTTTGATTTTTTCCAACGCCCCCTTTGCACAAACGAAAGCCCTCCAAGTGGCAAAAATCAGCACCCCTACAGTTCAATGCGATATTTGCAAGACCCGAATAGAACAGTATTTAAAACGGATTGATGGAGTTACTTCCGTGAATGTGGGAGTAAAGAAAAAAGAAGTGACAGTCAAATATCTTACAGACCGCACAAATATCGAAATGATAAAAACATCCATAGCCAATGCTGGTTATGATGCTGCAGAAATATCCGCTAATCCCGAATCTTATAAAACAATACCAAAGTGCTGCAAAAAGCCTGAATACGGCGGCGGAATATCTAAGCACTAAATTTTATTTTAAAAAAGTTTAAGCTCTGCAATGCAGGGCTTTTTTGTTGTGCCCTTCCCTAAGTGAAAAAAAGCTCCTGAGTTTTTGGGAACGTTGTTCCAGCTAGGGATTTGCCATTTGGTACGTAGACTATAAACTTACCCTTAGAGTGCTGGAACTAGCCTACGAACATTTTTGTATTTAAGGTAACCAGGCCAACATAAAGTAATTTTAATTCTCCACTTTCTTATCTGAAACTCGGAAATCCCAACTGCCATTCTTACACTAAAATCATACCGCCATAAAAGGCGTAAAAACAGATTTAATAGGGGAGTTAGGAATCCAAAGCCTAAAAATCCCTAAACACCTAGTTGCTTATAATAGTCACTTGTACTAACATTTTTAGATTAGAAGAAACGTGATCCAAACTTTAAATAAGTTAAAAAAAATAGTAACTATTACCTGCATAAAAGATTAATATTCAAAACTACAAATTCATTTTGTTAAAAAATTTATAAACTCTTTTGTGCATATTTCCACCATAATTTACCCAAAAACTAGCCAAACCCAATTTTTAAAATCAATAGTCATAATTTATTGATTTACACCTGTGAAACAAATTTAAATAGTATTTATTGTAGTAACACCAATACATACTAAAAAAATTTATATTAGACTGGTGAGATTTGCTTAGGCATGTATAACCCGATTTATTTTATTTATCGAAACCAAAATCTGTACAACAGCTCCATTTTATCTTAGGCTTCTCTCATTTAAATAAGTGACATTTTGGCCATAGGAGACCCATCTTATTACCTTCTTAGCCGCCTATTGGCGATCCATTGAAAACATTTGTTTAATTGAAGTAGAAGGCTAAATACTTTTTAGGGTAAATTGCAGTTAATCATTTTATAGAAGCACTAATTGATGAAGAGATTATTTTATGGCTTGACCTTTTGTCTTTTAGCTTTTGTAATTGATGTCAATGCCCAAGATTTTTCTAATAAGGGAAAAGATTTTTGGGTTGGTTACGGCCTTCATAGTAGAATGTTTCAAAACACTACCGGCGGCACCCAGGATATGGTTTTATACTTTGCAACTGAGTCAGTAACCAGTATCACCGTTTCTGCACCCGGTGTAAATTATTCTCAAACCTATGCGAATATTCCAGCCAATACGATTTTCACAACCAATGCTCTACCAAAAAACGGCTTACAAGACGCACGGCTAATACAGGAAGGAATCAGCAGTAAAGGAATACACATTACAAGCGATAAGCCTGTTGTAGCGTATGCTCACATCTATAATAATAATGTTTCTGGAGCGACCTTACTGTTTCCAACCAACACATTGGGAAAAGAATATTACTCTATAAATTTTGAGCAGCATTCAAATGAAGCCAACTCAAACAGCTTTATCTATGCAATAGCTGCAGATACGGGTACTACAACTATTGAGGTTATACCTAGCGAAAACACCCAAAATATGAATGCCGGACAGGTATATACTTATAATCTCTTACAAGGGCAAGTTTTTAATGCACTGGGAGTGCTTACTGGTTCAAACGATGGTGTTGATCTTACAGGAACTAAAATAAGAAGCATTAGTACAGCCTCTGGTGGATGTAAAAGAATTGCAGTGTTTTCGGGCAGTGGAAAAATCAATATAAAATGTCCTTTGGGAACAAGCGGCGGTGCTTCGGCAGATAATTATATGGTTCAGGCGTTTCCCAAGAACGCATGGGGAAAGTATTATTTAACCGTGCCTACCAGCCAAATGCCAAGCAATTTTTTTCGGGTAGCTGTGCAGGATCCCACAACCCTGGTGAAGCTAAATGGTGTTGTTTTAACTGGTTTGATTAACGGTTTTTATTATCAAATAGGTCAAAACAATATGCCGAATGTAATTGAAGCAGATAAGCCGGTAATGGTTGCGCAATATATTACCTCGGCCAGTCAGTGTGGGAATAGTGCATTGGGTGGAGATGGAGACCCGGAGGTAATCTATCTTTCTCCTGTAGAACAAAACATTGATAAAGTAATTCTTAATTCAACTTCCAACTTTGCCATCACAAGGCATTATATCAATGTTGTTATCCCAAACAAGGGCACAGCCGTAAGCTCATTCAAAATAGATGGTGTCACTCCTTCCTCCTCATTTGTTGTTCATCCACAAAATTCTAGTTTCTCTTATCTTATTCAAAGTTTGTCTGCCGGACAACATACCATCCAATCTGATTCCGGGTTTAATGCAATTGCTTATGGGTATGGCGGTGCGGAATCTTATGGATATAATGCCGGCGCCAACGTAAAAGACCTTTATCAATTTGTATCTATTCAAAACCAATACGCTACTGTAAACTTTCCTTCTACCTGCAGAAACACACCTTTCTTTTTTTCCATGACTTTTCCTTACCAGCCAACCCAAATTAAATGGGTTTTTGGTACCGCTTTAAATACAATGGGAATAGCCGATGTAGTCATTAATCCGCAAACCTTTGATTCAACCTGGTTAGTTAATGGAAAACAATTATATCGCTATAAGTTAGCAAATTCTTATTTAATTAATGCTGTTGGAACATATCCTATAAAAGTCGTAGCCCAGAACCCAACATCGGACGGTTGCAGTGGTGAACAGGAAATTAATTATGACGTTCAGGTATTTGAACCGCCTGTGGCTGATTTCAATTTTTCTACTTCAGGCTGCGTTTCTGATTCTGTACGATTTACTGATAATTCCAGCACATTCACCAGGGCATCAATTAAATGGTTTTGGAATTTTGCCGATGGCAAGAGCTCGCAAATTCGTAATCCGGCACATTTGTATAACACCCCGGGAAGCGTTAATGTAAAGTTTGCTGTTGTTACAGACATTGGCTGTCTGTCCGACACAGCTACAAAACAGGTAGTTATTACAGAACCACCTGTGGCAAATTTTGGCGTTTCTTCTCCGGCTTGCATTGGCAAAACAATTACGTTCACCGACTCTTCCGTAGTTCTTATATCAGCAATTGTAAAATGGACCTGGAATTATGGCGATGGAACGCCTGTCGTGGTTGTTGGTACTAAAGCGCCACAAACACATATCTACGCAAGTGCCGGAGCTTACACAGTTAGTTTACAAGTAGAAAATGCCAGCGGCTGTAAAAGCGTACTCTATTCACGGCTCATTACTATTTCTCCTGGCCCAAAAGCAAATTTTATTTTTGAAAAAGTCTGTTTGCCAGCAGGAACAATGCAATTTACGGATCTATCAGTTATCGCTGATGGCACACAAAACTCGTTTGGTTATGCCTGGAATTTTGGTGATGGGGCTATTTCTACTGCGAAAACCCCCTCTCATAATTACAGTGCCATAGGACCTTACTCTGTTTCTCTCGTTGTTACATCCGGTGCAGGCTGTACAGATAGTGTTGTAAAAGTTGTTGATTCAATTTATGCCCAGCCACAGGCTAATTTTACTAGTCCGGCTGAGGTTTGCTTCGGTACTACAGTAAAATTCACCGATCAAAGTACGGCTCCTAATAGTTCAACTACAGGAAGAGTATGGGATTTTGGCGATGGAACCGGGCCATCTACTCAACAAAATCCGGCACACGATTATACTTTACCGGGCGCCTATGCGGTTACACTAACTACTACTTCAGCCGTTGGCTGTGTCTCTGTTAAAACAACAAAATCTGTTGTTGTAAACGCTTTGCCTACGGCAGATTTTGTACCTTCTATACCATCTTGCGTTAGCAAAACAATTACGTTTACGAATAGTTCTTCCGCTAACTCTGGCCTTCTTACTAAATGGACATGGAATTTTGGTGACGGCAGTCCGGCATCTAACCTGCAATCGCCTACACATACTTACCTCGCTGCCGGCAGTTATGATGTTACACTTCAGGTTGAAACCGATAAGGGCTGTATTAGTAACATTAAATCAAAACCAGTGGTAGTGAGTCCCTTACCCGTACTGGGATTTATTATGCCAGGCAATTGTATCAACGATCCTATCTCACAATTTTTTGATACCAGTTCCATTGCGGACGGAAGCCAGACTTCTTTCAGCTATCTATGGAATTTTGGCGATGCAAATGCAAGTGCTGGAAATTTAAATACTTCTAGTGTACAAAATGCATCTCATAAATTTACCGCTACAGGTAATTACAATGTATCTCTTACTATTACTTCTAACAACGGCTGCTCATCTAACATTACCCAGATGTTTACCATCAATGGCGCCGTTCCTGTGCCCGCGTTTACTATCCAGGGAGGGTTGCAATATTGTAGCAATGATTCTTTAACTATCACTGATAATTCTTCTGTTAATCCCGGTAAATTAGTTAAGCTGGAAATCTACTGGGATTTTACAGGCGACCCAACTAACAAAACTGTCATCACTAATCCTATCCCCAGTGCTTCTTATAGTCATTTGTATCCTGAATTTTTCACACCGGCAACGAAAAATTATGTCGTGAATATGGTAGCTTATTCAGGTATAAATTGCCTGAGTTCATTACAACAAATTGTTACGCTTAATGCCGCGCCGGACATTGTTTTTAACGCTATTGCACCAATTTGTTCCAACAAGCCTTCTTTTCCAATTCCCGTTAGCGTTAACAATATGCTAGGTGGCACCGGTATTTTTTCTGGAACAGGTGTAACTGGCTCCGGACTTTTTAATCCATCAACAGTAATTGGTTCCTCTCTAGTTCGTTATAACTACATGGCACCAAACGGTTGTAGCAATTTTAAGGAACAAATTGTCAGAGTTAATGCTGTACCTAAAGTCAGTGCAGGGCCAGATAAATTTATATTGGAAGGTGGCTCAGCCATATTAAACGGTAGTTCCTCGGGCAATAGCCTTACCTTTTTATGGTCGCCCGGTACCTACTTAAATAATCCGGGGATACGCCAGCCTACAAGTATTCCACTAGCTGATATTAATTACACATTAACCGTTATTTCAGCAGAGGGTTGTTCAGACTCCGACCAGGTATTTGTAAAACTGTTAAAGACGCCAACTATTCCAAACGTTTTTACGCCTAATGGTGATGGGGTAAATGATACTTGGGTAATTGAATACTTAGAATCCTATGTTGGGGCAACAGTTGAAATATTCAATCGTTATGGTAGCCTTGTATTCCGGTCTGTTGGTTATACAAAATCATGGGATGGAACTTATGGTGGCAAGCAAATGCCGGCGGGAACTTATTACTATATCATTAATCCCAAGAACGGCCGCAAACAAATTTCAGGTTTCGTAGATATTGTAAGATAGATGAAGAAAAACTTATTAATAGCGCTGGGATGTTTAGTAACTTTTGTCTGCACTTCTCAGCAACGGCCTCACTATACCCAATACATTTTAAACAATTACATATTAAATCCCGCACTAAGCGGTATAGAAAATTACACCGATCTAAAATTAAGTGCAAGAGATCAGTGGATTGGTTTTGAAGGCCGGCCCCAAACATTTTATTTGTCGGTTCACATGCCCATAGGAAAGAAGGATTATAAAACGTCGGCAACTTCTTATAACATGCCGGGACAAAATCCCAGGGGCACTTCTTACTGGGAAAATTATACGGCATCTGAAGCGCACCATGGCATAGGCTTGTCAATTGTAAATGACAAAACCGGAAATTACAATGTGCTTACTGCTAACGTTTCCTATGCGTACCATTTAGGGTTAACGGCAACTACGAACTTGGCTGCCGGTTTTTCTGGCGGGTTTTCCAAAGTAAATTATAACCGTTCCAAATCTTCTGCGCCAAACGATCCTGGCATCGGTCCCGGAGGCAATATTATTTATAAAATCCGTCCTGATTTGAATGCGGGTCTTTGGTTGTATTCAGGCGATTATTTTATAGGCGTTAGCGCTAAACAAATTATTCCGCAAAAAGTAGCATTCGTAAATGATACATTGGGATTGAAACTGACTCCTCACTTATTTGCAACGGCGGGCTACCGTTTTTTATTGAATAATGATGTAAACGCTGTTCCATCCATTATGGTAAAGAGTGTTACCGGAGCACCAACGCAGGTAGATCTGAATATTAAATTTCAATACCAGGATTTATTATGGTTAGGGACTGGGTACCGTTTTGGCAATGGCTACATTGGGATGCTTGGGCTAAACGTGGGAAACACGTTCAATGTTGGTTATGCTTATGATTTCACAACCTCCGCAGTTAATACGGCAAGCCGGGGAACTCACGAAATAATTATAGGATTTTTATTAGGAAACCGTTACGATGATTCTTGTCCGAGAAATGTTTGGTAATTACAAATGAACCACTTTTTTAGGCCGAAAGCTCCTAATCGAATCAATATTCTTACGTAAGAATTCTTTAGCAATTTTTATTTCTTCAACAGAAGCGTCTGGCAAAGCTGAACATTTTGTTTTTGCTTTTACTTTCAACTCCCTTTCCATTTTCTGCAGTTCAGTAAGGGCTATGGAATAGATGTTTTGCAAGCTATCTAACTGTACTTGCGCCATCGCTTTTGACACGTTTGCATTAATTGAAGTCCAGTCTAATTTGTCGTACCCTGCTTTCAGGTTTTGTTCGATATTACTCCAATTTACTTTTTGCAGTTCCTGTAAATATTCTTGTTTTGCTATCGCCTTTTCCTTTTTATTTAAAACCTCAGCAAATGAAGCGTCTATTTCTTTCCACTGTAAGGAGCCTATCACTTTTTTAGTTGCAGCAACTGTGGTTTCCACATTTTCCTTTTCTTCTTTTGTCAACCCATCATCCACATCATCAAAGTTTACAGGAAGCAGGTGTTCAGGTGCCGTTGGTAACGGCTCCTCCATTGCTGCAGCTTCCTGTGCCGGTGAATTATAAATATCAATTTTGATCTGATTGGGAGTTGAAGCTACTAAGTTTTGAAACTGTTGTTGCTTTGGCTTGCCTTCAGCAGGAACAATCATTTTCCCACCCTTACTATTGTTCATTTGCCAGGGAATAAAAATTTGTTCGTAGGCATAAGACACATTGGTAGGTAACCCACCGCTTCCATCTTTAATAATCAATATAGAATTAAAAAGCAGCACACAAAAAAGCGCTGCAAGCAACGGAACAATCTGTACCAGTTTAAAGGTTTTCTTCTTTTCCATACCAACAATTTTTTCAATGCGGTTTAGTAAATTTTGTTTACCGGCAGCACCTAACGCTAGTACCGAATGCAGGGTAGATGCTTTTTGTAAATGAAGCAGGGCAGCGGCGTAATCAATTTTATTATAGCCGAATTGCAGTACAATCTCATCGCAACAGGTTTCTCTTTCTGTTTCAATAGAGTTCATAAATGCTTTTGCAAACGGGTTAAAATAAAGAAGGGTATAAATGATAGACACGGCAAAGTTGACCAGGTAGTCGTAGCGGCGGATGTGCGAAAGCTCGTGCAATAAAATAGCTTCCACTTGTACAGGAGATAAATTATTTAATACTGCAACCGGTAAAAGAATAACCGGTTTTAAATACCCGATTGTGATTGGTGATGCAATTAGCTCAGAGAGAACCAGCTTAACCTTTTTTGAAATGTTTAAATGCGCTGAAATTCTTTGAACAAATAACCTGTACTCCAAAGCCGCTTTTTGCTGCTGCTGCTTTTTTATAAGCTGTACAAATTGCCAGTTTTTAAAAAGACGAACAGCGGGAAAAGCAAGCAACAGGAGATATGCTATTGAAGCTGAAAAAAGACAGATCTGTAAAAAATTGTTGGAATGAGTAATAGCGTTGTCAAAAAAAGCAAAGGCACTAGTGCTGCTTTGATAGTAAGAAATAAACGTTGCAAAAAACCAAACAAATCCCAGTAGCATAGCAGTTACAGAAACTTGGTATTTTTTTGCTGAGGATAAATTAAATAAGTAACTGATGGTTGCAAACACACACCACAGGAGAGCCATTTGCCAAAAGCTGTTAAGCGTTGACCACCCCAGGGCCTGCAAAAATTGTGAACCGTTCCATCCGGTCATGATTATTTGTTTTTAAGGTTATTGAGTAGGGTTTGAATTTGTTCCAACTCCTCAACGGAAACCTTTTGTTCACCGCTACCCAATGCCTGCAAAACCAGTTGTGTTGACGATCCGCCAAAAAGCGAGTCAATCATTTTATCCAATAAATGTTTTTGCGTATTCTCTTTATTTACTGCCGGTTGATAAATATGGGTTCGCATACTTTCGTCGCGTTTAACCAATCCTTTTTCATGCATGATCTGCATCAGCTTTAATGTAGTGGTATAGCCAACATCTTTTGTTTTGGCTAATCCTTCATGCACATCCCGAACGGTAGATGTATTGTTTTGCCATAAAATGTTCAGGATTTCAAGTTCGCTTTCAGTTGGTTTTATGTATTTGGAAGCCATAGCTTAAACTATTGTGCGGCTAATTTACGATTTGTTTCGTATTAGCAAAATCCTTTTTCCAAATTTAATTTTAGACAACGATTCTTGACGATGAAAGGTGGAATGTGTGGATGAAGAAAGACATGGGAAGATGGGTGGTGTCGGAAAATTACAATAAGGCTATCCTCCTGCGCTACGACTTGCGGTGAAGGAGGTAATATTAGAAGCAATATTTTCTTCCCAGTATTAAAATTCATACTTAGGCTACTATATCGCTACTGGTTTGCAGTAAAATGACAGGTTTTTTATAATTAGGTAGCGAAAAAAATTTGTTCATTAATTCTCTGATAGCCGTTTCTCATTGCTATCAATAACAATCAATTTATGATTTGCTGATCAAAGGAGTCTCGGCTTTTGTTTTACTTAATACGGAAGTAATGCTTGTTATAACACCGGCAATATCGGAAAGATCAGCAGGAACGATCATTGAATTATTGGTCTTGGCCAGCTTGCCAAATTCTGTAAGATATTGTTCTGCAATGCGAAGGTTAACCGCATTCATGCCGCCCTCTTCATTTATTGATTTGGCAATTTCTGTTATACCTTTTGCTGTGGCAAAAGCTACCATCTCTATTTCTGAAGCCCTACCGGCAGCTTCATTTATCCGGCGCATTTTTTCACCTTCCGAGCGGGCAATGGCTTCTTGCTTATCACCTTCGGCGCGGTTAATTTTAGCTTGCTTATCACCTTCCGATTCTGCGATAAGGGCTCTTTTTTCACGTTCGGCACGCATTTGCTTTTCCATTGCATCTTTAATACTTTGCGGCGGCGAAATATTCTTTACTTCATAACGCGAAACCTTTATACCCCACGGCCCGCTTGCTTTATCAACAGCTTCTACAATCCAGCCATTCACTGTTTCCCTTTCCTCAAATGTTTTATCAAGCTCCATCTTCCCAATAACGCTTCGCATGGTGGTTTGAGAAATTTGTATCACAGCAAACCGATAGTTGTCAATACCGTAAGAAGCTTTTTGCGGATCAATTACCTGCAGGTACAAAATACCATCTACCTCTACGGCTATATTATCCCGGGTTATACATATCTGCGATGCCACATCTATAGCTTGTTCTTTCAGGTTTTGCTTGTAGGCGATTTTATCAATAAAGGGAATTAGAATATGGAAGCCTGCATCCAATGTACGGCTGTACTTTCCCAGCCTTTCTACAATATATACTGAACGTTGTGGTACTACTTTAAATGTGGAAAGAAAAGCAATTAAAAGAAATACGATCAGTACAATAAGAATAATAGTCGATGAAGTCATAATCATGCTTTTGTTGATTTTACAAGTAATAAAATGCTGTCATTTCCTACAATCGTTACCTGTTCTCCTTTCTCTATAGTATCATCAGATTTTGCGTCCCAGGTGGTTCCCTTAAAATCCACTTTCCCGTTTTTTCCGGGGCCGATAAGGGTTTCCGATATACCGGTCTTTCCAAGAAATTCATCTTCTATCTCGCTGGAGTATTTCCTTGTCCAGATGATTTTTTTAACCCAGTTCCTGAATATTAAAATAGTAACAACAGAACTAGCTAAAAAAATAATAAGCTGCGTATTAATGGAAAAATCGGTAAACAAAGAAAGGATAGCTACGAGCCATGCGCCAACAGCAAAAAAGAAAAGGATTAAGCCGGGTACGGCAAACTCTAATAAAAAAAATATAAAGCCAACAAGGAACCAAATGACTGCGGCATTATAAAAAATATCCATTAATAAATTAGTTTGAATTGTTCAAATATAACTTATTAATCCTGTGATGTTTTAAGGTAGAGTGGAATCCTACCAAAAGAAGCCTGAC
>MWVX01000187.1_pt1 | contig 17536 bp, 14 predicted proteins | sample 1047311 | NCBI WGS metagenome assembly MWVX01 (sample SAMN06349984, study PRJNA376086) | soil metagenome | isolation source: MtG-4 sample Antarctic (ecotone) soil | place: Antarctica | collected 2015-01-13 | reverse complement strand
ACCGATTTTTTTTCTGCCAACGCTCAGGCAAACACTTCAAATGTCAACCCTAATCAGGATGAATTATCTTTGTAAACCTATAGCAGGATTATTATTTAAAACTGTCAACTTTTTTCAGGACGGGTCAGTTCTATTCATCGGCAGTTCCAGCTTGAAATTATAAATTAAGCAGCAGTAGAAACCATTAACTTTATTCCTTTAATCGGCTTAGTTGTCGGCAGACGGAACACAGAATACCGCCACAACGCCGTCATCGTTGGTGGCAAGTTTAAACAGACAGAGTACCCCTCCTTTCTTGTGCCACGAATCCGGAGCGGTACCTGCTAATTTTTAAAAAAAATCGGGAATAATTATCTTTTAGACAATTTTTAATTAATCCTCAAGAAACTTCAAACGCAAGCTTGGATCTGCATTAGTTTTACTTAATACTGAAGTAATAGAAGTTATAACCCCCGCAATGTCGGAGAGATCGGCAGGCACAATCATTGAATTGTTTACTTTTGCCAATTTTCCAAATTCGGTTAAGTACTGTTCTGCAATCCGAAGATTTACAGCATTCATTCCTCCTTCACCATTGATTGACTTTGCTATTTCGGTTATTCCTTTAGCAGTTGCAATAGCTACCAGTTCAATTTCAGCAGCAGTACCGGTCGCCTCGTTAATTCGACGCTGCTTTTCACCTTCAGATTTTGCAATGGCTTCCTGTTTATCTCCTTCTGCCCGGTTTATTTTAGCCTGCTTATCGCCTTCAGATTCTGCTATAAGCGCCCTTTTTTCCCGCTCTGCCCGCATTTGCTTTTCCATGGCATCTTTGATACTTTGCGGCGGAGAAATATTTTTCACTTCATAACGTGAAACCTTTATTCCCCATGAATCACTTGCTTTGTCCACTGCTTCAACAATGGTTCCGTTCACTGTCTCCCGTTCTTCAAATGTTTTGTCCAGTTCCATTTTACCTATTACGCTTCGCATAGTGGTTTGAGAAATTTGAATAACAGCAAACTTATAATTATCAATGCCATAAGAAGCTTTTTGAGGATCTACTACTTGCAGATACAGAATACCATCTACTTCTACCGCTATATTATCTTTTGTGATACATATTTGCGAAGCCACATCTATGGCTTGTTCCTTTAGATTTTGTTTATAGGCAATCTTGTCAATAAACGGGATCAGGATGTGGAACCCTGCCTCCAGGGTACGGCTAAATTTACCAAGCCTCTCCACAATATACACCGAACGCTGAGGTACTACTTTAAAACTAGAGGAGAAAGCGATCAGCACAAAAAGAATTAATACAATAAGAATTATAGTAGTAGCCATTATTTTAAATTTTTAGCGGACCTGACAATTAATTTTATGCTCTGATTTCCTGTTATTATTACATTTTCGCCTTCTTCAATTGTATCATCAGAACCGGCATTCCAGGAAGTTCCCTTGAATTCCACTTTACCATCATGCCCGGGACCAATAAAAGTTTCTGCTCTGCCTGTTTTACCGATAAATTCATCCTCGATCTCACTTGAATGTCGCTTTACCCAAATGACTTTTTTAAGCCATTTCCTGAACAGAATAAGCGTAGCTACTGATCCTATCAAAAAAATAATAAGCTGAACGTTAATGGACAAGTCTACAAATAATAAAAGTATTGACACCAGCCAGGCTCCGACAGCAAAAAAAAACAGAATTAAACCGGGCATAACAAACTCCAGTAAAAATAATATAAACCCTGCAATAAACCACAGCAACGCAGCATTATGAAGTATTTCCATTCCGGAAAAATTAAACGTGTAAATGAATAAGTATCAAATATAATCTTTAAAGCAATCTGAGAAAGATTTCTAAAATAAAGATTAGTTCAACAATCGGTTTGGCAATATGGCGGGGCGACGAATATATTCTCAGCTTTTTTCAGGACGGGTCAGTTCGCTAATCGGCTTCAGTTCCAGCCGACGAATAACGCCGGGCAATAGAATAAACAATGAACTTTTATCTATAAATTTAGCTTCGGTTACGGTCTGAAGATTTTCAATACCGCCACATCGCCAAGCCCTAACGTTAGCGGCAAGTTTTAATACACCCGCAACTTCACAAAACCAAAAACCACATGCTCCGAAAAATGTACATAATTAATTTCGATTACACTTTTTAATCACCCTTTTTCCGTAAATATGCAGTAACAAAAAAATCAGCATATGAAAACGTATATGTGTTGCTTTAACCCCCGCCACTAGTATTTTTTATTATCATTTTTATTTTCTGACATAAAACCCGATTACGATGATAACAACCTCCACATTTCAATTAAAAAATCTATTTACTTTTCTGATACTTCTCAATATCTGCACCGGCATCAGCGCTCAGGATGTTTATATGCATTGGGCCAGGGTTTTGGGCGGTACCGGCAACATAACTGCGAGAGCTATTGCTGTAGACAATAACGGCAATGTTTTTACTACCGGCTCCTTTACCGACACAGCAGATGTTGACCCCGGAAACGGAACGGTAAATTTGATTTCGCCCGACCCTATTTATGGCGATTTTTTTGTTTCTAAGCTGAATGTTTCTGGTGATTACGTAAATGCCTATTATACCGGAGGATTGGGGGCACAAGACTACGGAAATGCCTTGATAACCGATGCGGCTAATAATGTTTTTACAGCTGGCTATTTTCATTACTCAGCCGATTTTGACCCCGACCCTGTTGATTCATTTGTATTAACCGGAGGAAGTGGCGTTGCATTTGTGTCCAAGTTTGATGCTAACAATGATTTTGTTTGGGCAAGTAAAGCGGGGATATCAGATAATCTCTATAACGGAATAGCATTGGATGACAGCGGTAATGTGTACACCACGGGTAAATGGAGTAATGATATCTATATAAGTAAACGGAATGCTCAGGGCGACACGCTTTGGAATAAACGATATCCGCCTACTACACTTAATAATGTTGGGTATGGAATAGCTGTAGATGATTCGGGCTATGTATATGTAACGGGTTATTATTGGGGCTTAAGTATTTTACCTAATGCAGGCAACACCGATGTGTTTGTAATGAAACTTGATGCTAATGGGAGTTTGGTTTGGGCAAAAGGGTTTGGAGGAACAGGACAGGATTTTGGAAATAGTCTTGTTATAGATAAGTCCGGTGGTATCTATATAACAGGTTCGTTTAGCAGTAAAGTAGATTTTAATCCCGGCACAGCAGCAGCCGACACTTTCTTTTTAACCTCGGCAGGCGGCAAAGATGTTTATGTTGCTAAGCTAAATTCAAACGGACAGTTTCAGTGGGCAACCCGCGCAGGGGGAATATTGTCAGATGTGGGTGCAAGTATTGCCATTGATACTGCGGGCAATACTTACATAACCGGAAATTTTTCGGACACCGCAGTATTTGGCAGCAGCACTTTTATCTCTACGGGAGGAGACGATGCTTTTGTTGCTAAACTGAATTCCAGCGGCAATTTCACGTGGACGAAGCAATTCGGGGGAGACGGAACAGATGCTTCCAGAGACGTTAAACTAGATGCTTCGGGTAATATTTTTTTGACCGGCTATTTTGCGCAGACAGCTGATTTAGATCCTGAGTCGGGTGTATTCAGTGTTACATCAGAGGGTTTATTTGATGTATTTGTTATCAAACTCAGTCAGCAGCCTATTACAAGCATTCCAACGCTTACTGCTGAAAGTAAAATTGAAGTTTATCCAAATCCATTTTCTGATCAACTTACTTTTAGTTATTCTCATAACAATCAGTCAGCTATTTCACTTTACAACTTTCTCGGACAACAAATATTGCAACGGACAATTACAAACTCAACGACAATAAACACGGAGCAACTTGCAAACGGCATTTACTTTTATGAGTTACATAACGCCAAAGGGACAATTAAAACCGGAAAGGTTGTAAAGCAATGACAGAGAAAAAACCAGCCGCTAACAAAGGGTTTGCAATAGCGGGGGTGGTGTGCTTTGCAGAGAGTTTAGTGCTTGGTGGAAGTGTGGTGCTTCGTATTAAATTTGGTGCTAAAAACCCCCGCCATCGCAAACCCTCAGAACGTCAGACTGTGCAAAAACTACTTGACAACTTTATCCATTAAAATTACATAGCTATACACCTGGAAGTGAAATTTACCTCTGTAAATAATCTCTTCCATGGCGTATATAAAAGGTGATAGCAGAACACAGACAACAGCATTTCCTTTTACCCTCGAAGAATTAATTGCACAGGACAATCCCGTTCGGGTAATTGATTTATTTGTTGAGGGATTGGATTTAAATAAGCTCCAGTTTATTGCAAAAGGAAAAGCCGCTGAAGGCAGACCTGCATTCGATAATAAAATATTGCTCAAGCTTTATTTATATGGCTATTTAAACCGCATCCGCACATCACGCTTGCTCGAGCGGGAGTGCGAGCGCAATGTAGAAATCAGATATATGGCGCATCATGTTCAATCATATAGCTGTTAAATTTAGCTTCGGTTCCGGTCCGACGATTTCAAATACCGCCACATCACAAACACTTTAACGTTATGCGACATGCAAAAATGAAATGGTGGCAACAATATTAACATTTACGGAATTATTGACGTTATCCATTCTTATTGGACTTGGCATGTCTAATAAGATCATTTTTGCAAAGAAATAAAAGATCTAGTCTTACAGAAATAACAGCTTCCCAGCCACTCCTGCCGAAAAATAAAAGCTCGTTAAATAATCTGAATTATTCGAAAATGACCTGCTGAGCACCTTTACCCATACATTTCGTTCACCTTTTTCCAGTTTACCACGTTCCACACTTCATTAAGATAGTCAGCACGTTTATTTTGATGTTTGAGATAATAGGCATGTTCCCATACATCAATTCCCAAAATGGGTTTGCCTTTGTCTTTCGAGATATCCATCATTGTGTTGTCCTGATTTGGTGTTGTGGCAATAGACAATTTCCCATTTTTATCTGAGAGCAGCCATACCCAACCCGAACCAAAAACAGCCAGCCCGGCCTTATTGAATTCCTCTTTGAATTTATCCATTGTTTCCCACTGCGATATCATTGCGTCCTTTAGTTTTCCGGTGGCCATCATCTCAGATTTTGGTGCAAGAATTTGCCAAAAGAAGGTATGATTCCAATGTCCTCCTCCATTATTGCGAACCTGTGATTTCACAGCATCGGGTAATTTATCAATCATTGCAAGCAATTCTTCTATCGGTTTTCCCTTTAACTCCGGCGCCTTTTCTAAGGCAGCATTCAATTTGTCAACGTAAGCCTGGTGATGTTTTGTGTAATGAATCTCCATCGTTTTAGCATCAATATACGGCTCTAATGCATCATATGAATAGGGCAACGGTGGCAATTGAAATTGCCCGTCACCCATTGGCTTAAAAGAGTCATTTGTAAATATTTTTGCGCCTGAAGATGTTGTGAAATCGAGCGATAACACACCAATTGTACCGGCAGCAGCCAGTGCACTGTTTCTTATAAACTGGCGGCGGGAATTTTTTGTTGTTGTTTTCATTTGTATAGGTTGTTAATGTTCATTTAAGCTAAAATCACAAAGGCTAATTTGGGTAATTTTACAACATCAATACGTAATTAAAACTTTTGTAGAAAGAGAGTGCTACTCCAATTGCTTTCAAGTTGAAGACGGTAAGAGAAAAAATAATATGGAATCAGCGATAAAAGACATTGAATTGACAGTGGAGGGTATGACCTGCAGCAATTGTGCTATGTCTGTTACTAAATTTTTGGAAAAACGTGGAATGAAGAATGTATATGTAGATTTTTCTTCAGGTTCAGTCAAATTCAATGCAAATGGGAATTATGACGGCAGTCAATTGTCAAAAGGCATAGAGGGGCTTGGCTATCATGTAACTACAACAAAGGACTCAACAGAAAAAGGTGCATCTCAATGGTGGAAAACTGTGGATGGTAAATTTTATTTCTGCCTCCTCTTTACCCTGCCACTCTTGTTGCATATGGTTTTACCCTTTCCATTGCTTCATCATCCTGTAGTTCAACTTATGCTGTGCCTACCTGTTTACATTACAGGGTTATCATATTTTGGCAAAAGTGCATGGGGCTCGGTTAAAGAGGGATTTCTGAATATGGATGTTCTCATCTTCATTGGCAGCACAGCCGCATTTCTTTACAGTGTTATAGGATTATTTATTTTATCAAACACCGATTACCTTTTTTTTGAAACATCAGCCTCCATCATCACGCTTGTATTATTAGGAAATGTTATTGAGAAACGTTCTGTTAAACGTACCCGCACCGCTGTTGCTGCATTAGCAGAACTTCAGCCGCTAAAAGCACGCCGTATAGATTTTTTTGGTGATGAGAAGTTTGAAGTAATCAGTGAAATAGATCGTCATGACATTCGGAAGGGAGATCATTTTCTTGTTGCTACAGGCGATGGTATTCCAGCAGATGGAACGGTGCTATGGGGAAAAGGCTGGGCAGATGAATCTATGATCTCAGGTGAAAGCCTTCCCGTAGTGAAAAAAATATCGGACCCGGTAATAACTGGTACACTCCTAAATGAAGGCACCCTAAAAATAAGGGCGGAGGCCGTAGGTAAAGAAACCGTACTATCGAAGATAATTGACCTTGTGAATGATGCCCAGCGAAACAAACCAAAGATTCAAAAACTTGCGGATAGAATCACCTCCGTTTTCGTACCCGTAGTTTTAGGAATATCCGCACTAACATTCATTGCCAATTATCTCATCTTCCACAATTCTTTTGAGCAATCGCTCATGAGCAGCATTGGAGTGCTGGTGATTTCCTGCCCGTGTGCTATGGGGCTTGCTACCCCAACAGCAGTGATGGTGGGGATCGGGAGAGCTGCAAAAAAAGGAATACTGATAAAGGGAGCGCAGTCTCTTGAAACTCTTGCCAGTGTAAAAACCGTTGTTTTTGACAAAACAGGAACGCTAACTACAGGAAAATTCCGGATAAGCAGAATAACTGCTACTGGTGTTTCTGAAGAAGAGATAAAAACCATTCTCGCGAGCCTTGAGAAATATTCATCGCATCCTATTGCGAAATCAATTGTAGAGGAGCTTAAAGATCAAAAAACATTTACCGTTCAAGAGGTTACAGATCGTAAAGGTCTTTCTATATCGGCTATAGATTTAGCTGGAAACCGCTATGAAGCCGGATCTTATAAGATTGCCCCCGCATTTACCAACGACCGTTCTTACAATGTGTACGTCTTAAAGAATGGAACTCTTGCAGGAATGGCAGACATTCAGGATGAGATCAGGAAAGAGGCAAAAGCAGCCATTAAGTTTTTGAAAAGCACAGGAATAAAAGCTGTTATGCTCAGTGGAGACAGAGAAGAGATTTGCAAATCTGTTGCAGCCGCTGTTGGCATTGACAATTATTTTTCAGAAAAACTTCCTGAGCAGAAGCTTGCAATCATTCGTGATCTTATGTTGGAAGCTCCTACAGCTATGGTTGGCGATGGGGTAAATGATGCCCCTTCCTTAACTGCTGCAACCATTGGCATTTCACTCAGCAATGCAACACAGGTTGCTATAGATGCCGCTCAGATCATTTTACTTCAAAGTAACCTCAACCTCTTGGCAGATGCGATCCGAATCAGCAAACACACGCTGCTAACTATAAGGCAGAACCTCTTCTGGGCATTCTTCTATAACATTGTCGCCATCCCTATCGCCGCAATTGGCTTGTTGAAACCCATTGTAGGAGCAGCTTCCATGGCATTTTCTGATGTAATTGTAATTGGCAACTCTATCAGGTTGCGCACCAAAAAATTATCTTAACGCTGGTGCGCAAAAATATCCTTTTCATCACCAGGTGGTACCCCAACCGCGTTGATAAGCTTGATGGAAACTTTATTGAAAATCATGCTCGTGCAGTTTCCTTCTATTGCAATATTGCTGTCCTCTACATAGGCGCGGATCCTGGTATGAGCAATAGGTTATATGATTGGGAGGTGAAGAAAGAATTTGGGTTTACGGTAATACGAATCTGGTATCGTAACAATGATGTGTCAGCCAAAGGCCTTGGCAGAGTCATAAAATTATTCCGATATATTAAGGCAACTCAGCTTGGCTGGCAATTGATAAAGAAAAATTTCGGCATGCCTGATGTCAGCCATGTTCACATTTTTACACGACCGGTTCTGCTTGCCTTATATCTACAATATAAGTATCGTATTCCTTATATGCTATCAGAGCACTCAAGCCACTTTGTGCATAACCTGCCCGTCCTGTTGCCCCCCTTGAAATGGTTCGCACAGATAGCAGCAAGGCAGGCCTGCTTTATTACAGCAGTTTCAAAAACCCTCCAGCAAGCGATGCTGAGTTTTGGCTTGAGGGGAAATTATATTGTTGTTCCCAACGTGGTTTTTGTGCAGGATTCATCACAAAAAACAATGGCGGAGGGAGAAGCAATAAACATAATAGCAATTGGCAGTTTAACTGATCCCAGGAAAAATATTAAAGGATTGATTGAAGCTTTTACCAGGATACATCACCTCATCCCTGCGGCACGATTAAACATCATACGACCGGCCTCCAATCAATCGCTTCACAACATAGAATTAGCCAATGATTTGCTGAATAAAAAAATTTTCTTTCATGATTATTTATCGAATGCGGAAGTCTACAGATTGCTTCTTCAATCTTCTTTCTTAATTGTAAACAGCCTCTCAGAAACATTTTCTATGGCGGCAGCTGAAGCGCTTGCTTGCGGCAAACCCGTAGTGACTACACGTTGTGGAGGACCCGAAGAATTTATTGATGAATCATCAGGAATATTAATCGATACACATGATGAAATCCAGCTGGAGCAAGCCCTCATCCGAATGTGTAATGAATATAAATTATATGATGCAGAGAAATTAAATAAGTTTGTATGTGACCATTTTTCGGAGGAAATAGTTGGCAAGAAGCTTTTAGGAATATACGAGACAATTTTATCCCCGCAGCCATCCTGATAAGTCTTTATCTATTACCAATTCAAGCGTCTTTATTTCATCATGAAATTTTTCTATAAGATCTTTTCGCAGCGCTGCTGAAAGAGCTTCCCGTTTAACGGATTTGGTATTGAGTTGCCATAACCAAAACATCATCAAATCCCGTCTTTTTGACTGATGAGGAAAAATTAATCTGCCAGTCTTTTTTATCCATGCCGGAGGATGAAGAGTTAGGTGCCGTAGCAATTTACTCCGCGGATTTTTTCGAGGATTAAAAATTTTAAATGTTGATGGCATAACAGGTTTTAACTCCAGAAATTTCAAAAGATCAAGATAAGCTGCTGCCGTATTCTCTGTAAATTCATCAAACAAAATCACTTTCACCCGTTCTCTTCCAAAGAGGTTGATGTATCGTTTTACCTGGGGCGAATAGGTAGCGACATCAAAATAATAAAATGCTTCAACAGGACATTTAATGTGAGGAGAAATCCGTTCACCATTTTTGCGATCAACCTGTGCAGCAATTGCTTCTTCGAAATTGTGAATGATTTCGTTGCGGTTAAACACATGATTGCTGTGTAAAGCAACCATCATATCTACCGGATGTCGTAGGAGGATCACAATTTTTGCAGTCGGATTAAATTTGTAAATGTTCTCCGATGCCGCTGCGGAATATAAATTCCAGACCGACACCTCTCCTATGGCCGGCTGATCAATGCCATCCGAATAGTATTGCAGAAATTGTTGTTCCGTTAGCAACGGAAATTTGAAATGAAGATCGGTACAGAAAAAAAGCAATTCCTTAATGCGTGGCAGAAATACCTGGGGGTGCTGTTTCAGATAAAAATAGAGAGATGTGGTACCACTCTTAGGGGCACCCACAACAAAGAAGTTTGGCTTCATGACCCCGCTCATCTAAATCTTAAAAGCGTTGAGTTAATGCCGGTTTTTTTATATACAGCTATTGCCATAAGCACATTAAGTACAATGTTATTCACCGCCGCAGAGACAGCGGCTCCATTTATTCCGAAAGCAGGAATCAACAGGAAGCTAAGCAGGGTAGTGAGCGCAGCAGTTAGCACGAGCAGTTGTATGGCAGTTTTGTGATGTCCGGTCATGGTAAGCATATAACCAACCGAGCCTGTGGCGAAATTTACTACCTGCGATAACGTTAATACAATCAGCGCATTTCTTCCACTTCCGAATTCATCACCAAAGAACCCAAGAAAAAAAGATGGAAGCAGCAAAAAGCTTATTATAACAGGCAAGGAAAATAAAAAACCAAACCATAAGGTGCGTGTAATCACGGATTGCAGCTCAGCCATTTTTTCCTCGGCAAACAATCTCGAAATGATTGGTGCCAGCACCACGTTCAGCGCAAAGAGCATATAGCCCTCCAGGTCTGACAGCCTGGAAGCTATGGCAAAGATTCCAGTTTCCACCGCACCTTTAAAAGAACCAAGCATCAGAATCTGCAATTGTGATAAGTAAAAATATATGCCATTCACCATAAGCAGGGAGAAGGCAATCTTCGTCCATTTTTGCTTTTCAAATAACGGAATAACCTCAGCTACTGTGGACAATACTTTTTTTTGTACAAAATAATTCCCCACTACTAATGCCACAATTATGCTGATGCCGCTCATAATGATTACCATGAAAATATTAAGCTCACGGCCGTAGATAAGGAAAGCAATAAGCAACATCACAAGAAAAACCAAAGGCCTTATTAACTTATCAGGAAACTGACTTAAAGAATTGAGATGAAAGCTTCGAAGCCATGAGAGCCTGAGATTGATCATTGCAATTACAGGCAATACAGGAATTGCCAGCCAGAATCCGGTTCTCAATAGATTATCATCTGGCTGCTGCAACAACCAGGAGATTAAAAACAAAAGGATGGACACAATTACTGAGATGAGCAGTATTTTTTTTGTTGCATATCTGAAATATCCATGCATCAAATCTTTTCGCCCCTGAGCCTGATATGTTGGAATCTCTTTAAGAGCAAGTTGCTCAAAGCCCATACAACTGAAGACGGCAAGCAGATTTACCCATGAAAATCCATAGCTAAAAACTCCATATGCCGCTGCACCTAATAAGTTTGTGATGATCAAGCTGATGGCAACTGCTGCGAGCAATGAAAAAGCCTGAATGCTGAATACCACTAGCAATTCCTGCGCATGTCTTGTAACCAGCCAGGAACGAATGTTTTTTGAATTCAGGAAATATTGCATTCAGGGAAAATAGCTTTAAGAATAGTAACATGAGGAGCAATATTGCGCCAGCCGCTACCTGATAAGCGTAACGCTTCCATTTTTATTCACAATGGTTCCATCAGGCATGCTTCCTTCAAGGTGCCATATGTATACACCTACCTCCTGCTGCTCCCCGTTATAAGTTCCATCCCACCCTGCATCCTGGGTATTGGTAGTAAAAACAAGCTCTCCCCAACGGTTGTATACGTCAAGCTGATAATTCGTTATTCCATTTCCTAATACATTAAAAAAATCATTCTTCCCATCCAAATTTGGAGAAAATGCGGTAGGTATGATTGCTGATGGAGTTAAGTTCTCATTGCAATTTGTATCTATCTCTATAGTAACAGAGTCGGTACCAGCGAAGCATTCATTTATATCTGTCACGGAAACAACATAAGTTGTGGTTGAATCGGGCGCAGCAAGGGGTTGCAAACAATTTGAGCAACTTAAATTATCGGAGGGCAACCAGCTAACAGTACCGCTTTGATTTACCTGCAGCAATACCACACTACCCTTGCATATGATGGTATCCGCATTCGTAACCACGGAAAGAGGGGGCGCAAAAACAGTGATGCTGACTGAATCAAAAAGACTGCAGCCGTATTGATCTATGGCGGTCAGGAAATAAGTGACATCGGATGCAGGATTTGCAATGGGATTTGCAATAAAAGCATTTGACAATCCGGATGAAGGCGACCATTGATAACTTACGGCACCTGATGCATTCAGCTGCACAACTTCACCAAAGCAAATTCCTGTATCAGGCTCCGCTTGTAAACCTGCCACAGGATAAACAATCACCTCTACAGAATCAGTGACAGTACAACCTCCCGGACCGAGCGCTGTAACAGTATAAATTGTAGTGCTGTCGGGTGAGGCTTTAGGAGTATCGCAGATGAAACAACTCAGATCCGTGGTCGGTGTCCAATAATAACTTCCAGCACCTGTACCCAAGAGTTGAATAGAATCTCCTTTACAAATGCTTCCACCTCCTGCGGCCTCTATGGCAATGTCGCATTCGCATTTTTTCATGGAGATGTCATCTATTCCAAAATCGTTTCCAGTAGCAGACGTTTTAGTATTAATAAGGCATACATTGGCAGATGTAGTGATTCCCGATACCCAAATCTCCGAGAACTCCTTCCATGTGTTGGTTGTAGTCGGAGCATTAAAACCCTGAAAGAAGGGAAACGTGTTTATGAGTATCTGTATTTGCGCCGGACTCTGTGTATCCATCGAGCTAACCCAATAGCTGATCTCATAATAAGAATTGGGATCAACAGGAACCGTTTGACACCATACCGATGTGTTAGATGTTGTAGCTCCATTCGCAATCAAAAAGCTTCCGGTACCGGAAGTATGATCTGACCCCTCAAACATAGGTTCATAAAAGCTGGGATCAGCAGCAACTGTATATGTACCTTCAGGACTTAAGCACCCTGCCGTATTACAATAGGAATATAAAGATGTAAAAGCTGTGTTGCCATCGCTGAAATCGCCATTGATAATAAGGTTTGAAGATGAAAGACCTAAACCAGTTGGACACTGCGAATAAGCAGCTATCGTGATAGATAAGTGGAATAATAACAATATAAATTGGAATGGGCGAATCAAGTTTTTGTACATCGCGTTCAAAGTTAATAAAAGGAACCCGAAGTGCCGGTGAGGAGTAGGTTTCCTTACTCCTTTCAAATCTTTTTATCTACGGGGAGAATGGGATAGCAATTATTTTTGACTCTTTCCAAAATAACTTCTCAGCTTTTAAATCCCTTTGCTTGAGCCGGATGCATTTATTTGAATTTGAGGATCTGCCGTGGTTTCCACAAGCGATCAGAGAGGGAATGATGGATTTTTTGAAATATGGAATTACCTGGCTTAACTTTTATGAACCTGTGGCTCCTCTGATCAAAGAGATGCTGAATGAAACTGGTGAAACTAACCTTATTGAGCTATGTGCAGGCGGTGGCGGAGGAGTAATAAAGCTGTTAGAGAATTTGCATGAACTTGATTCAAATCCTAAAATTATTTTAACAGATTTATATCCGAATATTGAAACATATGAAAAAATAAGGAATATTTCGGCAGGTGAGATCAACTTTATTCCACATCCAGTAAATGCCCTCGATGTTCCCGCCTCTCTTGCAGGGATGAGGATTCTATTTTCCTCCATTCATCATTTTCAACCATCAGAAGTGAAAACAATTCTGCTGGATGCCACTAATAAAGGCATCCCGATAGGAATTTTTGACGCAGGTACCAAAAGCCCACTTACGATACTCGGTATCCTGCTGCTGCAGCCTGTGGCTTTCTTTTTTCTCACTCCATTCTTTAAACCCTTTCGATGGAGCCGGCTTTTTTTTACTTATATTTTACCGTTGATTCCACTATGCACGATGTGGGATGGCTGTGTGTCTGTGGTTAGATTTTATACTGTGCCTCAACTGAAAAACTTTGTGGGCCAGGCTGAATCAAATCATTACATTTGGGAAGTCGGGCAGCGAAAAAATAAATTCGGAGCAAAAGTGAATTTTATTATTGGTCGTCCTGTTTGACTTCTTTCGGATCTAAAAATATTATTTTGTATGACAGCAGCAGAGCTCATTCAATCTTTACCGCAACGCATGAAAAAGGGGGTGGGACAAGGTCAGCAACTAATCTATCATTTTGACATTTCAGGTGCTGAAGGAGGACAATTTACCGTAAAGGTTAACGACGGTGTTTGTACTGTTCAAAGTGGATTAACGGGTGAACCTGAATGCGTAGTTCAAGCTAAGGATAAGGTTTACGAAAATGTTGAGATGGGAAGAACCAATCCCCAAACTGCAGTGCTTTTCGGAAAAGTTAAAGTCAGCAACATTCCATCAATGTTAAGTTTCGCACAGATGTTTGAAAGGGCAATCTGAGATATGGACAAGTACAAGGCTGACTCAACTACTGATTCGCTTTCAAAATTTTCATTCCCATATTCCAAAACATGAACGAGTAAATATCAGTATCCTCATCAATCACTTTTGAGATAGGTCTTCCTCCACCATGCCCTGCCTGGGTATCAATTCTAATAAGCACAGGAGCCTCTCCCGCCTGTGCCTCCTGAATGGCAGCAGCGAATTTGAAAGAGTGGGCTGGCACCACACGATCATCATGATCAGCGGTAGCAATAAGAGTTGCAGGATATCTTGTTCCTGGCTTGATGTTATGAAGCGGAGAGTATTTATATAGGTTATTAAAATTCAGAGAATCATCGCTGCTACCATATTCCACTGCCCATCCCCACCCTACCGTGAACTTGTGATAACGCAACATATCCAAAACTCCGACTCCCGGAAAACAAACTTTAAAGAGGTCAGGCCGCTGGGTCTCGCATGCACCTACCAACAAGCCGCCATTGGATCTTCCGATGATTGCGAGCTTAGTTGATGAGGTGTATTTTTCGCTGATCAGATATTCTGCTGCTGCAATGAAATCATCGAAGACAGTTTGCTTTTTCAGCAACATACCGGCCTCATGCCACTTTTCGCCGTACTCATTGCCACCACGCAAGTTGGCCATGGCATAGATGCCCCCATTTTCCAGCAACACCATTCTTGATGTATTGAAATTTGGAGTGAGCGCTATGTTAAACCCTCCATAAGCATACAGCAATGTAGGGTTGCTTCCATCCAGCTTTATCCCTTTCTTGTAAACAATAAACATGGGAATTTTTGTCCCATCCTTTGATGGATAAAATACCTGCTTCGTCTCATACTCTTCCGGGTTAAATTTTACCTCTGGCATTTTGAAGATTTCAGATTTTCCGGTAGCAATCACATATTTATAAATTGAAGCCGGTGTAGTGAAGGAGGTGAAAGAATAGAATACTATGCTGTCATTTTTTTCACCATTGAAACCTGCTACGGTTCCATAACCTGGCAATTGCACCTCACGTTCCAGCTTTCCTGTACGATCATATTGATAAACACGTGAAGTGGCGTCTTTAAGATATTCAGTGAAAATTTTTCCACCTGCCAGCCACACATTTTGCAGCAATTCCGGTTTCTCAGGAATCATTGTTTTCCAGTTACTCATTTCGGGATGTGCCGGATCTACCAACACAACTTTATAATTTGGTGCACCGTTATTTGTTTGTACAATGAACGATTCCCCCTCATTATCAAGCACAGTATAATTATGTTTGAAGCCGGGAAACACGAGATGAAAATTTTTATCATTGGTTCGAAGATTCCGGTATTGTATTTCTGAGCCATCTGTTCCGGCATAAATATTCATGATAAGAAATCTCTCATCTTCGGTAGTTTGGGCGCTTAAATAACGTTGTGCATTGGCTGAATCCTGGTAAACCAACTGATCTGCACTTTGTGGATCGGAAAGCTTGTGGTAAAAAACTTTTTGAAATTCATTCACATGCGACAGCGCCTCGCCTTTTTTTGGCTCATCGTAACGGCTGTAAAAGAATCCATCCTTATACCACCCGGCGCCGCTGAATTTTGTCCATTTCAGCTCGTCAGTTAGTAATTTGTTGCCGGCTATTTCTTTTACATTTATCGTCTGCCAGTCGCTTCCTGCATTTGCCATAGAGTAGGCAACATGCCTTCGGTCATTTGAAAAACCTACGAGGTTTATGGCAGTGGTGCCTGCTTCATTCATTTTATTTGGGTCAATAAAAATGAGGGGAGTGGCTGATAATCCCTTCTGAGTATAATAAATGCTCTGGGGCTGAAGGCCATCATTCTTTGTAAAAAAATAATAATCTCCCTGCCGGTAGGGAGCCGATGAACGGGGATAGTTGTATAGTTCTGTGATGCGCTTACGAATCTGTTCCCGATAGGGAATCTTTGAAAGATAGTTGAAGGTTACTACGTTTTGAGTTTTTACCCATTCTTTGGTTTCTTCAGAATTATCATCCTCAAGCCAGCGATAAGGATCTGCTACCTGGGTCCCAAAGTAATTATCAGACTGCGACTCTTTCTTTGTATGCGGATACGGAGACTGAACGGAACTTGACTGAGGAAAAACATACTGGGTTGTAACCAGCGATAACAGAATCGAAAGCAGTAAATTTCTCATGGGTAAAAAATTTTTAAGACGCTAAAGATAAAGGTTGTTGAGAATTTAAATTGATTTGAATTAATGAATCTGAAAGCGAGCATGCTACCTTTAACTTAAGGTCACAGTGAATTATTACAATGAACTTTTCAAAGCTCTTTGAAGAAACCCGGCCGATTCTTATCTCGTCATCCCCGCATATTACTCTATATGTGAAGCAAGAGATAACTGCATTGGGTTTTGAAATAATGAGTGAGGGCTTTACAACTGTTGAAACCCAAGGTACATTTGATGATGCCATTAGGTTCAACATCCAATTACGCACAGGAAACCATGTTTATTTTTTAGTTGAAAAACTTTTAGCTTCGTCTGTAGAAGAATTATATGCAGGCATAAGAAAAATTGTGTGGGAGGAGATTTTAATTGAAGATGGCTACTTCAGTGTCCACTCGGTAACAGACCATCCGGAGATTCAGAACACGATGTTTCTGAACCTCAGAATAAAAGATGCTGTTGCAGACAGGTTTCAGGAAGTGCGCAACAAACGTCCTGATTCAGGATCTGAAAAAAACCGTTCAGTAATTTTTGTTTATTGGAAAAGCAATGAAGCACTTGTCTATATTGATACTTCCGGAGACCCACTCACAAAACATGGTTATAGGAAGATTTCTTTGAGGGCACCCTTGCAAGAATCTTTAGCTGCGGCAATGGTCATGTCTACACGATGGGATAAAAAGGGAGCTTTTGTAAATCCAATGTGTGGCAGTGGAACCTTAGCCATAGAAGCTGCTCTGATGGCCTGCGACAAATCGCCCGGATTGATACGGGATAATTTCGGTTTTATGCATGTTAAAGGTTACAATCCTGAGACCTTTAGAACGATTCAAAAGCAGGCCGAAGAAAAAATTGCTGCAACCATTCCCTGTAAGATCATAGCCGGAGATATAGATCATGAGGCTTTAAGGGCTGCCCGTACTAATGCTGAAAATGCAGGAGTTGATCATCTTATAGAATTTATAAAAAGCGATTTTCAGAATACCCCTATTCCCGATCACGTGGGCGTTGTGATGTTCAATCCTCCCTATGGTGAAAGGTTGGGCGCTACCGACCAGCTTGAAAACACGTATGCCCAGATAGGCGATTTTCTAAAAAAGAATTGCAGAGGTTATTGGGGTTATGTGTTTACGGCAAACCCTATGCTGGCCAAAAAGATCGGATTAAAGGCTAAGCGCAAAATTGATTTTTATAATGGACAGTTGAAATGTAAGTTATTGGAATATGAAT
>MWVX01000186.1_pt1 | contig 17605 bp, 14 predicted proteins | sample 1047311 | NCBI WGS metagenome assembly MWVX01 (sample SAMN06349984, study PRJNA376086) | soil metagenome | isolation source: MtG-4 sample Antarctic (ecotone) soil | place: Antarctica | collected 2015-01-13 | reverse complement strand
ATTATAAGCAATACTGATTATGGCCGATTAATTGGTATTTCACCTTCAATTGGGGCCAGACAGCTTTCAGGGGTTATCTTATATTGCGGGCCTTACGATGCTCAACTTATCAATCCAAATAGTAATGGCAACGATGTAGAAATAAAGACTTCTTACATTACTGTATCACCTGTTATCGATCTTCCGCTGGTTGAAGGGTTCGAAGCTGAATTTCTACCTGAAAACTGGACAAAACGTGATGCGAATGATGATGGGGTTTTTTGGGTATTATCGGATGATGCCGGAGGATTCGGCACAAGTCAGCAATCGGCTATGTTCGATAATTATTTCCAAGATGTGGCAGGTGCAAGAGATGCAATGGTTACCCCAATTTATGATCTTACACTTGCTACTGAAGCAACCCTCACTTTCGATGTTGCTTATGCAATGTACAGTTCTGAATACCCTGATACATTAGCTGTGCTGATAACAGATGATTGCGGTGAAACATTTACTGAATTATGGATGAAGTCAGACACTGCATTAGCAACTGCTCCTCCTTTCTCTGACGACAGATGGATACCTGAAGCCACGCAATGGCGAACTGAAACTTTAGATCTTGCACTTTGGCTCGGCAAAGAAAAAGTAGCAATCGCCTTTGAAAACCGTGGACATTACGGACAGGCAGTATATATCGATAATGTTAACCTGAGTGGCGAACTTTTGACTACAAACGTTTATGAAAATGACCCAAGCAGCTTTTTTATAACTATCTATCCAAACCCGATAAAAGATATCGCGATAGCCTCTGTTCAAGCCAGCGCAGATAAATATGTAGAATTGAATATTTCTAATTCGATAGGTGAAATTGTTTTTAGCAAAGAAATTTTTATAGCAGCAAATACGAAACAAACGATTTCTTTAGATCTCAGTAAGTTACCTGCGGGTGCTTATCTTGTAAATGCATCAGAGAACGAAAATCATGTAGGCAGAATGATGCTGATGAAGATGTAGCTCATACAAAACCATTAACATGATAACATAGGGGCGATCTATTTCTAGTCCTCCTTATATGCATTTTTTGTAGATCTTGATTATTCCCACTCAGCTCATATTGTACCGGCCGTCAGGCACAACTGCCTGGACCACTGTAAGCTCAACATCAAATGTGAAGCGCTCACTGGCCTCAGTCCTTCCACTACTTATCAATATCGTGTTAGAAGCGTATGTAGTGGTTCTTCAAGCCCATCGAGTAGCATTGCATTATTTACCACGTTGCCAATGAAGATAGGGGATAATGCTGGCGAAGAATTTCATGTTAGCCTGTTTCCTAATCCTGCAACAGACATCATAAATGTTAGAATGAAGGATGATATAACTAATGGTGAAATTACTATCTATGATATCAATGGAAAGCTCATCATGTTACAAAAAATCAGCGGCAGTACTACATTAGATGTAAGCTCATTCAGCCCAGGAATCTATATGGTTCAACTGAGAGCGGATAACCTAACGAGTCAAATTGAAAAATTGATAGTGGAGTAATCTTTTAGCTGGGTTTTTTTGGATAAAAGGAGCTGCAGAACTAATGCGGCTCTTTTTATTGAGAGCGAAGTTGATCTCAAACTTCCTTTTAGCATATCGTAAAATGTCTCTGTGATTATTATAATTCTTATCTTGGTAGTCACTGCAAAAAAAAAATTCCTATGAAAAAAATCGCATTAGTGCTCATCACTATTGCTTCCGCCTTTTCTCCATGGCCATCAGCTTTATTAATTAGACACTATTTTAATAAGGAAGGCGTAGAAGTAAATATAGCACTGAAAAAGTATGCACCCGATGGCATAACAGCAATTCTTAATCAGCAATATGACCCAAGTGACAGAGACGCATTCCTGGATATATACTATCCGTCAAATGTATCCAATACTAACCGCCAACTGCCGGTTATTGTTTGGGTACATGGCGGCGGATGGGTGGCTGGTAGCAAAGAAAACATTGCCAATTATTGTAAAATACTTGCAGGAAAAGGGTATGTAGTGGTTTCAGTAGGTTATTCACTTGCTCCCGGAAAGCACTATCCTACACCAGTTAAACAGGTTAATATTGCTCTATCCTATTTACAGGGAAATGCAAAAAAATTTCACATTGACCCATCTCATTTTATTCTTGCTGGTGACTCCGGAGGAGCACATATTGCAGCACAAACAGGAGCTATTATAAGCAATACTGATTATGGCCGATTAATTGGTATTTCACCTTCAATTGGGGCCAGACAGCTTTCAGGGGTTATCTTATATTGCGGGCCTTACGATGCTCAACTTATCAATCCAAATAGTGATTACAATTCCTTTAATAAAAGTGTACTATGGGCTTATATCGGCAAAAAGGATTTTGTAAATCATCCACTTTATAAAACAGTTTCTGTTATTAATTACGTTAACAGTAATTTTCCCCCGTGTTTTATTTCTGTTGGGAATGGCGATCCCTTACATGAGCAATCAGAAGCTTTTGCGAGGAAACTTTCTATGTTAAATGTAAAAGTAGATACTCTTTTTTATGCCCAGGATTACACACCCTTACTGCCACATGAATATCAGTTCAACTTAGATATAGATGCGGGGAAAAAGGCACTCGAACAATCCATGCGTTTTTTAGATAGCCTTAATCTAACAATCAATAATCGTGAATAATGTAAAGCACGAACTGCCAACAATCGAAAGGCCGGCAGGTTATGTTATCGGATAAGCTGCTTGTGATGCTGCGACAATATGCAAGGGAGTATAAACCAAAAAAATTTTTGTTTGAAGGACAAAACAGTGGGCAATACAGCACCCGGAGCGTTCAACTTGTGCTGCACGCTGCTAAAGAAAAGGCAGGTGTAAAAAAGAAAGGTTCCATACATGCCCTCCGCCATAGCTTTGCCACACATCTGATGGAAGGTGGTACTGATATACTTTCAATTAAAGAACTGCTTGGGCACAACAGTTTGAGAACTACCATCAGGTATACCCATGTGAGTAAAAAGCAAATATCAAAAATTCAATCGCCGCTCGATAAATTAATTTAATGAAAAGCGAAACTGCTAAAAATGAAAACCTTCGCAATTGTGCATACTTCTTGTACCAAAAGCGCTGATAAAAATGTGGAATTAACAATTTCGAATTCAATTGGTAAAATTGTTTTGATTAAGGAAATACATGTAACAGCAAATACGAAGCAATCTATTTCTTTAGATTTCAGCGCGTTACCTGCCGGTGCTTATCTTATTAATGCATCAGAGAAAGAAAATAATGTGGGTAGAATGATGCTGATGAAGATGTAGCATAGCCAATGCTATATAACACAATATTAAGAACGCAACTTACTCAGGCCGATGGAAAAATTGTTGCTTGTGCATCATCAATGTATGGAACGCCTTCTACATCTTTTCTTGTATTAGAATTACTTCATCAGGCACACTGGATAATACCTTTGGCGGCGGGGGATGGTTATGTATTCACTGATATAGGTAACGATAACAGGGAAGATGCTCAAACCTCTATTAAAATCGATAACGACAAGAAGATAGTATCGGGTGGGTATACTTTTAATGGTTCTAATAATGATGTTGCTATTGCAAGGTATTTATCCGGGTTAGAAACAAGCGGGAATGTCTGTTCAATTGTGCCAACCGATTTATTTGCAGATAACCTAACGACCACCAAAGCAAAAATTCATTGGAATTCAATAGCTGGTGTTACGAAATACAAAATTCAATTCCGCCCTTCAGGCACAACTGCCTGGACAACGGTAAGTTCAACATCAAATGTAAAAGCTCTAACTGGTTTAACTCCCTCCACTACCTATCAATATCGTGTAAGAGCTGTATGCAGCAGTGCTTCAAGCCTTTGGAGCAGCTTGGCATCATTTACCACGTTGCAATGAAAATAGGTGATACCGCTGGCGAAGAATTACAAGTTAGCCTGTTTCCTAATCCTGCAACGGACATTATAAATGTTAAGATGAATGATGATATAACGAATGGAGAAATTATCATCTATGATATAAATGGAAAGCTCATAATATTACAAAAAATCAGCGGCAGTACTACATTAGATGTAAGCTCATTCAGCTCAGGAATTTATGGTTCAATTCAGAGCTGATAACTTACCGAGTCAAATTGAAAAGTTAATAGTGGAGTAATCTTTAGTTGGGTTTTTTTGGATAAGAGAGCTGCGGAATTTATGCGGCTCTTTTTATTGAGAGGGAAGTTGACCTCAAACTTCCTTTTAGCATATCGTAAAATGTCTCTGTGATTATTATAATTTTCTTATCTTGGTAGTCACTTTAAAAAAAAATTCCTATGAAAAAAGTCTCATTAATGCTCATCGCCATTGTTGCATGCTTGTTTGCGAATGCACAAGATCACAATGCTGAAATGAAAGCCTGGATGGATTACATGACCCCAGGGTCAATACATCAAAAAATGGCCAAAGATGTAGGAGAATGGAAGGCTGAGGTCACCACCTGGATGGATCCTTCACAACCTCCGGAAAAGTCACAAGCTACAGTTCGCAATGAAATGGCCTACGGCGGTCGCTATCTTATTACAAAGTATACAGGAACAATGATGGGAATGCCTTTCGAAGGCATGGGAACCATGGGTTATGATAATGCAACGAAGATGTTCAATAGCACCTGGGTTGATAATATGGGAACGGGAATTTCTTATATGCAAGGAAAATGGAAAGAAGAAGGGAAGGTGATTGAAATGCATGGTGAATCACCTGATCCTGTTTCCGGAAAAATGTATAAGCTCCGCCAGGTTATGATCTTTAACGATGATAATTATCAAACTATGGAGATGTATGCAAATAAAGATGGAAAGGAAGTAAAGATGATGGAGATGCAGCTTAGAAGGTAAATAAATTCATTACCATAAAGGGCATAAGTATTGGCTTATGCCCTTTATTTTTTTCCGGATTGGGGTTTTCTTCCACGCATGATTTAAGGAACAAGTCATCTATTCCACCACCAATTTCCCTGTTGCGAATATTTTGTTTTTTTGAACTACCTGGTAAAAACAGATACCACTCTTCAGGTCATCTCTGTGAAGAATGACTCTCCCTTCTCCGTCAAAAGCCATGCTGGCGATCTTATTACCTAAAACATCAAAGACATTCAGCTCAGTATCTTGAACTTTTATAGAAGAGGAAATTGATATGGTCGTTTGAGATGACAATGGATTCGGATTGATAATTACATCAAAAAAAGAACCAGCAGGTATAGGAATACCTGTTGAAGCATCAATTACTCTTACACTATCCATTACTACATCAGTTAATGGCTTATCGTCAGCATCTGTTGGCACACTCCCGATGGCCTCAACTACAGAAAAATTTGAATCAACGATTCCAAAAACAGGATGCTTGGAATCAAGAAAAGTATTATCAACCAGGTTGATGAAGAACTGACTGCCTCCCGTATTAGGACCGCTGTTCGCCATTCCGAGCGCACCTTGCACATTGCTTGCAGCCGGATCAAATTCATCAGGTATGGTATAACCCGGGCCGCCATAACCAGTTCCTAAAGGGTCACCTCCCTGTACTACAAAATCTTCAATCACCCTGTGAAAAATGATGCCGTCATAAAACTTTGCATTAACTAAAGAAATAAAATTGCCGGCTGTAATAGGTTGCAAGCTATCATACATTTCTACTTCAAAATTACCCATGGTAGTATAGAACATAACATGTGTTTGAGCACTGCTCGCTTGAATCATGAAAAAAAAAATAATTGCTAAACAAACCCACTCAATTTTTTTTCCTGTAAGGGAGAGCAGAGTTGATATTAAAATAGATTTTCTCATGGCAGTTGGGTTAAGAGTTAATGAGCGGAATTAAAATTCAATTTTTGGTTCTAATAAGGTGGCTAGAAAATGAAACCAAGATACAAAAACAGAATAAATTAAGGAATAGCAAAAAATTAGCCCTGTAAAATTGTTGCAACCACGAATAAAAATTTATGACTTAATGCGTATATCAGTTTCTGATTCCTCAGATTTCCGTATTTAAATCGAGGTGGTTAGTAACTTCCTTTTAGTAAAGGTCCCTAAACTCATTATCCATCACTAACGGTCAAAAAAAAAGCATCCACTTCAAGTGAATGCTTTATACAGTAAGTGTAAGCCTCCCCAAAAACAGGGGTGGTCGTGGTGGTCATAGAGTATAAAATGACCTCACCTGAAAGTTGAATTGTTAGAAAACTCTTCACGCTTTTTTGGTGCCACATGAAATCTTAAGTATAGAAGGAATAATGCCCCTACCCTAACCTAAATCCCTCCGGTATCATTGCTCCTTTTTTCACCACTACTATTCCTTCCTTCACTGTAAGCATGTTGTTGTCCATGTCGGGTAAGTCAGGGCTGCCTTTGATATGCACATCGTTTCCGATGTAGCAGTCCTTATCGATTATTGTGTTTTGAATGAAGCACCTGTCTCCTATCCCCATCATAGGGAAGCCCCTGCTGACAGATGCATTAATAGACTGAAGGGTTTCGAAATAATCGTTGCCCATAATGTAGCTGTTTATAACTACGCTGCCTTCCCCTATCCGCGAGCGGATCCCTATAACTGACCGTTCTATTTTTGCCGCCATCACTATGCTGCCTTCGGCGATGATGGCTGCATTCATGTGGGTGCCTGAAATTTTTGCGGGGGGTAGCATACGTGAATGGGTATATATAGCGCTACTACTGTCGAAAAGGTTGAATTGCGGTATCTCATCAGTGAGCGCGAGGTTCGCTTCGTAAAAAGAGCGTATGTTTCCGATGTCGGTCCAATAACCTTCGAACTGGTAACTCAGCATCTTATACTTTCCTATCGACTGGGGTATTATTTCTTTACCGAAATCAGTAGCGTCTAAGTTTGCCTGCAGAGCTTCTGCAAGCACCTTACGATTAAAGATGTAAATGCCCATTGAGGCGAGGTAATGACGTTCTTGCATTTTCATTTTCTCACTTACCACCGAGGTCCACTGTGGCAGCCACTGCTTTTTTGGTTTCTCAACAAAGGAATCTATGAAGCCGGATTCTTTTGTTTTCATGATGCCATATTCTGGTGCATCACTGTCATTTACTGGTGTGGTAGCAATTGTGATTTCAGCTCCCAACTGTTCATGGTGATCAAGCATTGCCATAAAGTTCATCTGGTAAAGTTGATCCCCGGAAAGTATGAGCACATAATCAAAGTGCTGGTTATTCAGATGGTGCAGCGACTGACGTACTGCATCCGCTGTTCCCATGAACCATTTCGGGTTGTCCGGGGTCTGCTCTGCGGCAAGTATGTCGACGAAGGCTTTGCTGAAGTCGCTAAAATGATAGGTGTTTTTTATATGTTTATTAAGCGAGGCTGAGTTGTACTGCGTCAGCACGAACATGCGCTGAATGTTCGAGTTGATACAATTTGATACGGGGATGTCAACAAGCCGGTATTTCCCTGCGATGGATACTGCCGGTTTAGCACGGTAAGTTGTAAGCGGAGACAACCGCGAGCCGGCACCTCCTCCAAGTATTACTGCAATCACCCTCTCCTGCTGCATGCATTTTTTTGTTTGATGTTGTGAAGCTAAATAAAGTAGATAACAGATGCATGCTGCATCAATAATTTTTTCTTATTTCATTGAGCTGTATAAATCCAGGTATTCCTTTACTGCATGTTGCCAGGAATGATCTATGGTCATTATCTGCTTCCGGATCTCTGAGAATTTTTCTTCGTCCTCGAATAATAAAACGGCTCGCCCAATAGCGTTGACAATATTGCGCACCACTGCCTCTTCGAAGCGTATTCCGAAGCCTCCCGCCATAGCGAGGTCAAGTACAGTATCCTTCAGCCCTCCGGTGGCTGTCACTATAGGAATAGTTCCATATCGCAATGCATAAAGTTGGTTTAATCCGCAGGGCTCTACCCGTGACGGCATTAAAAGGAAGTCGGCCCCACCATAGATGAGATGTGCAAGTTTTTCATTATAGCCTATATAATTCTGGAAGCTGGCTGGTAGTGTTGCAGCGAGTGACGTAAGGTTATTCTCTAATCTTCCATCCCCACTACCCAGCACTATGAAATTAACTTTGTCCTCGTATTCGCTTACCGATTGAATGATGCTTTCAGGCAGCAAGTCAGCACCCTTATCTGATACAAGCCGTCCGATAAACACGACAAGCATTTTTTCTGGGTCGAGCCCAAACTCTTCACAGAGAGCTGATTTGTTTTTAATCTTTCCGGAGGTAACCGTATCTGTAGTATAATTTTTTTCCAGATATGAATCAGTGGCGGGATCCCAAAGTTCAGTATCTATGCCATTAAGGATACCCAGCGATTTTTGGCGCTCGCTTACTATAAGTGACTCAAGGCCCAGTGCATATTGCTGTAATTCCTGCAGGTAGCTTCGCGAAACCGTAGTGAATCTCCAGCAGCATTTTATTGCGGAGGCCATTGGATTGATCGCGTTCGTCCATTCAAGCATTCCGGTTTTCCAATTGTCGAACGGTGGTATGAGTGAGGACTGATCCCTCGAAAAAGCACCATGGTAGGAACCGTTGTGTATGGTGAATACCGTTGGAATGTCTTTCAGCGAATTGTAACGGAAACAATAATCTATCATGAATGGAAGAAGTCCCGAATGATGATCGTGACAATGAATGACGTCGGGAAGATCGGAAGTACGGCTTAGCCAATCGGCAACGGCAATTTGGAAGCCAAGGTGACGCTGCACATCATTCCAATAGCCATAGGGAAATTCCTCTGTCAGCAACCCGGGAATTTCCGTAGTGAAGAGAGTAAACCCAAGAGTGTCTGCTTTTTCCTTCAGGATTCGGTAAGGATAGGCAGTTACACCTAGGTTGAAATCGCTTTCTCGAACAACTTCCCAAGAATGATCGCGGAAGAATTTGTTGTTATAATAAGGCATGATCAGCTCTGCCTTGTGGCCTGCTTTGTTCATGTATTTGGGCAATGCCGCTGCAACATCTGCAAGGCCTCCGACCTTGGCAGCCGGATAACATTCAGCGCTGATATGAAGGATGTTCATCTATTGATGTGTAAGTTAGATCAATAAATAAAACAGTTTATTGATGCGACGATTATAACTATGGGCTGCGTATAAATGCTTAAAATACAATTACAGAGAATATCACCAGGCAAAGATTCAAATTAAAAATGATCCTTTAAACCTGAAAAATAATTCACCCGCTGTGGATTACAATTTTAATTATGGTTTCTAGCATATTTGCGTTCTAAACCTGCTTTGTCTTCATTAAAGATAAGGTAGGATTGCGACTTGATTAAGCTCTATAATATTAAATTATCGAAAACTTTTTTACCCCCAATACTAAGCCTCCCTGTATTTTTAGAAAATAGATTCCCGGATGGAAATGATTTTTATTCATGAATGTACTATTCCACGAGATAGAGTTCAGTCCTTTGTTGAAATATTTTTCTTCAACAAAAAGTAATTCACCCTTCTGGTCATAAATCTCTATGGTACCGATGCATGATTTCGGTGTTGTAAATTTCAAATTGAGAATATCATCTACAGGGTTCGGAAAAATTGATATGTCGTTAATAAGTAATGGTGGAGCTGCATTTGAAGAAAAAAATTCTAATCCAACTGAATACATAGAACGGCCGTAGGTTGCAGCAAGCAAGGTTCTTGTTGGTTCGTGAAATGTGAGATCAGTGATAGGCACTATAGGCAACCCTGTACCAAGCAGAGACCAGGTATTACCAAAATTATTGGTAAAAAAAACTGCTACATCTGTGGCGAGGTAAAGTGTAGAATCGAGAAGGGGATCTGCCAGCACATCGTTTGCAGGAACATCCGGAAGATCACCAGCGATATTTGCCCAAGATTGGCCAGCATCAGTAGTCATATAAACATGAGCCATATCATCATCAAAACGATATCCTGAAAAGGTAACATATGCCCTCTGAGCATCGGCAGGATCGCATGTTATGCGGGTAACCCAGCGGTTAGGAAGTGCAGAAGAAATATTTGTCCAGTTAATGCAATTATTAATGCTAATCCAAACATTACCGTCGTCAGTGCCTGCATAGACGATATTTGTATCAACAGGTGAAACCGAGATGGTAGTAATGGTACCGAAAGTTATATTCCCGCCACCCGGTCCATTTGTAAGATCACCACTCACAACATCCCAGTTTGCCGCCCGGTTTTCTGATTTATACATTTTGTTTGAACCGTAATAGAGAGACTGTGGATTAAGGGGATTAAAGACCACCGGGGTATTCCAGTTTTTACGATCTCCCTGACTGATACCATTGGTTGCACCAAAAAAAGTATTCCCGCCATTCACAGATCGGTTCAATGCGCCATATTGGCTTTCAGCATAAACATAATTCGGATTTTCAGGATCTATGAGGACATAAAAGCCATCCCCGCCTATAATACTCTCCCAGTCGTCAATGCCACCAGAAAGAGTACGGATCACATTGTTGTCCTGCGTGCCGCCGTACAATTCCTCAGGGCTGTTGAAGTTTATCTCGCTTGTGTAAAATTGTGTAATTGGAAGCTGCTTAATGTGAGTCCATGAGGAAGAGGCATCTGTGGATTTATATATCCCCCCGTCATTGCCGTCATATATAAGGTTAGGATTTAGTGGATGAATGAACATGGTATGATGATCTACATGCATACCCCCTGAGCTGATGTTCCAGGAAGAGCCGCCATTGGAAGTTTTAGCTTCGTCGAAGCCTAAAGCATAAGCCGTATTCTCATCTGTGGGATCAACCTTAATTCTGCCAAACCACCAGCCGTATGAGGCGAAGATGCTTCCGAGGGATGCGTCATTTGTTTGTATCCATGAGTCGCCATTGTCAAAGGTTTTGTATATCCCATCAAAGTAGCCGGTCTTATCAGCATATATCGCATATAGGATATCCGGGTTCGATTGAGAGATGTCGATTCCAATTCTCCCTACGTCAGAACCTGCGGGCAATCCATCTGTAAGCTGGGTCCACGTATCTCCTCCATCATACGAACGATAAATGCCGCAAGTAAGCCCTCCATAGTGCTCATAGGTTGGTCGGCGGACACGTTCCCACATGCATGCATAAAGAGTATCAGGATGTAATGGATTGATGACAAGATCTATTGCACCCGTTGAATCAGAGACAAATAAAATTCGTTCCCATGTATCTCCTCCATCATCGCTTCTATAAACGCCGCGTTGAAGTGTGTTGGCGAACAAATCTCCCATGGTTGCTATAAATACCTGTTGAGGATCCTTAGGGTCAATCATAATCCGACCCGTGTTGCGCGTGGAATCCAGGCCACTATAATTCCAGGTTATCCCCGCATCCGTGGATTTGTAAACGCCCATGCCATCATAGGTTACAGAACCACCACCGCAGTTGGGCTCGCCCGTTCCTGCAAAAATAATATCGGGATCAGAGGGTGCAATGGCGATATCACCAATGGATAAGCTCGGTTGCTCATCAAAAATTGATACCCAGTTCAGGCCTCCATCATGAGATTTGAAAATTCCGCCGGAAGCTGCGCCCACATAGATTATACTTGTATCAGCAGGATCCATCTCAATATCTTGTACACGACCTCCTATATTGATAGGACCTTCCTGAAGCCAAAGCAAATCATCCCTCTCGATTTTTGCAGCCATCATCTCAGCCCTCCTGGTTATCGAATTTTTATAAGCGTGGTAATCTACTTTACCATATGGGTAGATGCGCTGAGATATGAACCAGTCAGAGGGTCCCTTTTTATCATCAACTTTGGTGAAGCGATTGCATCCGGAAATTATAACTGAAAATAGAAGGAAGGAGCTGATGATTATAGGATGGTAGCGATTTTTCATGAGTAATAATTGAATTAAAATTAATCTACCTCAATCAATTGTGAACTAATGAGAGAGGAATTCTATAAACTATTATTAACAAAACTAACTTTGGTGAAGACTAATGAGCTCTGCTATTGATACTTCAACCCAAACTATTTACATCTATACCGATGGAGCATGCAGTGGAAATCCAGGGCGTGGTGGCTATGGAATCATTCTTAAAGCAGGAAATTTATTAAAGGAAATATCCGGGGGATTTGCAAAAACAACGAATAATCGCATGGAGCTGATGGCCGTGATCAAAGGATTGGAGGCTTTGAAAAATGAAGGTAGTAAAGTGGTAGTAGTTAGTGATTCGAAATACGTAACTGAAGCTATAAATCTAAGATGGCTTTTTAATTGGGAAAAAAAGGGGTGGAAAAAGGTGAAGAATCCTGATCTCTGGCAGCGATTGCTCCAGCTTTATAGAAAGCATGATGTTAAGTTTGAATGGGTGAAAGGACATGCGTCACATCCGGAAAATGAACGCTGTGATGAGCTTGCAGTTAGTGCTATACGTTTCGGAGTGTTGCAGGAAGATGCCGGCTTTAATGCAGCGAAGGATGTTGGCAATTTAAATTTCATGTAAAATAATCAAGGAGAATAAGTTTAACAGAGTATAGGAAAATATCAGTCCTTAATCTAAAATCTTTAACAGGAGGCTATGGCTGAAAAGATTAAAAAACAAGAGTTTGACGAGTGAATCTGTCCTTTGAAATGCAAATGATGCAATCCTCTAGCTTCACCGCAATACGAATTCAGAGGTCATTTATTGAGGTGAATGGATTTAAAAAAATATGGTAAGGAGGCTTAGCTGGAGTGTTATCTTTTTTTTATAAAGATTGTATTGTTTGATTCAGAAAGAAGCTCAGCTCAAAGCATTTTTTCTCATAACATCATTATAGTTGCGCTGAAGTAAATTTCTGTTTTCAATATCCTGATTCACCAATAACGCTATACAGATAAAATATATTGAGCCCGTCTTATCTGCTTCAATCAAATCATTCAGCATCAAATTAATTACGAGAATAATGATGCATACAAGAAGCGCCATTACATAATTTTTTTCTGCCTTGCTTTCTGTCTGAAGGTAAATTTTTTGACCCCTGGTTAAAACAACAAACAATAGAATGGTAAAAATCATCAGCCCTGTCATTCCCTGCTCTACCAATATCAGGAGAAAGTAATTATGAACTGAAGATTTCTCAGGATTATCACTTACATAAGTAGTAAAGCTCGTAACAGTGAATTCCTTATAAAAGTTATAAAAATTCCCTGGGCCATAACCCACCAGCGGATGCTGCATCCACATCTTACTGCCGGCTATCCAGCGATAAATTCTTTCAGCGCTCGAAACATCTTTTCCTTCGAATGTAGATTTCAAATGCTCATCAAGATCACTATGGTAGATGGTCTGCTCATAATTAGGAGCATAATCAAGGTAATTATTGTGATAACCCATGTAAAAAACGAAGATCAATATTGCAGCAAAACCAGTGTAGAGAAAATACTTCAGCCATCCCTTTTTTATTATTGGAATTATAATCACGGCTGCTGCCAATGCAATCCAGATTGCCCGTGTGTAAGCAAAATAAACAGCTATCAGGATAATAATAAGTGAAAAGATAAGAAACCTTTGCTTGAAAGATTTTCGGGGATACCAGGATATTGCAAGAACATTAAAAGGTACTACTAATCCCATCATCACAGCATAACTAACATGATTTCTAAAAAAAGGAAGCATCTGATAATTTACTGTTTCAAATGAAAAATCAGAGCGGCTATGTCTAATTAGTGTGTAGACAACCGTAAACAGCAGTGGTATAAACAGGCACCAGAAAAAAGTTCGGAAATGCTTTTCATTTTTTATCAGGATGCCAGTTACAAAGACGAAAGTGATAATGTACCACGTTTTGGCAAGAGAGAATTTGATCGAAGTGAAGCTGTTCTGAGAATAAATAGTCGCTAGGTAAGCCCATATTAAATGGATAATGGTAAATATAATGATAGTATGAAAAAAAAAGTCTTTTGGTAATTGATCGACTTTGGTAAGCACATAGGCAAAAAATAAAAACATTAAACAGACCATAAGCGGTTCAGATGGAATGTCCGTTGAAAATCCGCTCGGAAATTGATGTTCAATTGAAAGAGGTAAGCAACAGATCAGTAGGAAGTAAATAAATCTGAAATCATTCACTGACAAATAGGTAAATAATATGGCAGCAGGAATAATTAGGAATAAATAATTTTCAGTGTAAATGGTAATCCAAATCGAAACAATCAAGAGAATTCCAAAAGAATAGAATACTCTATGCCAAAATTGATAATCACGATTTTTAATCATATATAATGGTGACTTAATCTAACAAGAGTAATTTTTAAATAGGAAATGATAAGTAGCTATCACGGTCTTTCTCTATCCTACTCCACCGTTAAGCTCCATGCAAAACAATTAAACTGTAACTGCGAAGGCTGCTATTGGGGTTACTTTCATGGAGCCTTTCATGTATTCCTCCACCTTATCTACCATTTCGCGAGAGCCCATGAATACAGGTGAGCGCTGATGCAGTTCCATTGGATCAATATCAAGGATCCGTCTGGTGCCATCAATGGCTTTACCTCCTGACTGCTCTACAATAAATGCCATTGGGAAGCATTCATATAGCAAACGCAGTTTGCCCTGAATTGCGCTCCGCGTAGATGGATACATAAAAATTCCGCCATACATCAGGTTGCGGTGAATGTCGCCTACCAGAGAACCAATGTATCGTAACGAATAGGGTCTATTAGAGGACTTATCTTCCGACTGACAATAGGTTATATATTCCTTCACGGGCTGCTCAAACTTTAAATAATTACCCTGATTGACAGAGTATATCTTTCCCTTGTCAGGAGATTTTATATTGGGATGTGAAAGACAAAATTCCCCTATTGAGGGATCAAGGGTAAATCCATTTACACCGTTGCCGGTGGTATAAACCATCATTGTTGAAGAACCGTAAATGATATAGCCTGCGGCTACTTGCCTCGATCCCCGCTGAAGAAAATCTTCTAACCTGCAGGGGCCGAAAAATGACTGCCGGCGGTAAATGCTGAAGATCGTTCCTATTGCAACATTCACATCAATATTAGAGGATCCGTCGAGCGGATCAAGCGTTACAACATACTTAGCATTTCTTGAATCTTCTGTGGTGATCGGGACAAAATCATCATTTTCTTCCGAAGCCATGCCGCAGCATTCACCACTCACCTGCAAGGCCGAGATGAATTGCTCGTTGGCAAACATGTCAAGCTTCTTTACCTCATCGCCTGTAGTATTGTTGATGCCTGTTGTTCCCAGAATATCGACCAGGCCGGCTTTGTTTACTTCCCGGTTCACAATTTTTGCAGCAAAGCCAATATCCCGAAGAAGGCCACTTAACTCACCTGTGGCAAATGGGAAATCTTTTTCATTTTGAAAAATAAACTCATCGAGAGTAATGACCTTTCGTAAACTTTTCATGTGAGGTGAAGTTTAAAAATAAATGCGAAGTCCAGCTGGAATCGCATTGGGTATTGCAAATATAAAAAATAACTTCTTTCAAACTGTGGCCATTATTACATTCACATTCCAATATCAAGCAATTCATTTAGAGGCGACGACAAAGTAGAATTTTAACGGGATGACAAAGCATTTAAATCTTTTATCATTTCAAACGGAATAATGACAAATCGGAATTTGCATATCGGAGTTATTCTTCAATCAGCTTTCCTTTAAAGGTATAGTTCACCGGATTTTCGACAAGCCTCGTCCAGATGCAGGTACCTTCAATGTCGTCATTTACAATTTTCCCCTCCCATGTCATCACACCATTTTTTTTACTCCTGCTTATAGTTAAAAACGTATAGGTAGAATCGTTCTTTTGTTTAGATTTATACTCATCAGGTACAAAACCATATTTATCACTTTGTAAAAAATCCATGATCCCGTTACTGAAAGTCAATTGTTCATGTGTGTCTTTTTCCTTTCCAACATACATCTCAACAGAATATTTCTTTCCGTCGAGAAGCCCTGACTTCATTTGAGCATTTGTAAGGGAAATAAAAAAGCAGATGTTCCACAAAATGATTAAGAGTAATTTCATAGTTGTTGTTATTATATTCACACAAATTAAAGCTATCTGACTAGAGTTATATTTCCGGTTTTTGAAAATGACTCACCGCTTACGAAAGTGGCATTGATTATAAATACATAAACCCCCATCTCCTGCGGCTCTCCGTTTAATTGTCCATCCCAACCCTCTAGTAAGTTGTTGGTTCTTCGGTTATACACTTCCTGCCCCCATCTGTTATAGATGATCATTTGATAATCACTCAAGAGGCTTCCCAGCGGATGAAGCAGGTCATTTTTTCCATCCCCGTTGGGAGAAAAAGCTGACGGCAACCCAAATACACAATCAATTGAAATCAGCACACTGTCTGTTCCAATACAACCATAATTATCAACTATGACGGAATAGTTAGTGGTTTCTTCAGGAGCAGGAACAGAAATGGTGGGGCTGGTATCACCTGTCGACCATGTATACGAAGTACCCGCTGCGTTTGCTGATAAGATCAATGGCTCATTGGTGCATAAAATCGTATCTTCTCTTAATTGGGGCGTCGGTATAGTATTAACCACGATGAATGTGCTGAATTCCCCCTGCCCACAAAAATTATCAGTGACTGTGAGATGAACAAGAAAAGTGTCAGGGACTGAATATGTATGAGTAGGATTCTGAACTGTGGAGGTAGTACCATCTCCGAAATCCCATTCCCATAGACCTGCGTTGCCCACAGAGACATCCGTAAAGGAGATCTCGTTTTCCACACAATAGGGGGCATCAGATACACTAAAGCCGGGCAATATATTGGGATAGACCTGGAGCTGCTGCGTTACAGTGTCAATACATCCGGCCTGCCCCGATATCACCAGCTGAACTTCATATGTGCCGGGCGCATCATAAATATGTGAAGCATTTTCTAGGTCACTTGAGGTTCCATCGCCAAATAACCAATTATAAGAAAGATTATCACCTTCTGAATTATTGGTAAAACTAACCTCATCATTAAAACAGATTAATGCCGGAGATATAGTGAAGGCTGCATTAAAGGGATTGCTCCCTACAGTAATATTGTATGACGAAACGCAACCCCCGCTGTCCGTTATAGTTACTAAATAAGTGCCCGATGTAATATTGATCAGAGAATCAGAAGAGCTACTTGAGTTTACCTGCAGCGTATCCCCGCTCGCATCTATCCATACATAGTTATAAGGAGGAAAATTTCCAACAGGGTCAGCCAGCACCGACCCATCATTGCTTGAAGCGCAGGAAATGTTGGTAGCAAAAAGCTCAGCAGCGACACTTCCGACAGTGATCGTCAATGTATCGGAAGAAAAGCCACATGAAGCAAGTGTCGCGATGAATTGTGTAGTAGAATCTGGATTTACCGTTACATCAAAGCCGCTGCCTACTTCAAGGCCGTTTTCATCTTTCCAAACAAGACCTCCTACCGCGAAAGGAACCGGTGCATAAGGAACAGATGTAATATTATAAGAATTACCATTGGGTGTAAATCGGGTGCCTTCGTTAAATGCGGTCCACACCTCGGGGAAATTTCGACCAGGAACAATTACTGCCACTGTACCTGTAGAATCCTGGAGACCATGGATGGCGGCTTGGTTATTCCATGAAGGGCATAAACGTTTTTCCC
>MWVX01000185.1_pt1 | contig 17632 bp, 13 predicted proteins | sample 1047311 | NCBI WGS metagenome assembly MWVX01 (sample SAMN06349984, study PRJNA376086) | soil metagenome | isolation source: MtG-4 sample Antarctic (ecotone) soil | place: Antarctica | collected 2015-01-13 | reverse complement strand
AGCAAATGCTTATGCGTCGGATATAAATGTTTCCAAAACGCCCCCACAAACTTATCCTCAAGTAGATTCTTTTGAAAACAAAGCGAAGAAAAAATCTGCCGGCAAATCACTGTCAATTGCTGGGGGTTTCGGTGTCGTTGCTATTGGTGCGGCGGCAATAGGTTGGTACGCGCTTAAACCTTCCCAAACGTCAGTCAATCCGACTCCGATGCCTGAAGCCACTATTTCAGTGTCATCATCCGTTGAAACAGTGGCGACACCGATTCTTGAAACAAACACTAATATAAATGCTTCTTCGGCAGAAATTGTTCTACCAAACACTTCAATTACAAATACTGGTAATTTAACCGACACCACAAAACGAACAATTAATAAAACCATTCAACCAACACCTGTGAAAACAGAAGCTGAGCAGCGAACCGCAACGGTTTCGACACCGACGAAAAATTCGCTGCCCGTAAAAAATTCGCTGCCCGTAAAAAAACCGGTTGCTAGTAAAAAAACGGGGGGCGACAGTACTAAGATTCTTCAGTGATTGAGGAGTAATTTAGGAGATTGGAAATGACGAAGAAAGTTCATATCACGGTCACTATTTGTTTTGTTTTGTTGTTGGTTTTTTCTTCCTTACCGATGCAGGCAGCGGCGCAATCGAAAAAGGTTAAAAAGAAACAGCTCGAGACAGCTAAGAAATTAGTCGCCGAGGGCGATACGCTTTACGGGCAGAAGAATTATCAAGCAGCAATCGGTAAATATACACAGGCGACGGAACTTGCTCCGAATTACGCATTTGCATATTTTTCTAAAGGTCACGCGTATTACAATCTTGGACAATACGACTCCGCGCTTGAAGCCTTGGATGAGTCGCTCAAACAAGGTTACACAGCGATTGAGGTCTACAAAATTCGTTGGGAGACATTTTTCCAAAAGAAAAATTATGATGCAGCTTTGACTGATCTTCAGCAAATTCTTAAAATAAATCCTTCAGATCCGGCTTTTAATTTCAATGTAGGCAAAGTTTATTTCGCACAAGGTGCCTATCAAAATGCTCTTGATGCTTATCAAAAAATGTCTAACCTAGACCCAAAAAATGGTGATGTTCACTATTTTATGGCACTTAGCTACTCTGCTTTAAACAAATACACGGAACAAAAAGCGGAATGTACTAAAGCTATTGATAAAGGCACGAAATATAGAATTGAATGTTTGGTTTTTATTGGACAAGCTTTGCAAATAGAAAAAAAATATGATGAAGCAGCCCAAGTATTTGAAAAAGCACTTATTGCCAAACCCAACAACCGCGAAGTTTTTTTTAAACTAGCTCATATTTATCGCCTCTTAAGTCAGTTTGACAAAGCAATTGCAACCACGAAAGCAAGCCTACTAGCTTTTCCGAACGACGGAGATTTTTTCACCATTTTAAGTTTGTACTACGGTCTTGCTGACCAACCGGGGCAATCTGCCAACTATGCGCAGGCTGCCATTAATGTTTTACCGGACAAATATGCTGGTTACACAAATTTGTGTCGAGCCTACAACGACCTTAAGCAATACAATAAAGCAGTTCTGGCTTGTAACACTGCTTTACAGTTGAATCCGGGTGATGGTGAATCAAATTTCTATCTGGGGCGTGCCCTTGCTTTTCAAAAAAAATCGGAGGCTGCTGAGTATTACAAAAAAGCGGTTGACGGGTTGCTGCGATATACCAAAGACAATCCCGACAATCCTGACGGTTTTTACCTTTTGGGTAATTCTTATTTCGCTGTTGGTCAGCGTGCTGAGTCGATTGGCGCCTACAAAAAAACTCTTGAACTAACCCCAAAATTTGCAAAAGCACTGTATAATTTAGGTTATATTCATGTTCTAAACAGCGATAAAGTTTCTGCCCGCCAACAGTTTGATCAACTTCAAAAAATTGATGCGGCTTTAGCCAAGAAGCTTTTGCAAGAAATTAATAAGTAAATTGTAAATTTCGAATTTAGCGTTAGATTTTGCTATGAAATACTGATAATTTTAGAGGGAAAAGATTTTTGGTAATCCAGCCTTCTTCTTCCGCAAAATTTAACATTGCTCGAAATGTTGCCGGTTCATGATTAACTGAGGAAACTTTTCGTGGCGTAATTTTAATTTTCCTTTCAATTCGCTACTTCGGTTTTCCCTTTTCGTTTTTATACGGAACTGTTACTTTAATTTCGCGCTTAACAGGCATATTTAACCTTTCTTGTTTGAATTTTTCAATATCAAACGGCTTTATAAGGCGAAGTTTCTTTTTACCAAAAAAGCAGATGTAAATTTAACGTAAGTTTCAATAGTCTTATGTGATTTAAGACCTGAGACCATTATACCATCTCGTATAAGAGCAAGAAATACTTTCGCTTCTTTGTATTTTTCTGCAAGCTGATTGAAAATAACCTTGTCGGATTGTAAAGTTTCAGAACCGTGAGTTTCAAGTTCTAGCCGCATTTTTTCAACTTCTTTTCTTGCATTACGTTTATCAGTAATTGGCTTTAACTTTTCATAGGATTTTCCCTTTTCGTCAAAATACTGAAACCGTGCGTAAAGATGTCCTGAACCGGATGCGCTCATAATTATTGGTTTCCTTAGAAATTCTTTTTTAATATTTTTGTAAATTTATTTGGCAGCTAAACAGGTAATCCGGTGTATTAAACTCAATACACCATAAAAATCTTTATCGAGTCGGTTAAAATAAGAGCAAACCTAACTTGCGGATTATTACCATAAGGCTGGCGATAATTAATAATAGTTCTGTAAAAACAATCGCGCATCGGACAAAAGTCCTTTTTTTGTAGGACTTAATTCCTTTTTTTTTCATTAAAATGTAGGAGTAAAGTCCTGGTCGAAAAAGCCCGATTCAAGAATGAAGGTAAAAAATATGAAGCTCAACCTTAATCGCAGAATTTTAGAATTAGCTATTTCAAATCAGACGCCGGAAAATCGTAAATCAGGCGAGCGAAGATTTCACGCAAACAAAAGAGGCGAGAGCCTTGCAACTTCTCGCCTCTTTATTATTATTTTGGCATTTACACGAATCTATACTTTGCAAATGTGAACGGACAAGGATTAGCCTGAACGAAGTTCAAGTTGTTGTTTGCTCTGTCCAAAGTGTTCTCGAGTAACTCTTGGTAAGCATGGTTTGCGTTGCCGCCGGGTGTATAGCCGTTAAGACTTAATGAATTGTTTGCTTGCACTCTTCTAACGCGCGTGTCTGCCTTGTTTTTTTACGAGCATAAATTTGAAACACTACAAGCTATCTCAAAAATAATAATATGTTTTTACGGCTTTGATTTTTCTTTGCCGCTTTGCGGGAAATCTCTCTTTCTCCTGCAAAGCGGCAAAGTTTAATGCAAACTATTTTTGAGATAGCTTCTACCAATAAGTTAAGGTCGCAATCGAACAAAAAAGGTTGGACTTTCATCCAACCTTTTTTGCTGTAAATAACCTACCGTTGTTTATTACGGCATTGGCGGCGGCGGTGGCGGCGCGTAAAACACCGAACAAGGCGTTGCCGAACCAAACGGCAGCCGATTATTGTTCACGGCATCGAGGAAATTCTTGAGAATTTCTTCGTCATCGCGGAGCGGATTTCCCGTGTATGTGTTATTTCCGCCCGGCAGATTCAGTTCTACATTAGCGGACACTCTGACCGCGCCGATGCTGGTAATTCCGAGCGGCGGCAGACCTCTCGCGTCTACTATTTGACTATCGGAAAGGAATTTATGCCGCACGTCGAGCGATGTCGCTGACAATTGAACGGAAAGCATATACGCCATATTGACGGCATTGCCGTTTAGAAGCCACGTTCTGAACGCCGTGTAATTTGCCGGGTCAAAATCCGAAGTATTACCCGTACTTTTAACAAGACTGGAATTCTTGAGATTCAATCTGCCTAAAAATGCCAAATCGCCGTTCATACCGTTCACATCACCCATCGCGGCGGGATACGTTGTCGGGTCTACAGTCGTCGGTATCACGCCGTTGGTCATTACAGCTTGACCGTTTTTGTTTGACCAATAACCGAGCGTTTTTCCTAAGCCCGATGCCGGACCGAAACAGATGTCGCCGAAATCGAGACCGGAAACGGAAGAGTTCGCCGTTCCGCTATAGCCTTGAAAACCCATACTGTCCGGCGCGGGAGCGGTTTGCACCCAATAGTGACCGGCATCGCAAATCATATCGGCGTTATCATCTACGCACGGCACATTTTCGCTGACAACAAAGTCCGAACCTGCCGGAATCGGTCCATACGTCCAATCACCGTTCGAGTCTGTAGTTACAGTAACCGGCGGCAATGGACCAGCCGTAGTCGTAATGGCAATTACTATTTGTATTCCTGCAACCGGGAGTTCGCTATTATTGATACCGTTAGCATTGGCATCGTAGAACTTGTGTCCGCTCAGGAAAACATCGGGCGGATTCGGGCTGCAAATCGGTAAAGTCGGATTGTCTACACAATTGGCTCTGACCTTAAAGTTATCCGTTTTAGAATTACTGTTGATAAAATCGATATGTATGCCATCGGAAGCGATAGATGTGTTCGACGCCATACGAATCAGGTGAACCTTATATTCGCCGCCGTTATTCGGCGTGTCCGAAAATGGAGCAAGCTGAACGGGCGTTGAACCGTTAGCGGGATTGTATGTGCCGTCAGCGTGTCCTAAACAAGCAGTTCCGGCTACGTGACCCGCAATTTTTCCGCTTACAACCTGAAGACGACGACAATCGGCGTTATCCGTCGAAAGCAGAGTCGCTCCGCTCGGGTCTGTAACCTGGAAAAAATACTGTCCGTCGGGAAGACCGTTAGAATTCACATTCTGCGGACCGCCGTTCAAATATACATCCGACTTGTTAGCATAAAGATTTTGATTGACTGTTGTTCCATCATTGTTAGATGTGAAAATTGCGCCAAAGAAGCCGCCCGCCGCCGAAACTTGGGCGGAAGTTCCGAAAGAAACGATTGCAATAGCCATTATCGCAAACATCATCAAAAAGTTTCCGGTTTGATTAATTTTATTTTTCATTATTTATTTTCCTCCTTTTATTTTGTTTAATTATTTTTATCAAAATAGCCTTTGATAAAAGGCGAGATTTTATAAACTGTAAATAACCTTATTTGACTTTGTTTAACTTTGGCGGTTGTGAATCGTTAAATACCTTATGTGAATCAATTATTGATTGACATCTTCTAATAAACTTAAGTTGTTTACACCGTCACAGGTTATCTATTTAGCTGACTATGAATCCATAGTAAACCTTTAATAAAAGCACACAACGGAGAAAAGTCCTTTTTTTATAGGAGAAAAGTCCCTTTTTTCTGTGAGAAAAATGGGAAAAAAGTCCCGCGAAGAGCTGGGCTTTTTAAGAGAAAAAATTTGAAATTTTAGATTGAAACTCAATTACTTAAATTTAGATTTTAATTGTAGGAAATTTATTCAAGCGGTTTGGCAAGATTGTGTTTCAGAGCATATTTCATCAATTGAATGCGGTTTTTTACTTCCAGTTTGCTATAAATTGTCGTCAGGTGATTTTTTAGGGTTGATTTACTAATACATAAATGGTCGGCGATTTCTTCGTTAGTCGAAGCCTCAAAGATAACTATTGAAGTGATAATCTTGCGCTCGCGGCGTGTTAGTTGCACAATTTTGGCGTGTTCAGGGTCAGTTTGCGTTCCTTTTTTCGTTTGATTCAAATTATTAAGCACGCGCCCCAAAATTGAATTGGAAGCCCAAATCTCTCCGGCATCGACTTTTTCAATCGCTTTGAGAATCACTTTTGCCGATTCGTCTTTTAACAGTACCCCGCGCGCGCCTTTGAAAATCGCTACCTCGTGCATTTCCGGATCTTGGAGACCGGTCAGCATCAAAACTTTGGCGGTTGTCTTTTCCAGCAATTCGGGCAGAAAATCGAGGCTCAACGCAACGCCCAGATCCATATCCATCAGTATCAAATCAGGCTCTAAACTGACGGCGGCGGACATTGCCTCATCCGGCGTCGTTGCCATCCCGACCACTTCCATTTCGGGACTTCGGCTGCCGATAACCATCGAAAGACCGTCCATAAAACTTTTATGGTCATCTACCAGCAGAATGCGAATCGTTTTTTTTGCTGAAGTATCCATAAAATCATAGCGGAATTTCAACCGATACTTTTGTGCAGCCCTCGCACGTTTCGATGCGCGTTATGCCGCCGAGAGATTTGGCGCGGGCTGCAATTGACTTTGGCACGAATTCTAATTTTTCGTCGGCTTCAACATTATCGTTTTCAATTTCTAAAAAAAGTTTTCCGTTTGTAAGGTGAAGATTAATATGCGCGCGCTTCGCCTTTGTGTGCCGCCTGATGTTGCTCAAACCTTCGGAAATAAGCTGAAAGGTTTCAGCCGCCAGCCGGTCGTTTATATAAAAATCGTCTTTGACTTGCACTTCGACTTCAATATCATAAAACTCTTGAAATTTTACGGCTTTTTGTCTGACCGCCGTTATTAACACCTCACCGGATTGCCGTTCGCCTCCGCCTTTTAGATTTTGAACAAAGCCGCGCAGTTCCGAGATAGTAGCATCGGCTAGACGAATCAATTTCTCGACATCTTCCTCGATTGATTCACCGGCGGCATATTTTATTTCCAGCGCTTCCAAACCGAGTTTCAAACCGATATACGGCTGAACCGTGCTGTCGTGTATGTCGCGAGAAATTTTGTGGCTTTGCTGAACGGCAGCCGTCGAAGCTAGTTTGTCGAGAAGTCCGACATTTTCGACGACCGGCAAAATGTTTTCCATTAATTGGTTGACAAACTCGACATCCGAACTCTGGAAACACTTTTTCTGCGATGTTAGATAAAGCCGACCGGACATTGTTTCACGCTCTGATAAAGGCACGGTTATAAAACTTTCCGCATCCAGCAAATCGGCTAAAGCCGTGCAATTGACCGTCTTCCCATCTACAAATTTCCCCGCGGAAACATCAAAAACGCAGCACTCCTCCTCTTGTTTGAAAAAATTACCTTTACTTTGATAGAAAATTGCAAACTCGTTCGGAAGATTTATCAATGGGGTAGCGGTTTCGGTTTGTTCGACTTTGACGTTTTCCTCGTTTTGGCTGTTCCGGCTGACTTCTCGCCAAATATAATTAGAAGACGACGGCGAGTCGGCGGTAATTAACAGACAGCTTTCGGCGTCGTAGAAAGCGCGCAGGCTTTTGATGATTGCAATTAATGTTTGATTGATGCCGAAACGCGGATTCGACAGCTTGCTGACTTCCTTGAGCAGAGTGAGTCGTCGTTTGAACTTAATTTCTTCACCGGCTTGGTAGGAAATCATATAACCGAGAAGAAGCAAATAAACCGGGCGCAGCAAAAAACGATTCAGTTCAAACTCTTGACCGGAAGGCGCGGTCGCGTAGCCGACAAAAGTAAACAGCAAAACCGAAGCGAAAACCATCTGCAAGCCCGTTTTGAACCCGCCGCGAAAAGCGGCATTGAGAATGGCGAAAAAGAAAAAGAAAAAGAAGATGCTGTTTGTGCCTTCGCTCAGAGCGACGAGAACAACATACCAACCGACATCAATCCAATGAGTTGCGGCAGCCGGTATAAAAGAATTTCCGCGAAGCAGAAGAAGATAAATTGTTAAGCTGTAGATGCAGTATCCGATTAATGTCAGGTAAGTGATTTCCGAAAATCTATCAAGCGAAATCGGGTCGATTAACGTAATCACCAAAGCCGAAACCGCTAGAAGAAGCCGCATCAACCCAATCATCCGGGCGTCGACGGATTCAAGCGGCAACCTGTCATACAACGCAGGTATATTTAACTTCTCACTTGCGCTATTTTTCAGCTCCGGCACATTTTTTGAAAAAACGTTCATCTTATAAAACAATAATTTCTTTAAGTGTTCTTACATAATTAAATTTCCAAAATCGAAACATCTAATATATAAAGCTCCATTCGGATTAAAGCGACATTTGGTTGCAAATCCCCGCATCGAAATTTCAAACCGAATAAAAACATTCCATAACTTTAATTATTTCAACGATTGTTTCTGTTAATCGGTTCAAAAATTATTTCTGTAAGTCGAATAAATTTGCATTCAATATATAACGCACGAAAAACGCAATAAAACTATCAAAAAAGTATAAAAAAAACAATTTTTTGTCCGTACGTTCGTTGATTTTAACCGAACATCGCCGGAAATTAGGTGAGGCTTTGCGCGAGAAGCCACGGCAGCAACTCTTTTTCGGCAAGCGCGTTCATCCAAACATTATGTCCGACACCTGTGTATTCACTGTATTCTACAGCACCACCGATTGCTTCAAGCGCACTTACAATCTGCCGCGATTCACTGACCTGCACGACTTTATCTTCTGTGCCGTGAAAAAGCCAAGCCGGAGTTTTGCCGATTTTTTCGGCAAGAGGCACGAATCGGTCGCCGCGTGTAATCGGGCTTCCGCCGCAAATCGAAACGAGCGCGGCAAATTTTTTCGGGTGCTGCATAGCCAAATGCCAGACGCCATAACCGCCCATCGAAACGCCAATCAAATAAACACGATTTGCGTCCGCCTCGAGGTCTTCAACCGTCTGCGTCAATTCCCGTATCACCATTTCATCCATTACTGGGTCTGACCAGTAACTTGTGCGGCGGCATTGCGGCAACAAAATAATCGCCGGAACTCGCGCCAGATAATGACGAGCAACCTCGCCGCCCACGCCCGTCACCGGAACGAACCCACCGCTCCCGCGCTGCCCAATGCCGTGCAGAAAAACTATCAGCGGCAAATTTTGTTCGCCTTCAGATTGCGGCGGAACATAAACTTGATAATCAAAGTTGTCGTCGCCAACCTGAATTGTCCGGCTTTGAAGACTTCCCTGCGGTCCACCGTTTTTAGAAGAAATCGCGCTTGAAAACAATCCGCCCAAAACCGATAAAAGTTCCTTTTGCATAATCAATCTTTTTCCTTTGTTTTGTAATTATATTGCGCCGCGCTTGTTTGGTAAAAGCGAGAGTTTTGAAGCAAAATTTCTCTCGCTGTTGAAAACATTCGCCGGAACGATTATCGTAGTGTCTGCAAACAAAATCGGGAACAAAATTTTATGAAAACTAATAAATTACGATTTGACTGGAAGATTGCCGAAATCGAAGCAATTTACAATCTGCCGCTGCCCGAATTGATGTTCAAAGCACAAACCTTACACCGCGAATTTCACCGCACTGACGAAATTCAAGGGTGCCAGCTTTTGAGTATCAAAACAGGCGGCTGTCCCGAAGATTGTGGTTATTGCCCGCAATCGGCGCACTACAAAACCGGTCTCGAACGCGAGCAGCTTTTGAGCGTCGAAAAGACTTTGGAGGCGGCGCAAAACGCAAAAAATTCCGGCGCGACGCGCTTTTGTATGGGCGCGGCGTGGCGCAGCATTCCCGACGGCGAACAATTCGACAGAGTTATTGAAATGGTCAAAGGCGTGCGCTCGCTCGGTTTAGAAGCCTGCTGCACGCTCGGAATGTTGACGCAGGACCAAGCCTTAAAACTCGCAGACGCCGGACTAAATGCTTACAACCACAATCTCGACACATCGCCGGAATTTTACGGCTCGATAATTTCTACCAGAACTTACGACGACCGTTTGAAAACACTTGCAAACGTGCGAAAAGCGGGCGTTACGGTTTGCAGCGGCGGAATTATCGGAATGGGTGAAACATTAAACGACCGTTACGGATTGTTGCAGCAGCTTGCCGTCCAAAACCCGCATCCCGAAAGCGTTCCGATAAATCAACTTGTCAAAGTTGAAGGAACGCCTTTGCAGGACGAGAAATCTTTAGACGTTTTCGATTTTGTGCGGATGATTGCGACAGCGCGTATTTTGATGCCTGCTTCGATGGTGCGTCTTAGTGCCGGAAGATTGCAACTGTCAGATGAAGCGCAAACTTTGTGTTTTCTGGCAGGCGCAAACTCGATTTTTATGGGTGAAAAACTTCTCACGACGCCGAATCCCGAATCAGACCGCGACCGCAATTTACTTCATAAATTGGGAATGAAGTTGTTTTCTGACGCGAAATACCGGACGGCTTAGATTTTATTAAACTTTTGCACACTCGTTTGCGCTCTTTGCGTTCTGGTTTTCACAAAAATAACGCACAGAAAGATTTTGTGTTTTTTTGAATCAGCTATCGGTTTCTATTTTATAACCCGTGTATGGATAACAAACTGCGCGACAGAATCGACCGAAATCTTGCCGAAATCGAAGCAAAAGGTTTAACCAGAAAACTTGTCTGCCCGCGCGGAATAGATTTTTCCTCAAACGATTTTTTATGTTTGGCGCGAGACGAACGAATAAAAGCGGCGATAGTGAAAGCCGTCGAGCGCGAAGGCGTCGGCTCGACCGGTTCGCGTCTTCTTCGCGGCGAAAGAGATTGTTTTGCGCGGGTTGAAAAACAGTTTGCAGAATTTAAAAAAACTTCCCGCGCGCTTTATTTCAATTCGGGTTATCAGGCAAACATCGGACTTCTTACCGCTTTTTTGGAAGACAACGATGTTGTTTTCTCCGACGAATTTAATCACGCCAGTTTGATTGACGGTATTCGTTTGTCGAAAGCAAACCGTGTGATTTTCCGTCATCGCAATGTTGACGAAATAGCCAAACTTTTGCGTGAAGCAAAAACCGGCGGGCAAAAGTTTCTCGTTACCGAATCGCTTTTTTCGATGGACGGCACGATTGCGCCGCTCGACAAATACGCTGGAATTTGCCGGGAGACCGGTGCGAATTTGATTGTTGACGAAGCGCACGCCGTCGGCGTTTTCGGCGAACGCGGCAGCGGTTTGATTGAACGATTCGGCGTCGAGAGCGAAGTTTTTCTTTCGATGAACACGGCAGGAAAAGCACTCGGCGCATCGGGCGCGTTTGTCGCGGGCGACGCTTGGGCAATCGAGTATCTCGTTCAAAAAGCGCGCTCGTTTATCTTCTCGACCGCGCCGCTTCCGGCAATTGCCGATGCACTAAAAACGGCGATTGAAATCGTGCGTGAAGAAAATCAGAGGCGCGAAAAGTTATTAAATTTATCCGAATTTTTTCGACAATTATTAAATGAAAATGGCATAAAAGTCTCGCCCGAAAATTCGCAAATCATTCCCATAATCGTCGGCGACAGCAAAAAAGCTGTAAAAATTGCGGCGGCTTTGCAAGCGTGTGGCTTCGACGTTCGCGCCATTCGCCCGCCGACCGTTCCGGATAACGCGGCGCGCCTGCGCATTTCGCTCAACATCGGTTTAACAAAAGAAATTTTGCATGAATTCGTAGATAATTTGGCGCGAGTTATCAATGAAAATTAGTCTGAAAATATGAACGGAATTTTTGTAACCGGCACGGATACAGACATTGGGAAAACTGTTGTTTCCGCTGCTTTAATGTGTGCTTTGCGCGGAAAAGAAAACGTCTGTTACTGGAAACCTATTCAGACCGGAATCGAAACGGACGACGATACGCAAACTGTTCGTAAGTTAGCTAACTGCACGAGCGAAGAAGTTATCGACGCGGGTTTTAGGCTCGAACATTCGCTTTCACCGCATCTTTCGGCGCGGCTTGCAAAGGTTGAAATCACAATCGAGAAAATTCTGGTTTTTGTCGAAAATATAAAAGACGAAAAATTCTGGATTGTCGAAGGCGCTGGCGGCGCACTCGTTCCTCTGAACGAAAACGAGCTGATGATTGATTTGATGAAACGGTTTTGTTTGCCCGTCGTTATTGTCGTGCGCTCCGGTTTAGGAACGATAAATCACACGCTTTTAACCGTCGAAGTTCTGCGCAATCGCGGCGTAAAAATTCTCGGTATTATTATGAACGGCGAGCCGAACCAAGAAAACAAAAGGGCGATTGAACATTTCGGGCAAGTAAAAGTTTTGGCGCAAATGCCGCGATTTGAAGATTTGAGCGCGGAAAATTTAAATTTTTGGGCAAGTAAAAACCCGAAAATTTGATCGCAAGCTAAGGTTTCAGGTGTTAGGTTTTGACTTACACCTGAAACCTAACACCTACTTTATGAATTTAACCGACCGCGACCGCAGACATCTCTGGCATCCGTACACGCAGGAGAAAATTGCACCGCCGCCGATTGGCATTGTGCGGGGACGCGGCGTGTGGCTATACACGGAAGATGGTCAGAAAATTCTCGACGCGATTTCCTCATGGTGGGTGAACATTCACGGACATGCGCATCCGTTTTTGAATCAAGCATTGGCGCGTCAAGCAAACGAACTCGAACACACGATGTTTGCAGGCTTTACGCACAAACCTGCCGTCGAATTAGCCGAAAAACTAGTAGCTATTTTGCCAAAAGGCTTAACTAGAGTTTTTTATTCGGACAATGGCTCAACCGCCGTTGAAGTCGCCCTGAAAATGGTGTATCAGTTTTGGCAAAATCGCGGCGAACAGCGCAAAACTTTTGTCGCCCTCGAACACGCTTATCACGGCGACACTTTCGGCGCGATGTCGGCGAGCGATAAGTCTGCTTTTACGAAACCTTTCGTACCGTTGCTTTTCGATATCTTGCGCGCCGGAAACATAGAAAATACAGACCAAATCTTTCAAGAAAATTCTAAACAAATCGCCGCCGTAATTTTAGAACCGATGCTGCAAGGCGCGGGCGGAATGATTGTCCGGGAAAAGCAATTTTTATTGGACATTAGAAAATTGTGCAATCAATACAATGTTCTACTAATTGCCGACGAAGTTTTGACTGGTTTCGGGCGCACGGGAAAGATGTTTGCCTGTCAGCACGCGGAAATTTCACCTGATATTATTTGTCTTTCAAAGGCTTTAACCGCCGGATATTTGCCGCTCGGCGCAACCGTTGCGACAGAAGAAATTTACGAGGCATTTTTGAGCGACGACCGAATGAAGACGTTTTTTCACGGTCATTCTTTTACGGCAAATCCGCTTTCCTGCGCGGTTGCGTCTGCGAGTTTGGAATTGTTTGAACGCGAAAATTGTTTAGAGAAGGTCGCGTTTATCAATCGAAAATTCAACGAGCGTCTGCCGCAATTATCAAATTTGGATTGCGTCAGCGATGTGCGCATAATCGGTGCGGTCGGTGCGGTTGAAATCGTTTCCGATGACGGTTATTTTGCAGACATCGGACAGACACTTTATCAAGAATTTCTATCTCGCAATATTTTGCTTCGCCCGCTTGGCAATGTGCTGTACTTTATGCCGCCGTATGTAATTCAAGAGAAAGAAATCGATTGGGTTTTGGATGAAATCACTGAAGTTTTAGAAAATATAAATCGCAGATTTTCGCGGAAATAAACTTTTCAATTGAAACAGCTATTTACGACAAAATGTTATTAAACGACGCCGGATTCCTTTACTTCGAGCGTACCATTTGTCGCGTCGAGTGTTGCTGAGACGCCGAGCGGGATGGTTAATTGATCGTTTGTATGTCCGATTGTCAGACCTGAAAGAACCGGAATTTTCAGCGCGCTAAGGATATTGTCGACCGTTTCGCCGATTGTGTATGGCGACGCAGTTGAAGGCTTGTAATCATTCGCTCCGCAATCCTGGCATTCGCCCCAAACGATGCCAGCCGCTTGTTCGAGTTTTCCGGCAAGCCGCAGCTGCGTCAGCATCCGGTCAATGCGATAGGCTTCTTCGCCCGTGTCTTCGAGAAACAAAATTTTCCCGCGCGCTTCAATTTCGTATGGTGTTCCGAGCGTCTCGCAGACGATTGATAGATTTCCGCCGACGAGTCTTCCGTTTGCAATGCCCTTTTGAACGGTTCGTAAAGTGTGCGTCGGGCGAAGTTCGTTTGATTCTTTCGGGTTTGTCAGTTGTCCGAGCGGCTCGGTTTCAAACAACGCGCGGCGAAAATTTTTTTGCGTATATTCGGTGAAACGCGAGAGGATAACCGGACCGTGAAAAGTTACAAGGCGCGAGTTTTTATTGATTGCTAAGTGTATCGCGGTTATATCGCTATAGCCGATAAAGATTTTCGGGTTGCGGCGAATCAAATCGTAATCAATTCGGTCGAGCAATTGACCTGAACCATAACCGCCCCGCAAGGCAAAGACAGCTTTTATTTTCGTATTACGAAACATTTCGTGCAAATCGTCAAGCCGCGCCTGAACGGATTCACGATATGTGCTAAAGCGTCTGCCGACGTTTTTTCCACGCTCTATTTGCAGTCCGAAATACTTGACGGTTCTTTCGATAACTGCGAGACGATCGGGGTCTAAAACTTCCGTCGCCGGTGTTATTACACCGATTGTGTCGCCTGCACGAAGCGCTTTGGGTCGGATTAAATTTGTTGCCGAACGAGTTTCAGGTCCTGTTTTAGTTTGCCCGAAAATGATTTGTTTAGAAGTGGCAAGCAGAGCAGTTGCAGCTCCGGTTGTTGTCAGAAATCCGCGTCGACTTATACCGATTTTATGATTTTGCATTTTGAAAATTCTCCGACTGTAATAATTGAAAATAATCCTAAATTAAAATCAAATTTATTACCAATAAAAAAGGGGCGATTGAGTTTGATTGCTCAATCATCCCTTTGTATCTTGCGCAAATTAAATTATCTGCTCGGTATTTTAACCTCGCGTCCGGCAGGCAAAACCGATGTCGGAAACAAGCCGTTAAATTTCGCCACGTCAATCGCCGAAGCGCCGTAACGCTGAGCAAGTCTTGTAACTGTGTCGCCCATTTGCGCTTTGACGACTCTCACACCGCTTGTTTGCGGTGCTATGGTCGGCGTTGTCGGGCGCGAATAAGCTATACTTTTGACGCCATTGCCTTGCGGAACGACAACTTTTCCTTTCGGAGTTTTTGTACCGCCATTTACCGCTTGAAGCTGCTCGACGCTGATGCCGGTTCGATTAGCAATGTTCTGCCAGCTCTCGCCCGCCGCCGTTTTCGTTACGGTTGCCATATTGCGATTTCCCGCCGGAAGTTTGCGAAACACAGCAACAACTTCGCTTGATTTGCCTGCCGGAACGCGAATGATAAACGGTTCGGGCGGCGACATATTCGTGCGAAGTTCAGGATTTAAGTAGCGCAAGTATTCGACGCTCGTGTCCGAAGCCTGCGCGAGCAAACTCAAACTGGTCGATGGCGGAACACGAACCTGGTCATACATCAAGCGCGGCGCAGGGCGTATGTGTCCGAAACCGTATTGCTGCGGGCTGTTGGCAATCAAAATCGTCGCCAAAATATTCGGCACGTAGTTGCGCGTCTCTTGCGGCAGATACGGAAAAGCTGCCCAGAAATTCATCGAACCGGCGCGGCGAATGGCGCGGTCAACGTTGCCTTCGCCGGAATTGTAAGCCGCCAATGCAAGTTCCCAATTTCCGTTGTAACGATTTGCAAGAAATTTTAGATATTTAGCCGACGCGCGCGTGGCGTCTTCAAAACCATTTCTTTCATCAACGTATGCCGTGCGGCGCAGACCGAAACGCGCGCCCGTTCCCGGTATAAACTGCCACAGACCGGAAGCCGCTGCCCACGACAACGCCGACGGTTTCCAGGCGCTTTCGACTTGTCCGAGCCATACGACGTTTTCCGGCACGCCTTCTTCACGGAAAATGCGGCGCGCCATCGGCATAAACATTCCCGAACGATACAAACCGGTTTCCATCGTCGAGCGTCCGCGTCCTTGGTAATAGCCGACAAACTGCTGCACCATCGGATGCATCTGGAAAGTAAAACCGAATGATTTATTGGCAATCGCAACCTGTATCAATTGGTATTGCTGCTGCGCTTCGGGCGTGTTGACGACGTTTTTTTCTTCGGGCGTCAATTCGAGTTTGGCAAGTTCGTCGAGCGGCGAGGCTTCAAATTTTTGCTCGTTAAATCCCTGCGAAGCTTCGGGTAAATTATTATTGCCTGTCGTTGCTGCATCGTTTCTCTTCTCGGTATTTGTTTGAAGCGGCTTCTGCCCGAGTTTGGCAACAACATTATCAGCCAATTGATTTTCGACATTCCAGCCGCACGTTGCCGAAAGACTTTTGATTTGCGGTTGCTGATTCGACGGAAATTCCATCTGATAAACAGTTTCGATTAATTGCGTATAACAACCGTTTAATTTTTGATTTGAGTTAACGTTGATGCTCGACATCAGAAAAACTTCAACCGATCTGTCGAAATCCTCGCCCGCCTGCTGACGACGATTGTCCTGGATATTGAGCAGACCTTGTTTGAAATATTTGCCTGCTTCGGTTGTGATTTGGTTGACGCGCATTTCGGCTTGCTGCGCTTCCTGTGTTCTAACATCGCTTCTGCCGCTTGAAACGGAGCCGGTAATTTGTCCGTCCGCAAAGGAATTGAATATAAAAATTAAAAATGCAGATATATTAAAAATCTTAAAAAGGCGTGATTTTATCAAGTTCGTCTATACTCCTTATAATTTTTTTCAGGGTTAGGGCGAATTAGTGAAACGACCCGAAATTTGTTTCGCCTACGGATAATTTAACGCCGAAGGCAGCTGAAAAGTTTCTTTATTTGTCGCTTATCTATTCTATAAGGACTGAAAACTTCCCCAACGTATCACATAAGAAATACGGTGTCAACGCATCAAAAATTCTGATACAACCTGGTTTTCGTTATAAATAGAAACAGGAAAACCTTATACTTTATTAATTTTTAAGCAGCCATTTTTGCCGAACGATTTTTCGATTTCTCCGGCACTGAAATTTTCTCCCGCAATGCTATGCGGAAAACTTCGCGCACATTTTCGACAAATACAAATATTAAGTCCTCTTTGACTTCCGGCGGCAAATCTTCTAAATCACGTCGGTTCGGCGCGGGCAAAATTACCGTTTTTATATGCGCCCGACGTGCTGCCAGCATTTTTTCTTTGACTCCGCCGATGGGCAGCACGTTGCCCCGTAAAGTTATCTCGCCGGTCATTGCCACGTCTTTTCGCACAGCGCGCTGCGATAAAACGGAAACCATTGCTGTTGCCATCGTAATTCCCGCCGACGGTCCGTCTTTCGGAATCGCACCTTCGGGCAGATGAATGTGTATGTCGTATTTTTCGAAATCGTCTTCGTCGATACCGAGTTCGGAAGCGCGCGCTTTAGCGTAAGAAAATGCCGCCTGCGCTGATTCCTGCATCACTTCGCCAAGTTGTCCGGTTAGCAGCAGCTTGCCTTTCCCCTTAGTTTTCAAAGCTTCTATAAATAAAATATCGCCGCCGACGGCTGTCCACGCTAATCCGGTAACGATTCCGATTTCATCTTTTTTCAAAACTTCATCGGGGAAAATCTTCGGCGCGCGCAGGAAGTCTTTGACATTTTGCGGCGTAACTTTCACCGGCTCGAATTCCGCTTCAAGCTCGGCTTTTCGGCGTGCGACTTTGCGGCAAACTTTACCGATTTCCCTTTCCAATTGGCGAAGTCCGGCTTCCTGCGTATATTGCCCAACGATTTGCTTTATCGCCGCGCGTTCAAACTTTACATCCATTTTATCGAGTCCGTTTTCTTCGATTTGTTTCGGAAGCAAATGCCGCCTGGCAATTTCGAGTTTTTCTTCTTCCGTGTAACCGGACAGAAAAATTATTTCCATACGATCGCGCAGCGCTGGTTGAATCGTGTCCAAAACATTTGCCGTAGTCATAAACATTACGTTCGACAAATCGAAGGTTACGCCCAGGTA
>MWVX01000184.1_pt1 | contig 17721 bp, 15 predicted proteins | sample 1047311 | NCBI WGS metagenome assembly MWVX01 (sample SAMN06349984, study PRJNA376086) | soil metagenome | isolation source: MtG-4 sample Antarctic (ecotone) soil | place: Antarctica | collected 2015-01-13 | reverse complement strand
TTTCAAACGATTGCATGCAACTATCATCATTACTTTCCCGGTTTAGTGAACCGGAAACCCTCAAAATGGCAAATTGTATAAAACAGATTATCGAAAAGCATGAACTTTATTTACCTATACCTTTGCAAGGCAAATTTTTTAAAAAAATGAAGTATATTTTTATTACACTCATCGGCAGTATTTTATTTTTTGCATGCGAAAATAATGACGGAAACAACACCGGGCAAAGCATTAACGATTCTGCAAAGCATGCACAAATGCTAAACGCTGTCAGTGATTCAACTAATTATACCTCTATTCAATGGATCGATTCTACTCACCAGCTATTGGGCAAAATACAGGAGGGGCAGATAGTTGAAATCACATGGCATTTCAAAAACACAGGCAACAAACCATTGATTATTACTAATACATCAGCCAGTTGCGGATGTACAGTAGCTGAAAAACCTGAAGCACCTGTTGCACCAGGTAATGTAGGAATAATAAAAGCAAAATTTGACAGTAATGGCCGTGAGGGAATGCAGAGAAAAGATGTGTTCGTAACAGCTAACACTAATAATACAACCAATCACCAGCTTTCATTTTCGTTAGAAGTTCAAAAAAAATAATTTCAAACATTTAATAACCAAATATGTATTTATTGCAGGCACAATCACCGGGTTTCGGTGGTTTTCAGTTTATTTTTTTAGGGTTAATGATCCTTGTTTTCTGGCTTTTCTTTATTCGCCCACAAGCAAAAAAGGCAAAAAATCAAAAAACATTTATTGATAATCTAAATCGGGGCGATAAAGTGGTAACTATCGCAGGCATCCACGGCGTTATCAATAAAGTAAATGATGATGGAACCATCAGCCTTGAGATCAATCCTGGCAGTTATATTAAAATTGAAAGAAGCGCTCTGTCAATGGAATGGACAGCACAGTTAAACAAAACTGCCGTTGTTACTACTACTGACAAGAAATAGTTGCGACCATTATATTTTAAAAGCCGGATTTATCATCCGGCTTTTGCTTATTTAATGAGATCTGGAAGGTATTTAAATTATCATGCTTAAAATTGGATTAACAGGCGGTATTGGATCTGGCAAAACAACAGTAGCCAAAATCTTTGAATTGTTGAATGTGCCTGTATATTATGCAGATGATGCAACAAAACATTTATACTATACCGATGCTGCATTAATAGCTTCAGTAAAAAAACATTTTGGTGAAGATATTTATACAGGTATTGAATTAAACCGTTCTAAATTGGCTGCAATTGTTTTTAGCGACCCTGAAAAACTAACGCTGTTAAACAAACTTGCCCACCCGCCTACTATTAAAAATGCTGAAGATTGGATAAGCAAACAAACCGCTCCCTATATTATTAAAGAAGCAGCCTTGCTTTTTGAAACTGGCTCTAATAAAGGATTGGATTATATTATTGGCGTACGATCATCATTGGAAATGCGTATAAAAAGAACTATGGAAAGAAATGGAATAGCAAAAGATGATGTAATAAACCGCATGCAAAGGCAGATGGATGAAGAAAGCAAAATGGACCAGTGCAATTTTATCATTGAAAATAATGAGGAGGAATTAGTAATTCCGCAAGTACTAAGCCTGCATGAAAAGTTTATTAAGATGGCAAGTGAAAAATCTTAAGACCTCGTTCGCTGCTATAATGTCTTCTTACTAGTTATATTTATCCGCTGTCATGCCGAACTTGTTCCGGCAAATTCCCTTAAAAAAGTAAGAGAGAAGTCGCTGACATTCGTCAGAATGATAGGTAGAATTTATGGGTAATGTGGACAAAAATGGTTGGTGATTTTGCAGAAAATGTATTCAATTTTGGGTTGTCAATCTGAAGGATAACAGGCTCTGCTGGAGAGCAACCTGCGAGCAATAAGATTGATGCTATTACGATAGAAAAGGAGCTGAATCTTCAGCTTCTTTTCCTTTTCTATCGGGTAGCCTCATGGCCAAAAAACTCAGGCTTTGGGATTGTTTTTAAAATGTAAGTACCATTTTATAAAGTTTCTTTTAGCTTCTAATCTTAACCCGCTGTGAAGTAATAATTTTTCTTTGAGATGTTTAAAAAAGCTTTCCAGGCGGTTCGAGGTTGTGCCGGTATTTCAGGATCATTCAGGTAGCAAAATAAATACGGGATAGCCTCATGTAAATGGGTATAGGCTCTGTGTAAACGATCATGTGTTTTCCAGTAATCGCCGGTTTGCTCATTGATAGACTCTTCCAGCAAAATATCCTTGTATTGCTGATACCAGTTGTGTAAAGACAACAACCAGTACGAACATTGAGAGAATGTTTTAACAGCAGTTAGTTGATTGACTATTACCAGTAATTCCTGGCTGGAGTGTAGTTTGGGCTTTTTGCTCAAATACAGGCCACACTGGCGTTTCACATGAACCAGGCATCGCTGGATGATTGCGCCTGGATACACCTTTGCTATCGCTTTTAATATCGACTTGTGTCCATCACAGGTTACGCTGTAAACCTGAACGCCTAATGATTTCAAATCCTTTAGGTCTTGTATGATTTCACGTAACTTTTCCCCGCTGCTTGTACGATATAATTGAACATATCGGATATCGTGATCATAATATAGAATCAGACACAATCCATTCGGCAGATAGGTCCCATCAATGATAATGTGAACATTTATTTTGCTTTTTACAGCTATTGCGGGAGCTTCGTTGAGATAGGTTTTAAACAACCGGCTAATGCTGCGGCTGCTCATTTTCATTTCATTAGTAAGGGTACGATAAACCCGCCTGTCCACTATCCACTTCTTGAATCAGATAAACTGATTAGCCTGCTTAACACCTTTATTGTCCCATTGAAATAACAGCCCACATTCTTTGCAATTATAGCGTTGTTTTTTGTTTCTTTTACCCCAGCCTATTACAAAGTTGCTGCCGCATCCCCAACAAGATTTTTTTTGCCATTATAAATAGAAATTGAAAAGGGTTTCAATTTAATTCATTGAAATCCTTTCCTGTATTATGTTTTATCTGATTTTACCAACCATTTTTGTCCACGTTGTCAATTTATAATAGCAATCATTCATTGCATACAAAATAATCCAGATCACCTTCTTTCTAGCTTAATCAAAGCTGTAGTTTCCGTTATCTTTTTATTTCAATCGCTTTAACGCCACCTTAATCCTTTCAAAGCCTTTTTCAATATTGTGCATGCTGTTAGCAAATGATATGCGTAAACAATTGTCGTCGCCAAAGGCAGAGCCGGTAACAGTAGCTACGTGGGCTTTATTTAATAAATACATGGCTAAATCATCTGCATTATGTATTCGTTCTTCCCCATCGCTTTTAACAAAATAATGATCCACACGCGGAAAAGCATAAAATGCCCCATCGGGTTCAGAAAACTCAAACCCTTTAATTTCTTTCATTAATTGCATCACTTTTTCCTTCCTGCGTCTAAATTCTTTTACCATTTCTTTAGATGCATCAAGCGGAGAATTTAATGCAGTAATAGCTGCCCGCTGAGCAATGGCATTTGTACCGGAAGTAAATTGTCCCTGCAATTTTTCGCAGGCGTTTGCAATTTCAACAGGTGCAGCAATATAACCAAGCCTCCAGCCCGTCATTGCAAAACCTTTGCTTAACCCATTGACGACAATAGTTCTTTCTTTCAAGTCATTAAACTGAGCTATACTTTCGTGGTTGCTGCTATAATTAATGTATTCATATATTTCATCTGAAATAATAAATACCTGCGGATGTTTTTTAAAAACCGTGGCCAGCGCTTTTAATTCTTCTTTTTTATAAACAGCCCCGCTGGGGTTACAGGGCGATGAAAAAATAAACAATTTTGTTTTTGGTGTAATGGCTGTTTCTAATTCTTCTGGTGTGATCTTATAATTATTTTGGAGCAAAGATCTTATCAATTTCACTTCACCCCTTCCTAACTGCACCAATGCTGCATAGGTAACCCAAAACGGTGTTGGTATAATTACTTCATCGCCTTCATCAATAATACTTAAGACAGTATTGGCTAAACTTTGTTTGGCGCCAGTTGAGACCACAATATTTTCCGGCTTGTATTCAAGATTATTATCGCGGCGGAATTTATTACACACAGCTTCACGCAAATCAGGATAACCACTGACGGGAGTATAATGACTCCAGTTTTCATCAATTGCTTTTTTAGCGGCTCCTTTAATATGTTCGGGTGTGTTAAAGTCGGGCTCACCAAGGCTAAGATCCACAATGTCTTTACCCTGTAAACGCAGTTCCCGGCTAAGACGTGCCATTTTAAGGGTTTCCGGTTCACTAAACCGGCAAAGTAATGATGATAGTTGCATGCAATCGTTTGAAAGAAACAAATGTAATCACTTCTAATTGGCGTAATTTATTTTGAAAAAGGACAGATCAGGTTTTGTCTTTCGCTGGCGTTTCAATTCAAATTCATAGATCACTTTTCCAAGGTTTTTCATAAAAGGAAATCCAACAGTCTCATAATCGTAATTATCATCATTAAAAATATCGTCGGTATTACAATAGATGTTGGAGCTTAAAATAAATTCAATATTGTTTTTAAAATCAACAATATAAGCGGCGTCTGTCAGGAAGCCGTACGCATCTCCCACTTTATTAAAAATACGAATGGAAGGATCGTCTATTGCTCCATCACCACCATACAATAAAAATTTTACGTAGGCATCTGTATAAGAAGTATCGTAAGAAGGAAATTTAGATTCTCTGGGCAGCGTAGACATTTGCCTGTATAAAAAGCGATAATCTTCTTCGGTCAAATTAAACCTTTGATCTTTTGGTACCGATTCCGGAAAAATAACACTTAGTAACATAGAATGCATATCTGTTAAGGCTACCCTGTTTTTTTTTGAAAAATTAAATGGTTCATTAACTAACTTATCTCCACTCATAAAACCCTTTCCCAACAATATTTTCCCGGAATGATAAGAAAGATTGCTTCTTACTAATGGCTGTTGATAAATAATTTTATTAGTAGCATTATAAAATTTGATTGGATTGGTAGTACGGTTCTGTTCTTCACTCATGGCAATGCTTAGGCGATGAACGATCTGCACGCTGTTGTAACCCATTTTTTGCAAACTGTTATTGATATATTCCTGTCCTAAAAATTCGTACAGACGATTGAATGCATCGTTATCACTCACCAAAAAAATCTTTTTTATATACTGTTCAATCGTGGATCTTCCGTCTTCGCTGGTGGGATCGTTAAAAACACCTGTCTGACCCTCCAGTATTTGCTCAGTAATCATAGTTGTTTTCCTGTTAAGACCTTCGATCTTTAATTCGTTCAACCTTTGTAAAGACAAAATTGCCACTGGCATTTTTACCGTTGAGGCCGGGTAATAATATCGCTGCTTATCTACGTTAAAATAATGATGTGTGAAAGAAGGTTTGCCATTTTGCCCACGATCAATTTGTGTGTAAATGATCTGGGCCTGCCACTTGTTATTGGTCTTTAAGATGCTATCAAAATACTGGGGATATTGATTGAGAAGATTGGTAAGAAAAAGGTCGGTTTTAGCAAAGTTGTTTTTTTCTTGATCCATTTCTATTGAAGGTGTTATAGTTTTATTGGAAGAAGCACAACTAAAAAGTAAAATCGCTACAAAAAAGTTAAAAAAGGGAAAGACTCTTTTCATATGCCGTAAAAATAGGGTAAATCACTTTCATGGCAGGTGTGAACAACGGCGTATTTGCCAAGTTGTAAAAGGTCAGATTAAGCTGAAAAAGCTATCTTTGCGAACTCTTAAAAAACCGTGTATGCAATTGAAAGGCTTGATCCGCTTTTTTACTATTCTGCTTATTATTTATTCTGTTTACGAATTGTCTTTTACCTGGGTGGTTAAGAACCATGAAAAAAAGATGGAAGCCAGCGCCAGGAAATATGTTGCTTCAAGCTTTCAACCCGCACAAAAAAAATATCCTGGCAATAATGAGATGCAGGCTTTGTACCAGGATTCTGTTGATGAATTTTACAAAGACCGATTAAAACGTTTACTGGATAGCACTAAAGATAAAACAGTCCATTTTGGTATAGGCGGCGCTATCAGCTATCAAAAAGCAAAAGAAGAAGAATTAAATCTTGGGCTTGACTTACAGGGCGGTATTAACGTTACTATGGAAGTAGAGCTGAGTGGTTTACTTCGCTCCATGGCTAACAATTCAAAAGAGCCCAATTTTTTAAAGGCTTTAGATAATGCCAACAAACGCAAAGCAAACAGTAATGCTGATTTTGTTTCTTTATTTGCAGATGAATATAAAAAGCTTGCTCCGAATGGGCGGTTAGCTTCTTTGTTTGCAACACCAGGCCAGGAAAATATTAAAATAACAGATTCTGATGATAAAGTAATAAGTCAAATTCGTAAAGAAGCTTCGAGTGCTTTCGACAGAACTTTCCGCGTATTAAGAACACGTATTGACCAGTTTGGTGTAGCACAGCCCAATATAAATCCCGATCCTGAGCGTGCTATTATTACAGTGGAATTACCTGGGGTCCAGGACCAGGAAAGAGTTAGAAAGTATTTACAATCATCTGCTAACCTGCAGTTTTGGGAGGTGTATAATATCAGCGAACTGGGTGCAAGTGTTCAAAAAGCAGATGAAGCTTTTAATATTTTAATGGGAGGGGCAAATACCGATACAACAATTATATCAGATACCACTGCTGTTGGTGGTACATCAAAAACGCAAGGCGATACTTTAAAAACTCAAGGGGATACTTTATTATCAAAGCAATTAAGTAATACAAAAGATACAGGCAAAAAAACAAGCACTTCAGCAAATACCAGGAAATCCCTCGGACAATACATTCAATTTTCCATAGATCCACAAACCGGGCAGGCAATTGACAATGGACAAATTGGTTATGTTATGATCAATGATACGGCTCTTGTTCGTTCATATTTAGAGAATTCTGTTATTCGCAATGCCTTCCCAGCCGACGTTGCTTTTCTGTATGGCATTCCAGATATGGTTGAAAATAAAAAATCTACTTTTATATCTCTATATGGTATTAAAACATTTGGCCGGGATAAAGCCAAATTAGAAGGGGAAGCCGTAAGCGATGCCCGTTCCGATTTCAATCCTACCACAGGCCAACCGGAAGTTAATATGAGAATGAATCCGGCTGGTTCAAGAATCTGGGCAGATTTAACCCGGGTCAACAAGGGACGTTCTATTGCAATTGTCCTGGATAATATTGTCTATTCTGCCCCACGGGTTAATGATGTGATTGAAGGAGGTAATTCAAGTATTTCCGGATCCTTCTCTACTGAAGAAGCTACTGATCTATCTAATATTTTAAAAGCCGGAAAGCTGCCTGCGCCTGCTAAAATTGTTCAGGAGCAGGTAGTGGGTCCAACCCTGGGTAAAGATGCTATCAATGGCGGTATGATGGCATTTGCTATTTCATTCATTGTAATCTTTTTATTGATGCTGGTTTACTACAACACCAGCGGATGGGTAGCTAATATTGCTTTGATTTTAAATCTTTTATTTACTGTGGGGATATTAACAGGATTGGGTGCTACATTAACTGCACCCGGTATTGCGGGTTTGGTATTAACCATTGGTATGGCCGTAGATACTAACGTAATTATTTATGAAAGGATTAAAGAAGAATTGACCAGTGGCAAAAGTTATGTACAGGCTGTAAATGATGGTTACCGGCGATCATTACCTCCGGTATTGGATGGTCACATTACTATCTTATTAACGGCTATCATTCTTTTTTCATTTGGATTAGGCCCCGTAAAAGGTTTTGCTACTACACAGATCATCGGTATACTGCTATCTCTTTTTTGTGGTATTTTAGTAAGCAGATGGGTAAGCGAAATTTTTACAAATAAAAAACGTCACCTTGAATATTTTACAGCAATTTCCCGACGCATTTTTAAACACGCCAATTATAAATTCATCGAATACAGAAAAATAGCATACGTCATTTCTTTTGTGGTGTTAGCCTTAGGCATTGCTGCTTTTTTTAATGGCTTTGATCAGGGCGTAGAGTTTAAGGGTGGAAGAAGTTTTGTAGTTCGTTTTGATAAACCCCCAAATGTTGAAGGCGTTAATGGCGTTAGAAACGACTTAAAAAATGCATTTGGCGAAAACCCTACCATTAAAACTATTGGCTCCAGCAACCAATTAGATATTACTACTTCTTACCTGATCAGCGATGCAAGTCCGGATGTAGCTGCTTTAGTACAAAGAAAGCTAATGGAAGGCTTAAAAAATCATTTACCGGCAGGCATCACGTATGAACAGTTTGACCAGCAGTATAAATTAGGATCGAATACAGTTTTACCTACCATTTCTGATGATTTAAAAGCTGGCGCTACTAAAGCCACTATTTTTGCTGTGCTCATTATTGCTCTTTATATATTTATACGTTTTCGGGATTGGCGATATTCTTTAGGAACTATTGTAGCAATATTGCATGATGTATTTGTTATGATAATTGTTTTTTCATTTGCCCGAAACCTTGTTCCGTTCCCGTTAGAAATTGACCAACATTTTATTGCAGCTTTATTAACAGTAATTGGTTTTTCTATGAACGATACTGTGGTAGTATTTGATCGTATTCGTGAATACAGCCGTAAAATGAAGGGGGAATCGAGGGGAGTTATTATCAATAAAGCAATTAATGAAACATTGAGCCGCACCATCATGACATCCCTTACGGTATTCCTTACACTGTTGATTTTATTTTTAGTGGGGGGGGAAGTAACAAGAGGCTTTGCTTTTGCGATGTTAATTGGTGTAATTACCGGTATTTATTCATCTGTATTTGTGGCGGCTCCAATATTGGTTGACTTAGGTGGTGAAAGGGCATTAGGCAAAGAAGATTTATTGCCAGCAGAAAAGCACAAGATTAAAGCAAAGCCTGTTGTGGCGAAATAGAACCTCACGCCTGCCCTCTCCAACAAGTTGGAGGGAGTAGTTTTACAGGATTCAGGCAATCTGCAATTTATAATATTGAGAAAGAGATTCTGAATTAGAAAAACAAAACATTTCTATCACAATAAAATTAAAACTGTCAGACTCTGTTCCCCTCTCCAGCTTGCTGGAGAGGGGTTAGGGGTGAGGCTCTTAAACGGCAAACGAGCTTCCACAACCACAGGTAGTAGAAGCATTAGGATTTTTAAATGTGAAGCCACGGTTATTCAATCCATTTTGCCAATCGATTTCCATTCCGTATAAATACATTTCATGGGCTTTCTCCATTATAAAACGAATACCTTCAAAGGAATACTCCTCGTCGGTTTCTTTTTCTGCGTCAAATCCCAATACATAAGATAAGCCTGAGCAGCCACCACCTTTAACTCCTACTTTTAAAGTTTGGGAAAGATCAAAAGATGGATCCTGGATAATTCTTCTTATTTCCTCCATTGCACTTGCCGTAAATTTTACCGGCGATTCTAATAATGTTTCCATGAATACAAAATTATTGATTGTAATAATAACTTCCTACCAATGAAGGTTAAACTGTCATAGTTTCACATCTTTTATATTTTTGCCGACTTAATATCACTTATGGAAGAAACAACAATCAGTCTTATTATTTCCTGCGCAGCCATCTTGCTGGCTGTTTTTGCTATTCTAATGGCTGGGAAAAAACCAGCCGTGCAAACAGGCGAAAGTTTTAATACAATCCCTTTACAATTACAAGCTTATGAACGTTTGGTAATGTTGTGCGAACGAATTGCCATTCCAAACCTGATAAGCCGCACCAGCCAGTTTGATCTTTCTGCTAAACAAATGCAGATGATATTAATTGAAAACATCAAACAAGAATTTGATTACAACACCTCACAGCAAATTTATGTTACTGCCCTTGCCTGGGATGCCATCCGGAATTTAAAAGATCAAAGTATCTTAATAATCAATCAGGTCTCAGGCATGCTACCTGCAGATGCAAAGGCAAGTGATTTAAATAGAAAATTATTGGAATTGATGATGAATCACCAGGATCAGTCATTACATACCATCGTATCTGACGCATTGAATTTCGAAGCAAAAAAATTAATGAGTAGCAAGTAACTCATTTACTTATTTATAAAATAATAAAATGAATGAGGAGAAAAAAATATTTACTGATTCCGGCATAGAGATAAAGAAACTTTATACACAGGAAGATGCGCTTTCCAATTCTTTAGAATTGCCAGGGCAGTTTCCATTTACAAGAGGAGTACAACCAGATATGTATCGTGGCAAATTATGGACTATGCGCCAGTATGCCGGCTTCAGCACAGCAGCGGAAAGTAATAAACGCTATCATTATTTATTATCTCAGGGGGTTATGGGATTGAGTGTTGCATTTGATCTTCCCACTCAAATTGGTTATGACAGCGATCATCCGTTAGCGGAAGGAGAAGTAGGTAAAGTAGGTGTAGCCATTGATTCATTGGAAAATATTGAAACCCTTTTTCAGGGAATAAAATTGCAGGATGTTTCTACATCGATGACCATCAATGCCACGGCATTTATTCTATTATCTTTTTATGTGGCAGAAGCGAAAAAAGGAGGTGCCGATTTGAAAAAGCTTACCGGTACTATTCAAAATGATATTTTAAAAGAATATGCAGCAAGAGGAACATACATCTATCCGCCCAAACCTTCCATGCGCATTATTACAGATATTTTTGAATGGTGTGCAAATGAATTACCTAAATGGAATACCATTTCAATTTCTGGTTATCACATCCGCGAAGCAGGCAGTACGGCGGCACAGGAGATAGCATTTACATTGGCCAATGGCAAAGCCTATGTGCAGGCCGCCCTCGAAAAAGGATTGGATATAAATATTTTTGGTAAACGCCTTTCTTTCTTTTTTAATGCACATAACAATTTGTTTGAAGAAGTGGCTAAGTTTCGTGCCTCCCGGCGCATCTGGGCAAAGATGATGAAAGATTTAGGCGCAACTGATACAAAAGCAATGATGCTTCGCTTTCATACACAAACCGGTGGCAGCACATTAACCGCACAACAACCTTTAAATAATATAGCCCGTGTAACTTTGCAAACTCTGGCAGCAGTTCTTGGTGGCACACAATCTTTGCATACAAATGGTTATGATGAGGCATTAAGTTTACCAACAGAAGAAGCAGCCAGAATTGCCTTACGTACGCAACAGATCGTTGCTTTTGAAAGCGGGGCTCCGGATACTGTAGATCCTCTTGCCGGTTCTTATTTCATTGAATCACTTACCAACGAAATAGAGGAAAAAGCGATTGCATTGATACAAAAAATTGATGCAATGGGCGGAAGTGTTTCTGCTATTGAACAAGGTTTTATACAAAATGAAATTGCCCGCAGCGCTTACGATTACCAGCGCAAGATTGAAAGGAGCGAAAAAATAATCGTTGGCGTTAATAAATTTGAAGCAGGCAGAGAAGTAGCCATTCCGGGTTTTAAGATCAACGACAACATCCGCCTGCAACAAACAGAAAGATTAAATGCATTAAAAGAAAAAAGAAATAAAGAAAGAGTCGCGAAAAGTTTAGCTGCCATCCATAAAAAAGCAATAGACAACGAAAACCTGATGCCGGCAGTTATTGAAGCAGTGGAGAACTATTGCACCTTAGGCGAAATAGCAGATGAATTACGTAAGGTCTTTGGTGAGCATAAATAATTATTTACGTGCCATGTACTTATCAAAAAAGTTCTGGCTATTTATTATTTCTATTTCGGCAAAATGAAAATCACCGACGTCTTCGGTAACTATACAGTCGCATTTGCTTTCAATAGCCGCATAATATTCCAGGCCATCTTCAAAATCCAGAACTTTATTATTTTTTAAAGCGTTTTGCACAGTAGATTCGCCTGTGTCTGTAACGTTAATGTGCTCGCACAACAATTTAATCTTACCCTTTGCTTTTGCAGCTCTATGTTTTTTTTCTGCAAAATAAAACGCTATAGCAAGGCAGATGGGAGAAGTATATAAAGTAAAATTTTTGAAACTACCGAGTGATAATATGCGTGAAGTATAAGTGAAGGATGGATACTCTTTATTTAATACTGAAATAATAATATTTGCATCAACAAATATCCTCACTTCCTTGATTTATAAAAATCGGCTTTCAAAGCTTTACGGGTGGAATGCTTTGGTTTGTAAACAGCCTCACCTTCTGCAATTTCGTTCACCCATTTTGAAATAGGAAAATCTTCAAATGACTGATACCCTGTATTGGTAACCTTTTGCAGCAAAAATTCAATCATGCGGGAAAGGCTTGTGTTATTTTCCTGTGCATATTTTTTTGCCTTTTTTATAACGGCTTCATCAAAACTCAAAGTTATTTTAGCGTCCATAATTCAAAGATAGTATTTTATACGACAAAAAATTAATTTTTGTACGTACAGCTAATTTTTAACAAAAAAAAGCGTTGCCGGCGGGCAACACTTTTCAATTCACTTAGTTGTTTTACATTCTTATTTTGCTTAAAGCTTGCAGGGTATCTTTATGCTTTTTTAAAGCAGGCAATGTTTTAGCAGCCCATGCTTTCAGATCAGCATCTTTGGCATTGTCAGACGCTTTTTCAAATTCGCTTATATCTTTATTATGATCCTTCACCATCATACTTATATAATGCTTATCGAAAGCCTTGCCTGTCATTTTTCGCATTTCATCCAACATGCTTTTATGCTTCACCATCAAACTATCCTGGGGTATAGTCAATCCTCTTGAGGAAGCAAAGCCCTTCAATTCATTATTTGCATTCGTATGATCCTGAACCATCATATCTGCAAAGGCTTTTACCCTTGCATGCCCTGCATTTTGCTGTGCAATCTGGCTGGCTTCTACTTCCATCATTCCACCAGAGGCCGCTTTCATTACAAAATCCTTATCCATTGATTCCAGGCTCATAGCTGGGATATTGGTACTATTCACAGAGTTAGTATCGCTCATCGTAGTATTATCCATGGTTGTCATATTACTACTATCAGTTGTAGAAGTGGTTGTATCCGTTCCATCATTACAAGCTACAAGCGACATAATTCCTGATAAAAGAGCAAAGGATAGATATTTCTTTTTCATAAACAAAATTTAAGTTTATACCTATATAAAAATTCATGCCACTTTCAATGCATTTAGCATTAAAAAGTCATTTATTCACCAGGACAATAAAAGATTGGAATTTGCCCGGATTGTCCATTGTAATAGTGAAAGGCGGAAAACCGGCTTTACCGCTAAGTGCTTGTACCGGTATTTATTCTGACCCTTTGTATGGGCACATTGAATATTTCTCAGAAAGGCACAAATAAAGCAAATCCATTTCTACCAGGCAAAATAGATTTGTAGAATTCAATTCATATACGTTTATAAAAAAATGCATTTAAAGTTGCGTATCTAAAGGGAAGACAATGACGAAAATCTACAGACAAGGGGCGGTTGGAGCATTACTTGACGAATATGAAAGAGCAATCCTCGACTTGCAAAAAATTATTGAAGACATTTCAGACCAGGAATTGACAATTGTTATCGATACAACTTACATTCTAAAACTAAAAGGATATAATATCAATCGGCCCGGCAAATCATTTCATTCCACGATAAAAGAATACACACAGGATTTACTTGACGCCTGGGCATATACGACAACAGTTTTTAAAAATATAAAAGATACCGAGCTTGAACAATTTGATAATTCAAAAAAACTATTAACTGCGTGGGGACAAGTGTATGACATAGAGCAAATGACTGAACACGCCATTGTACATACACTAAGACATAGACGCCAAATTGAAAAATTCAAAATTGCCTTGCACGAACAGAAATAAAAAACTTTGTTATCGCTCCATCAATTTTGTTATAACAGCTACACATATTTCTATTCCCTGACTGTCTCTATCCGAAGTCAGGTCTATAATTATTTCTGTTTCTTCCGGAATAGGCTTTTTCAAAAGCATCAGGCGTATCTATATCTTGTAGATATTTTAAATTTCAAACATGCTTATAATTAGTATAAGGTTTTAAATTATCTTTCAATCACGATCTTTTTAATAATATTTTTTGAGGTCATATAAAGGTGTAGAAAATAAATACCGTTCTGCAAACCCGATAAATCAATTGCCGGTTGATAGTTGATGGAGCGGTAAACTTTTTTGCCCAAAGCATCATAAATCTCTACAGACCGAATTTGCTTTTCGTCTCCTTTAAAAAACATGTTGAACTTCCCATTTGACGGATTGGGAAAAATGTTCAATTCGATTAAATCTTCTCTGCAGTTTTTTACAGAAATCGTTTTTGAGTAGGCAAACCTGCCGTCGTAATCAGTTTGCTTCAGTCGGTAATACGAAGCTTTTTTATAAGGTTCTTTATCGGAAAAAGAATAACTACGAACAGCCGATGAGTTACCTGCACCGTTTAAGGTACCAATAAGCTGCCAGTTTATGTCATCACTACTTCGTTCTATTGCAAAATAAGCATTATTGGTTTCGGTTGCGGTATTCCATTTTAAAACCGTGATGCCGTTATTGCAGATACCGGTATAAGATAAAACTTTTACGGGCAAAGGATTCTGGTAGGCCACAGAAGCCAATGTGAAAGGGCCGAATGAGTTTACTTCTCCTGAAGTTATAACAGTGCCAGTTGTAGTATTGCCAGTAGTTCTGCCGTTTCCTTCCCACCACCACTGCGTGCCGTTCCAACGTGCAACCGACAGATCGCTAAGCATATCTACACCGCAACTTCTTGTATCCCAGCTTAAGGTAACATACGCATAAGACGTTCCGCCGGTTCTGTCAAGCATCCAGTATTCACAATTGCTAATGTGGTCGATTATTGTCTCTTTCTGGTTCCTGCTGTAAGAAGTGTTAGGGGTGGCTTTAATATACCGTGCTGTAAAATGATCACTAGCCATTGCAGGCGAGGAAATCGAAACAGGAGCATACACACCTACGGCGCCAACAGGGAAAGTAAATGATGTATTGCCAATTTTTCTTACGTACCCATTTACATAACTTCCGTTATCAGCATCATCACTCATGGTAATACCGTTATTCAGAATAAGCAATCCTGTAGCTGTGGAGCTAACGGTTGTTGCATTTATAATTCCCGAAGTAAAAGCAAGGTCAATTGACACGGTAATATTTACGTTAAGATTCAGTGTTCCACCTCCGCTTGTGGCCATTGTAAGACGACTTAAGTTAGGAGGAAATGCAGCATCGCCATTAAAGTTTGCACTTCCATTGCCGTCAATCGTAATTCTTCCATCGGCTGCTGCCCCAAACGTTATTATACCCGTGCTTCCCGCTGTTGAAATACCTTCTGCAAAGGTGCAATTAGTGTTATAGGCAGGATTTAAAGTACCACTGCCTGTGCGTATAAAAGTTACATCACCATCAAAATCGTCAGCAAAAGTATTACCTAAATACATAATTCCCGATCCACTGTTTTTGATAACAGTTGTGGTACTAAATGTATTTCCTCCCATGCTTATATTGTTTACTGCTCCGCTTTTTTCTATGGAAGTAACCCCGTTAAAGGTTGCTCCGTTTAGATATACCTGTGGGCTAATAGCCGTCAGCTTTCCATTAAATGTTGTGCCTGCTCCTACATATAATGCAGCTGTTCCGGTAAGTGTAAGCGACTGAGTTGTTCCACCTGTTTGATTGAAATTGTAAAATCGCAGATCGCCAGCGGAAAAGCCCGTTGCGCCTACGGAAATAGTTTTAGAATCCGCAAGAGATGCTGTACCAGTAGATCCTGGTTGACCGAAATAGATCCCGAAAATAGGGCCGGCCGTACTGTTCACAATAATATTATCGTTGAAAGTACAAAACCCATTTAAGTTGAAACGGACCTGGTTATTGGTGGCCGTTCCGTTGTTATTTACCGTAACTGTACCGTTGAAGATCGCAGTAGCGTTTGCTCCGCTGGCTACCTCTATAATGTTGGTTGCTCCGCTGCCGGAAGCATTTAATATAACATTACCATTAAATACATTCCCGGCGGAGCTACTTACGATAGAAATATTATTTGAACCCGTATTATTAACGGTTAAATCTTTAGCGAAAATATCAGGGTTTAGAAATCCAAGAGATAACAATGCTGACCCGCTATTGGTAATGATGGTTTCTTCGTTAAATGCGTTTCCTCCTTCACCCGCATCATTTGTTGAGCCGGTTTTAGTAAAATTGCTTACCCCGTTAAAAGTGCTTCCATCTAAACGAAGACCGGGACTGACAGAATTAAGATTGCCATTAAAAGTTGTTCCCGCTTGATAATATAAAGTAGCCCATCCGGTTAACGTAATGCTTTGAGCAGTTGCACCCGTTTGTGTAAAATTGCGTAAGCCAAGGTTGCCAGCAGAAAAACCAGCACTACCTGCTGAAATAATTTTATCGGTGGCCAGGGTAGATATGCCCGTGCCTTGACCAAAATGTACCCCTGCACCTGCCGTACTGTTAACAGCAATATTTCCATTAAACCGTGTATTTATTCCATTGTATGCCGGATAAATTAAACTGCTGCCTGTATTGGTGAATGTTATATCGGCATTGAAAATATCACTTGTAATATTGGCCAGCAAAAGATATCCAGGGCCACTGTTGCTGATTGTAGTTGTACCATTAAAAGTTGTGTTGCCCGATCCATTATCATTAGCAGCACCGGTTTTATCAAAAGTGAAGGTATTATTGAAAATAGCTCCGTTAAATAAAACAGAGACCGCACTGCCGGAAATAGAAGCACCAAAAGTAGTTGAGCCAAATGTGCAGGTTCCTCCTGAAACAATGCTTAAAGTACCGTTGTTCACATTACCACCACTAAAGGTGGGTGTGCCGGAAAGTGTAAGTGTAAATGTGTTCAGATCTAAAGTGCCGTCCGATACAGTTAAATTATTAATGTTAAGTGCTGCGTTTAATATTGGTTGGGATATTCCTCCGCCATTAATGATTACGTTATCGCCTTCACCGGGAGATCCGATGTTGGGAAGCCAGTTTGTGGGGCTATCCCAGGCAGAAGTAACACCGTTCCAGGTGTAAGTTGTCTGTGCGAAAACATCCGGGGTAATAAAACAGACATTGAAAAAAAAAGCCAGAATAAATGTAATATAGCGAGCTAGCTTCCGCCTGGTTTTAATTGTATATACTCTTGTATTACACTTTTTTTGAAAGGGCAAATGTTTTTTCATAGGATGGATAACAGCTCATTATTTGGGATTTGCAAATAATGGATCAGTTAATGTAATAAATAAAATTAAAGAGTTGAAAAAATGTTTCTAATATTTAATATTTTTTTTGTGGTTTAGTAAAAACAGGCTCTTTTTGCCAAAGTTTAGGGCATCATTTCATTACTGGTCAAAGATGCTAAGCAACCCGGATTATTGCAATCGGGAAAACTCATTTTCTGAAAAACCATTCTATTATTGATTGGTTTTGCTTGTTTTATATCGATATTTATATGGAGCTTTGGGTAATGACTGTTTATATTCATACTGAGAAAAAAAGCTTTCTGTGAGTAAGGGCCAAGTAAGATAAACATGTATTCTGTCTCTTGCTACAGACAAGTATCGATGAAATAAAATAACTGTGTGTTTATTGAGACACACCACATTTTTGCAGGGGTACTATAGTTTTTATCTCAATTATCTTAAATACAATTCCAATTCAACCCGCCTGTTTTGCCCTCTTGCTGTTGCGTTGGCATTTGAACCCATGGGTCTTGTTTTACCATAGCCAGTAGCAACAATTCTGCTTTCAGCTAC
>MWVX01000183.1_pt1 | contig 17761 bp, 25 predicted proteins | sample 1047311 | NCBI WGS metagenome assembly MWVX01 (sample SAMN06349984, study PRJNA376086) | soil metagenome | isolation source: MtG-4 sample Antarctic (ecotone) soil | place: Antarctica | collected 2015-01-13 | reverse complement strand
TTTGGCCAGGAAGATTATGTTGCTCAAATGTACCAGGCTACTGATGCTTATTCATCAGACAGTATCCGTTATTATTTTACATCTCTTAGCACACCGGGCAGTGAGTATATGTATAATATAAAAACAGGTGAAAAGAAATTATTAAAGCAACAAAAGGTTGGAGGCGATTTTAATCCTCTCTTATATGAAACAAAAAGATTATGGTCAACATCAACTGACAGCATAAAAGTTCCTGTTTCATTCATATACCGGAAAGATAAATTTAAAAAAGATGGTAATAACCCATTACTGTTATACGCTTATGGTTCTTACGGTGCCAATTCTGATCCGTATTTTAATGCGGCTATAATAAGTTTATTAGACAGAGGAATTTCATTTGCAATTGCTCACATTCGGGGTGGGCAGGAAATGGGACGTGATTGGTTTGAACAGGGAAGATTATTGCATAAGAAAAACACCTTCACTGATTTTATAGATGCTGCACAATTCCTGGTAAATGAAAAATATACGTCACCGGATAAATTGTTTGCAAATGGAGGCAGCGCCGGGGGAATGCTGATGGGTGCTGTAGTTAATATGCGTCCGGATTTATTTAAAGGTATAATTGCCGAAGTTCCCTGGATGGATGTAATAACAGATATGTATAATACCGATCTGCCACTCACAACATTAGAATATGATCAATGGGGTGATCCTAATAAAAAAGAGTTTTATGACTATATGCGTAGTTGGTCGCCGCAGGATAATGTGAAGCCGGCAAAATACCCTGCAATACTTGCCACCGGCGGTTTACATGATACACAGGTTCCTTATTTTTCCCCGGCAAAATGGGTAGCAAAGGTGCGTGAAACCAACCAGGGAAGTAATCCTGTTCTGTTTAAAGTAAATATGGGAGCAGGTCATGGCGGCGAATCTGGCAGATTTGAAAGGCAAAAATTAACGGCTTTAAAGTATGCATTTATATTAGATCAATTAGGGATAAAAGAGTAAACACATAAGCTGTGTTGTATAATAAAAAATTATATTGGCCACAAAAATAGTTATGAAGAAAATTTCCTTCTGGGCAAATCAAAATAAAAACAGTGCAAGGTGCTTAGTAGTAGTTATTAAAGTTACGCTTGCATTTATGGCTTATTATGTAGGTAATGAATTGTTTCAAAAACAATTTCATATACCAATTACATTATTAAGCATAACAGCAATCATTAGTATATGTGCTGCAATTTTATATCCTTCTAAAAAATTAAATCAACCTTCTAAACACCAGTTATATGCAAAGCAAAAAAGTTGTGATTTTATTTTAGCAGCCTCTACATTTATTATCATTATCACGATTGTAAATAATCAGGATACAATAAAACCACCACTCCTATCAGCCAGTTTTGCCAGCTTCATTAAAAAACCGCCACCAAAAGCTGACCAAATAATTGCTTCATTGCGTTATCGGGATAAGAGCTCCTTAAGTCGTGTTGAGAAAAAGGGTTTAAAGAAAGAATTTTATAAGCAATTGAAGATATATGCAATAGCCAGAGTTACTAATGATAAGGAAAAAGCGAATAGCGCAGTACCAATTATTCTCACAATTATTGTAGCTATAGGTTTACTAACGCTGCTTGCCGGCATTGTATGCAATCTTTCATGCAGTGGTGCGGATGTGGCTGCCGGAATTGTGGGCGTATTAGGTTTAACTGCAATAATATGGGGAAGTGTTGTTCTGATAAATCACATTACACGAAGGCCTAAGAAAAAAATAAAATCTCAGACATCTGATTAATTTCATTTAAAGCAACAATATTTATTACCAGATATATTTTATATTCAAGGAGCAACAATTGGCAAAAATTGTTTGATCGGAAGGAATGCAGTTCGTATGGATAATGTTGAATTAGGCAAAATAGACAATTCAGCGATCATCTTTCCAGATGAGTTTTTCCTCAGTTGCTTCTGTAAAGAAACCCGGTAAACTGCCATCACCATTGCCTGTTATACCACCATCGGGATGCCCTAATAAATTACACTTACTATCAAATACGTCGCTGTATTGGTCACAACAGGGGCCGGGAATATAATAAACTTTGCTGCCTTTATAAGAGTACTGTGTAATTGTTCGGGGAGGATTTTGCTTTTGCTCGTTTTTGAAAGCCTGAATTTTATTATTTATACAAGACGAAACATTTTGAGTTTGATTTTTTGTGGTATTGCAGGAATAAAGAAAAATGATCCAGAAAATTAATAATAAAAACTTTTTCATGATATACTATTTAAAATATGCATAACCTATTTCGTTTCATCCGGTTACTATAGCGTATCAAAAATAATTCCTAAAAAAGTTTTGCGAACTTTGCCTGCAGCATTATGGAAAAAACCAATTTTGTAGACCAGATAAGAATTTTTTGCAGAAGCGGGCATGGTGGCGCCGGTAGTAAACATTTTATGCGAAACAAGCTTACCGCTTATGGCGGCCCAGATGGTGGAGATGGAGGCAGAGGCGCTCATATAATTTTACGTGGTAATAAAAATTTATGGACTTTATTGCATTTAAGATATTTTAAAAATATTCTGGCCGAAAATGGCGAAAATGGAAGCAAGAATAATTGCACAGGTCGCGATGGTAAAGATATTATTGTAGAAGTTCCGCTGGGCACAATTGCCAGGGACGAAGCATCTAATCAGCTTGAAGCAGAAATTTTAGAAGACGGTCAGGAAATTATTTTGATGAAGGGTGGCCGCGGAGGATTGGGTAATTCAAACTTTGCAACATCCACCAACCAGGCGCCGCAATATTCCCAACCCGGCGAACCGGGTGAAGAAGGCTGGAAAACTTTAGAGTTGAAAGTATTGGCAGATGTAGGCCTGGTAGGTTTTCCCAACGCTGGAAAATCTACATTATTATCAGTAATAACTGCTGCTAAACCCAAAATAGCAGACTATGCTTTTACAACTTTAACGCCTCAACTTGGAATGGTGGAATACAGAGATGATAAAAGTTTTTGTATTGCCGATCTGCCCGGAATTATTGAAGGAGCAGCGGAAGGTAAAGGTTTAGGTCATCGTTTTTTAAGGCATATTGAACGAAACCCGGTTTTATTATTTCTTATACCTGCAGACAGTGATAATCATAAAAAAGAATTTGAAATTCTACTTAATGAATTGAAAGAATATAATGCTGAGTTGCTAGATAAAAAATTTATAATAGCCATAAGTAAAAGTGATATGCTTGATGAGGAATTGAAAGAAGCGATTAAAAAAGAGTTGCCTGAAAATATTCCCCACTTGTTTATTTCAGCAATTGCAAACCAGGGGTTGATAAAATTGAAAGATTTATTATGGGAAACTTTAAACCAACAATAGTGTTATTAGTTGAGTTACATTTGAAGCAGGCATGAACAGAAAGATTCTCTATTTTATTAATCCTGTATCGGGGCCCCGCCGCAACTCATCACTGCAACAAATAATCACCGAAAAAACACAAGAGCAAAATATTTCATTCGAGATAATAGCTGCTGATAAAAATGGAAATTATTCTTATCTAAAAGAAAAAATTAAAAAAGAAAAAATAACAGATGTTGTTATTTGTGGCGGTGATGGTACCATAAACCAGGTAGCAGCAGCTTTACTTGGCATTGATGTAAACATTGGGATAATTCCGGCAGGCTCCGGTAATGGATTGGCTTTTGCAGCAAAAATTCCTAAGCAGGCAACAAGTGCTTTGCAAATAATTTTTAATGGAAAGAGCGCAAAAATTGATGGGTTTTACATAAATAATTATTTTGGATGTATGCTCTGTGGTATTGGATTTGATGCACAGGTGGCACACGATTTTGCGTTAGATAAACAAAGAGGTTTAGCAACTTATGTGAAGCAATCAGTAAAAAATTTTGTAAAAGCTTCACCATATGCATTTGATATTACTTTAAAAGGAAAAACATTTTCTACAGAGGCCTTTTTTATCAGCATAGCCAACAGTAATCAATTTGGAAATAATTTCACCATTGCGCCAAAAGCCAGTCTCGATGACGGTTTACTTGATATTATAGTTGTGAAAAAAATGAATAAGGCACGCATGCTTTGGTCTGTTCTTCAGCAAATAAGATCAGGTAAAGTTGTGCATAGTGGCGAAAAAAATTTTCATGAAAAAGACGTGCTGTATTTTCAAACTGATAAACTTATTATTGATAATCCATTATTGGCCCCACTGCATATTGACGGTGAACCTGCTGCAACTGATATGAAATTTACTATTAAAATTTTACCTGCTGCTTTCAGGTTGATACGCCCCTAAAAAATTTTCAACATTACTTTAAAAATTTTTTTACCTGTTCAAAGGAGTGCACGTTATTAGGTCGTTTCATTGATGAGATAACTTCTTTCTTTTCCCTGGCAGTCAGGTGAAAATTTAATGTTACTCCTTTATCCTCTTTCTCAGGTACATATTGAAAAGTAATTCGATGAAAATTGCTGTCAAAAAAATTGCTTGCATAAGCGATCTGGTCATTTTGAGAATAATCCTGCAGTTTATACCAGTTAGTCTGTAATATGGTTCCTGGTTTGGTTATTACACCTGATATGTCAGTAGATTCAAAAGGCTTTTCCCACCCGCCTCGTCCTCTATCTCTTACCTGTATCAATACAATTCCACCGGTATTCTCTTTTAGCCAATCTTTAAATACATGCAAGAACCGTAATGTAGTTTCCTGTCCAAAATTATCTCTAAGCCCTGCATCCATTACATCAATAATTGGTTTTGTTGGCAGCCATACATTGGGCAATATATATGGAAAAGTAGCATTCATTCTTAATGCAGTAAGCATGCGAATATTTAACGCATCCTGTTTGGTAAACAATGCGGCAAAATCAATAGCATCAGGGCTCATTAAAATACTGTCACCTTCAGCATACGGCGTCTGCATTAAACAACTTACAGGTTGTGAACAGAGCATTAATTTTCTTCCATCTCTTGTAACCACTGAATTAAAAATTATTAATGGAATGTTGGCAGCTTTTTCATCTTCACTGTAATTTCCAAGATTTTTATCCAGAATACCTCCGGTATTTTCATTAAGCTTTTGTTCAAACGCATAGCCCCTGTCTTTTACATAATAGTAAGGGCCGATCGAAAATTTTTGTGCTGGTGCAAAAAGATCCCTGGCGATCATAGATGAAAAAACCGGGTTTAAAAGATCGCCTGAAATATTATCAAGATATCTTCTATCCTGTAAATTTATTGCAGACCCATTTTGCCTGCCTCTATATAATTCCCTGAAATAAGCGGCAGAAAACATTCCGCCTGAAGCCCCGCTCATTAAAAATGTTTTTTGCATCAGCTTTCCCCTGGTTATACTGTCAAGCTCCTGCAGCACATTCATAGCAAAGCTTGCGCTCCTTACTCCTCCTCCGCTAAAGTTTAAAAACACCATTACGGGTTTTTCTTCATTTTGTCTTATTTTCCAGTTGTTTAATATTTGTAGCATAGCTGCTTTATCAGCAGTTGATTTTTCAGCGTTGCACAATTCCAGCAAGTGCGTATTTGTATAAGCAGGCCTTTCTTTTTTGTTTTGATAATTTAATCCATAAGCTTTATTTCTTGGATCAATTATATCGTAGCGATATAGTATATCCAGGGTAAGATAAAGTAAGATCACAAAGAGAACACTCCATGTTTGAAGAAAATAGGTAAGCGCACCCATTATAGATATCATTAATGCAAAAAAAATAATGATACTGGCTGCAGCAGGGATTTGAAAAATTTTATGGTCAAGAAAAAAACCAAGAAATATCATAAAAATAAAAGCCAGCAAAACACTGATCATCGCTGCAAAATGATGGCGGTTAAAAATGGAATCTAAAAATTCTTCGCCATAGTGGCCTACCTCTCTTGCTTTTTTTATTGTAAAAGTTCCGCCTAAATAATAGCCTACTTTAATGCCATAAGTACTTTGCAGCGTTTGCTTTTCCCTGTTACTGTTTTTTCTATTTTTATATTCATCCTTTGCTAATGGCCGTATTGTTCGCACAATTCTTTTTTCAGCACTAAAAAAATATGCAAATGAAAAAGCGATCAACACGATAAGGCCGCCTATAAATCCTGCTGCTGCCACAATAAATTCATTGGCGGACATTAATTCTTTTTTAATGTCAAATTGTATTGCGTATATAAAATAGAATATTAAAAATGTAAGCGGAATAATACTATTGTTAATGCAATATTTTAAAAATGGTTTTGCAGTGGTAGCTAAAAACCTATAGCGTTTACTATGCAAAATAAAAGTAGTAATGTGCCAGCTCATAATAAATATTCCAACAGCAATGCCTACGAGCGCTGCTCCGGCTGCATTTACATTACCTAAATATTCCGGAGCCAGGAATAACGCATCAGCCCCAAAGTTTTTCATAAAATTGCCACTGATCGTACTAAACAAAATAAGCCAGAACAGCAACAAGACCTGGAACTTTCTAAAATGCAGTATAAGAAGCTGAATGGGGAACGAGTAATAAAAATTATGGAGAAGGATAAGCATTTAAAAGGATATAAGTTCTCTAATTTACAGCTAAACGGCCGTAATAAAATTAGTGTATAGTCTATACCGTTCTTAACCAGTTATAATACACTGCAATTATTAATATAGCCGATAATAATAAATGTAAAGGCTGCGCAAAAGCCGGCATATTGAAATAGGCCATAATAATACCCAGAATTATATTTCCCAAAACACAAAAGAGCATAAGCCGTGTGCTGTATTGAAGTGTAAAATACTTCCGGTATTGAAAAAATAAATACAGGCAAACTACGGCTACCACTATAGAAAACGTTCTGTGTATATAAAAAATATAATTCAATTTGCTTATCCAGATATTTCTTTGCTTAAACTGTAATTCCGCTGATATATTGTCAATTTGTTCTCTTACCTGTGTACCTAAAATTATCTGTATTACTAATAAAATAATTAAAAGCATGCCAATGTTTTTAAGTTTTTTATTATCTACAAATGATTTGTTAAATGAACTTAAATGAACAATAGTTATTGATAATGCTGCAATAATTAGCGCTACCAGCATATGAGCGGTAACTTTCACTACTTCAAGATTAGTTTCTACCACTTTACTGCCCAACCATCCCTGGAAGCCGGTTAATAAAAGCAATGCAAGACTTAGCCAAACAATTTTGCTATTAGTTTTACGGTAAGCAAGGCTCCAAAAAAACTGAACTATCAACAGCACCCCAAGTAAAGCGCCCAGCAAGCGATTAATATATTCTATCCAGGTATGATAAGCGTTAAATGAGGTATCAACATATTTAAATGCGTAGAGCTCTTTGTAATTTGCCGGCAACTGTTCTACACTGGTGGGCGGTATCCATCTTCCAAAACATTTTGGCCAATCAGGGCAACCCATACCGCTTTGCGTCATTCTTACCACACCGCCTGCAAGTATTACCAAAAAAATCATTACTAATATCAGCTTTGAGAATTTTAAAAAAGAGGACTGGGAATTCATTGTGCAAATCTATCCTACAATAAAATTTAAAATTCTTTTTTATTATTTAGTTTTGAAGACAGAATGCTGCTTCCCTTTTTTCATAATAAATTTTGCGAGGCCGGCGTAGATGAAGCTGGCAGAGGTTGTTTTGCAGGCCCTGTATTTGCAGCCGCAGTTATATTGCCAAAAGATTTTCATCATCCTTTACTAAATGATTCCAAGCAACTAAGTAAAGAAGAACGGAATTTGCTTAGACCTGTTATTGAAAAACAAAGCATTTGTTATTCAGTGGCCAGTGTTTGTAATGAACAAATAGATGAAATAAATATTTTACAGGCTTCTTATAAAGCCATGCATATAGCATTGGATAAACTAAAAAACCCGCCGCAATTTTTGTTGATTGATGGAAACCGGTTTAAAGCATATAAAGATTTTCCTCATAAATGTGTAATAAAAGGCGATGGTATCTATTCATCTATTGCTGCGGCCAGTGTTTTAGCAAAAACATATCGTGATGCCTATATGCAAAAGCTGCATAAGCAATATAAAATGTATGCATGGCGCACTAATAAAGGTTATGGAACTCCGGAACACCGCACTGCAATTGAGCGGCATGGGTTATGTAAGTATCACCGGAAAAGCTTTAATATACATGCTGTCCGTCTTTCTGAAATTCCGGCAGATGAATTGGATTGATGTAGCCCCCACAAAATGTTTCTTCTACACTTTATTAAACTTTATAAAAAACACACTGCCTGTGTATGTGTAACAAAATTTTAAAAAAGTTTAATTAGCTTTATAAAAAACGAAATTTTTCCTGATCGCAGCCATTATTTGGAATGGGCATCAGCAATGCCAATGCACAACTTAGAAAACATTCACAACATCAAAAACTTCGTATTAAACAGGGAGTAAAAAGTGGTGAGCTAACCAAAAAGGAAATTAAAAATCTTATTAAGGAAAGGAAAGAAATTCATCAGAATGTAAAACCTGCTAAATCAGATGGTAAAATTAAACCCGGTGAAAGAAAGATCTTAGAAAAGAACAAATACAATAAAGCTATGCGATCTAAAAAAACATAATAACCGTGACAGGACTTAAGCGCCTGTGTTAACAAAATAGATTGCTCATTTAACCCCGTCATTCAACAATAAATTAATTTGAATAATAAGTTTTTAATTTTTTATTACATACAATCCAACGGTAGATCATTTTGATCATGCTTCCCAATTACCCACGCCCTGCCTGGTTATATGCCATTCGTCTGATGTGCAATCTACTATGGTTGAGGGAACCATTCCTCCCATTCCACCGCTTATCACAAGATCAACCTGGTTTTTGAACTTTTCAAAAATTATTTCAGGATCAGTGTATTCTTCTACCATTTCTCCGGGTAAAGAAGTACTTAATATGGGGTTACCTAAAGTTTCCAGGATACGATGGCATACAATATTATCGGGTACACGAAGCCCGATAGTGTCTTTCTTACTTTTTAAAATTTTTGGCACCTGTTTGCTGGCGGGCAAAATAAAAGTATATGGACCGGGCAAATAATTTTTCAGCATGCGGTACAATGGCGTGTCAATACTTTTAGTATAATCACTCAGATCGCTCAGGTCTCTGCAAATAAATGATAGCTGTGCTTTTTGTGGATCTACATTTTTTATTTTACATATCCGTTCAATTGCTTTTTGCTGTACTATATCGCAACCAAGCCCGTAAATGGTATCTGTTGGATAAATAATAATTCCGCCGCCTTTAAGACAATCTGCAATTCGTTTCAGCAGACGGGGCTGTGGATTTTCGGGGTGTAAATGAAGTAACATACTGCAATTAAATAAAAAAATAAGAAATTGAAAATGATTTCAAAGTTTATTTAAAACCAAAGTTTAATCTTTTACATTTGCAGCGTTTTGTTAATCGCTTTCCTGCATCAGCTTTAAAATTAATTTTATGTCGGTGATCGCACTTGGTACTATGGCATTTGATGCTATTGAAACCCCTTTCGGAAAAATAGATAAAATAGTTGGCGGATCAGCCACCTACGTTGCTTATGCGGCAAGTCACCTTGTTAAGCCGATTTTGCAAATCTCAATTGTGGGAGAAGATTTTCCTAAAGAAGAAATGGAAGAACTAAAAAAACGCGGAGTTCAGTTGGATGGAGTTGAAATAGTTGCCGGGAAAAAATCATTCTTCTGGAGCGGCAAATACCACCTGGATATGAACACCAGGGATACTCTTGTTACAGACCTGAATGTACTGGCTGATTTTGATCCTGTAGTACCGGAAAGTTACCAGGGCGCTGAATTTTTAATGTTGGGCAACCTTATGCCCGGGCTACAGATAAGTGTGATAAACCAACTTAGGAAAAGACCAAAATTAATAGTGCTTGATACCATGAATTTTTGGATGGAAACAACGCTGGATGATTTAAAAAAGGCATTAACACTAATAGATGTTTTACTGATAAATGATAGCGAAGCACGCTTTTTAAGCGGAGAGTTCTCATTAGTGAAAGCAGCAAAAATAATAATGGAAATGGGTCCTAAATATCTTATTATAAAAAAAGGAGAGCATGGCGCATTGCTCTTTCATGAAAATCATGTTTTTTTTGCGCCTGCTTTACCATTAGAAGATGTATTTGATCCCACCGGTGCAGGTGATGCTTTTGCCGGTGGCTTTATCGGGCACATTGCAAGGACAAAAGACATTAGCTTCGACAATATGAAAACAGGTATTATAGTTGGTTCCGCAATGGCAAGTTTTTGTGTTGAAAAATTTGGTCCGCAGAGGTTAAAAGAAATTACTAAGCAGGAAATTGATGTCAGGTTAGCAGAATTTGTACAGTTGGTGAATTTTGATATTGATCTCGTGTGATGTACGATTTACGATTTGCGATTTACGATTTAGCTCTATTAAAGTATTTTGTTTTTCAAATAAGGTAGCAAATACTGACTTTTCATTAAACCTGTTTGGAAAGATCAATTTTCTAAGATTGTATAGTGATGTGCCTTTGGTTGAATCAGTTTTTGCCTCTTCAAGCCTTTTTTGTTCTCTTTCCATTTCCCTCATTTCTTTATTACTTCTTTTATTTTCTTTATTTAACTTTCTATTCTGCCTGTTAAGTCTTTGTTGTTGCTTCTCAAGTTTACGATTTGATCTTTGTACTTTTTTTTGCTGTTTTTCCAACCGCTTTTGCTGTTTACCTACTTGCTTTATAGAATTCATGAGATCCGAACTATCAACTTGTGCAAAGGAAAAGGTAGAAGCAATAAATAACAGGAAGAAGGTAATAATAAAATATTTTTTCATTGAATTATATTTAATAGTGAGAAATTTTATTGTACAAAAAGGATGCCGCTAAAAATGAAGTCCTAAAAAATCTTTTAAAATATTTCTTCTTCTCATCCGTCTACCTGTTTGTAACACTATTATTCATTTAAAACAAAAAACATGTACAACAATCAGTCATGTGCCGCAAAAGGCAATTACGGAAGCAGGAACCAGCACCAGTTTATCCGGTCTATGCAAAGAGCTGCTGTAAACATCTACAAAACGGACAACAGCTATGAAATGCTGGTGTTTGCACCCGGCCGCATCAGGGAACATTTTCATTTGGACGTAAAGGGAAATGATCTAACCGTTTCTTACATTCCACCTGAAGGTTTTCCAAGGGTTGACTGGATAAGGAGGGAATACAGTCGTGGAGGATTTGAAAGAACCTTCACCCTGGATGAATCTATTGATGCAGTAAACATCACCGCAAAATATGTGGATGGTGTATTGCAGATAAGCCTGCCTGTAGTACCTGGCAAGCAATCGGTGCAACGTGAAATAAACATCAACTAAGCCGGCACAAATGCAAGTTTAAAAGGTGATGATCGAAAGATTATCACCTTTTTTAATTTTGCATTATCGGGAAGGTATTTAACAACAATTTTTGTTGAAAGCATATTGCTTTAAATCCTGTTTCACGTCTAATTTGAAGAGTTTAAATCATTATAATATGAAAACAACTTCTATACAACAGGAAATTTTATTAATGACAGGCACCAGCTTTTCATTAAGACAGTACTCGGCAAAAGATGATGATGGTAATAAAAATAATCTTACAGAAAAAGAGCAGCTTGAAGAAGCCTGCTGGAACGGTTTGCTTCACGAAATACTCCCTGAGATCTATGAACAAATTGAAGGAGATAAAAAATTATATCTGTGGAAAATAACTGAAGCCACCTCATTTATAGAACTTGAATTGGGAGAAATCCCGGAAGAAAAGGAAAAAGAGTTTTCGATTGATCCGTATTCATTTATGCAGATGCAAATAATGTCTTAATAAAGCCAATGTATTTCTGTTAATTGTTTTAATCAAATTTGCTTCTGCGTAAATTCCGTTTTGATAGGTCATATACCAAATCACTGACTTCATAATTAAACCATTCATCAAATAATTTAAGCGTTATGGGTGAGGGCCAATCTTTTTCATCTGTCCACATGCCCAATAATTCATTCTCAAAAATTGCTTTATAATTCTTTTTGATTACATCACCTGCATTATCAAAATTTCATTTATCAGGTAGGTGCCTGATTCGCCCAACATATTTTCTTCCATTAAAAAAACAGGATCAAGTTTGTTTGCCCAATCTATAAATGGCTTTTTATGTGTAATAGTAATTGCTGCCCTGTTTATCACCTGCATAGCAAAATTCTACTTAAGCAATTGTTTAAATTTTTTTAATTCAGAAACTTCTATAGAAGAAAGCAGTTCGTTGTTTTCATATTTCGCTTTAAGGAACAGTACTCTTTTATGCTGCGGATATTTGTCTAAAATTTCTTTAATAAGGTAGCCGGTACTTTCATCTTTTTCAGACAATGGCTTAATTGGCGGCAGAGGGGATTTATCTCTTGTTGGCATTTTTTTTATGATGGCTTCAAGTGTTGCCAGTTTGTTTTGTGGCATGTCTTTTACTTTGGCAGCTTTGCTATGCAGTCCCTGCAATTGTTTTTTACTCAGGCTTCCTCTTTCACGGTATTGTTTATATAAGCTTATAATAAATGATGATATAGGATAAGCCATTATGCACTCTTCAAGCAGATCATTAATAATATCTATTTCTATAACTTTTTTCTGCATGTTAATTATTAGCTGAGAAAACAAATTTACTAAATGTCCTTTTCCCGGGCAGATATTAAACATGGCAATCATTTTGAGGGTAAACAATATTCTTTCACTTTAAAAATTATCAATAATGAACAAAACAACCAATCAGAATATCAACCAGAATAAGCAGCTAAATAACAATAAGCAGAGGGCCGAAAATAAAGATGACCTTGACAGCCGCGAAGGAGAAGAGCAGCTATTCAAAGGTGATGACGTAACACACAATGAAAAACAGACCAAAAAAAAGCACTTGAAATCAAAAAAAGATAAATAATTCCGGCGGAAATACTCCGGCATTTTTAGTAAGATCATTCAAATACTCTATCCTTATAATCTAAGGTCTATAAAGTGAATAATTGCTTTAACAAAAACTTATTCTTTATCAATTAATCCTGAGATACAATTTACTTTCTCATAATCAGGAACGACTGTAAAACCCGTTCTACCTATAATATGAAAAAGCAAATTTTATTACTGATCTCAATCGTTATCTCAACACTCACATTTGCCCAGGTAAATATTTCCGGAGGTATACGGGCAGGGCTTTCGTATGCAGGCATGCAGGGCGATGCAGTAAAAAATCTCAACAAACTACTTGATTTTGCAGATGGCATGGTAACCACCGGCAACCGTACAGGTTTTTTTGCAGGTACGTATGCAACTATCCCGGTTACTGATATGATATCATTAGAACCGGCCTTATATTATTCACAAAAAGGTTACGAGTTAAAAGGGGCGCTTAATGTAAAAGGAATGGAGTTTCTGAATGCCAATGCCAAAGCGCAATTGCAATCGCATTACGTTGATATGCCTGTTTTACTAAAAGCCAATATCAATGGATTACAACTGTTTGCCGGCCCACAGGTTTCTTACCTTATGCAGGCTGATCTAAAGACAACAGCAGGTGTGTTGGGCTTTAATTTATTAAACAGTAAAATGGATGCAACCCAACAATTTAATCGCTGGGATGTGGGTGTTACCGGTGGTATTGGGTACCAGTTCGCCAGTGGTATAAATGTAATGGCGGCTTACGATCATGGTTTATTAAAAGCAGATGCCAATAAAAATTTCGATTCTTACAATCGTTCTTTTAAAGTAGGCATAGGGCTTAGCTTCTGATAATTGAATTAGGGGAGAAAAAATTGTTTATGCTGCGGGGTCTGTCTACTTACTACCCCGCGGCAGAATAATTTTATAAAACAGGTAAGAGTATATCCGGTTCAATCTACAAGACCTTTTTCTTTCCAATATTCAATTGTATATTTCATTTCACCTGGATTCAAAAGATTAAATGTCAGCCAATGCATATAGATATCTTCAATTTCATCCGATCAATACTATCGTAGCTTTGGTAACGTGAACAATTCCATTCTATATTTACTACCATTGCATTTATGCGTGCCAGCATAGATTTACTGTTGGTTTTACTTACTACATAGCCTTCCTTTACCAGCACCATTTCCTTCTCAATAAATCCATTAATAAAATTGAATCTGCCTAACAAGGAAGGTAGCCGTTCATGAAATTGCTGGATTGTGCCTTGCACTGTTTTTCCCCGGCAGATTATTATCAACAACGAAGGTTCATGCACATACATTACTAAAAGTTTACCAATAAATCCGGTTGCCAATAAACGTGCATACCAACTATGCAATTCCTGACCCTGGGAAGCCGCCGACAAGTACTTCGCCGGCTTTAACCTTGATGTGTTCAATAATTTTTGAACAGCGTGAATAATTATCATGAAAATTTTAGTAAAAGGAACCGCCTGGCAAAATGATGATGAAGTACATGATTTATCTCATCAACAACGGTATAAGATTAAGTAATGAATATTGATAAGAATGAGTTGTGACCTCTTGCTATTTACCTTTTTTTACATTCACTGCATTGGCCCCTTTGGGGCCCATTTCTACTTCAAAGCTTACTTTGTCATTTTCTTTTATCGGCTCTGATAATTGGTTGGCATGTATAAAAACACTTTCCTGTGTTTGCAGATCTTTAATAAATCCAAAACCTTTTGCATCGTTAAAGAATGTAACCACACCTGTTCTTATTACCTCACCTTGTTCTCCGGCAACATGTTTTGGTACTCCTATTTGCATATCTTCCTGGTTGAAGATTTTCTTTTTCCTGGGATCAGGTGGTATGGAAGAAATGTTGCCATTTTCATCAATGTAAGCCATCATTTCTTCCAGCGACTTTCCTTTCTTAGCATTGGCTTTGCGGTCTTCCATCTTTTCCGCTTTGTCCTGTCGCTGTTTTGCTTTTTTCTTTTGTTTTTCCTTTTTACCAAATGTCTCCTGCGATTTAGCCATAGTTTATTACTTAATTTTTTGTGAGTGCAAATGTCGGATTTTTTGCGGAAGTTGAATGTTGATTTAAAAAAAATGATTACAGGCAATAAAAAGAAGGTAAGAAGATGCCACTGCCTAAATCAAAATATCCTTTTGTGGAAATTTGTAAAAAGGCAATACAGGTGCTATAATTTAATCTTATAGGTTCAGGGAACGATGATAAGGTTTAGTTATTATGTTTTGGATAAAGGTTGACGATTTGAGTTCGCAACTTAAATAAAGAACGAGGTTTGGTACTTACATGAAAAACTCTTCTGAAATTATTTTTCCATCTTTTAGCTGGTAAAGGCAAAGCTCTGTCATATCCATGCGTTCTTTACCTTTCATAGTTATATCCATGCGCATAGTGCATGCAAAAGAATTTGCTGCTATAATTGGATCAGAAACGTTGAGTCCATGCATTTGTTCTACCATTGATTCAAACTTATGTCCTTTTTCAATAATTGCTGGCAACCCTTTTGTTTCCTTCTCAAATTCTGGTGTGGCGTAGGGTTCAATGCTGATAATATCTTCAGCAAACAATTCCGTTTGAGCAGTTTCAAACTCGCCCTTGCGGCATAATTCTACCAGCCGGGTAGCTACTTGTTGAGTTGTCATTTTTTTTATTTTAAAGCTACATCAAATATATTTTGCTTACATTTTTTTGATGAAAAATTTATTCACCAGGTTTGAAGTAAATGGGATCAGGTTGCAACAATTATTGTATGCCCCCTAATCTCTTTATTTTCATAAATAGTTTTAGAACCACCACCTATTGCAATATTAACCATTGCATGGGCCAGTTCTTCAGAACTTATTACTCCATTATGATATATTTTATTGAGAACCGGGTAAAGTCTTCGCATTATTCTATAGGTTAGATTTGGTTCTTTTCGTGGTGTTACCGGGTAAATATAACCTGGACGGAAAATATAGGTATGGGCAAAACGAAGGCTCAATAATAAATTCTCAGCTATGCCTTTGTCTCTGGCAAACATAAAAAGACTTTTTTCAGATTGATCGGCTCCCTGGCCGCTCAAAAAACAAAATGTTGCTGACGGGCTATTTTCTTTTAAGGTTTGTGCAAAAGCCCTGGTATAGTCAACCGTTATTTTGTGAAACTCATCTCTTGGCACCTGCCCTGTATAAACGCCAATACAGTAAAAGCATACATCCTGGCTTTTAAAATATTCGTTGATGGCCCTATAATTTAAAAAATCAGTATGTATTACTTCCACCAGCTTCACATGATCTATCCCACTCTTCCGCCTGGTTATCGAAGTAACTTTTCGTACATCATCACGCTTTAAACAATTTTGCAGAATAAGATTCCCTATCATCCCGCTACTTCCGGCAATAATTATATTTTTCATCAGGTATAGTTTTTAATAATCATCAATTGCAATGTGTGCAACACAAAATACTTTTCATTGCGTTAGAAAAGATTTTATTTTGAAAAAAAACCTAATAATCTAAAGTTCTAAACACCTTCCGGGAGAATTTCAATTATCAACATCATTTATTTCACTTTCTGAAAAGCGTATTGTCCTTTAATATGCCGGTTAAAATAAATTCCTTTTGAACCTGAGGTTATCATGGCATTATATATTTCCCGGGGTACGTTTTTATATTCGTAAACCTGCCTTGAAACAAAGGTTATTTTTAAAGTAGCAGTTTCCTTATTGTAGCTTGTATGTAAAACAACAGATGATGGCATGGACGATACTTTAGAACATTTTTTTTCTGTATTTAAAAAAATTGTGCCATGTTCTGATAGCGATTGCCTTGTTTTCTCACATAATTGGAGTTGGTTTAGTCCAACATTCGGTCATTATTTATAATTGCCGGCCCTGCATAAAAGTCAACAATACACTTGCGTAAAACATAATAAATCTTTGTCGTAAACGACCAGCAAGGGTTGCTGAAAAAATGCAGGATTATTTTTTACGGCTTATCCAAGCAAAACCAGCGCTTAAGCCCAATATAATTAACACTACAGAAAACTTTTTTTGCTTTTGAGTAGCTGGTTTTTGCCAGCCACCATGAATAGAAGTACCAAATTCAACAGGCTTAAATACATTACCGGAAGTATTAGGCATACTGTCAGCATTCTTTAAATACATGTCAATTACTCCGGCAGTAATACGCCTTGAAAGTGTTGGAAAAACAGCATGTGCATATTTAAGCACTGTGGCAACACTGCCTACCGTTGTAGAAGATTTTGGATGCTGTGCCAGTTGCGCCATAGCCTGCGCTACCTTTTGGGGATCATATACAGGTGGGGCCGGTTTTAACACACGGCCTGTATAGTTAGCAGCATGTTGAATGCCGGGTGTATCTAAAAAAAGCCGGGAAAACATCACAGATATGTATGTGTGGCCACCGGTACAATTCACCTTTCAACGCTTGCGAAAAACCATATAGCCCAAACTTACTTGCACTATATGCAGCAGCATAAGGAGTAGGAAACCAGCCGCCAACTGAAATGTTATTAATGAGGATACCAAAGCCCTGCTTTTTAAAATAAGACAGCGCTGCATGAGCGCCATTAATATATCCTGTTAAGTTAGTTTCAATAATTTTTTTATGCACAGCAATTGGTGTTTCATCAAAAGCGCCTGCCGCTAAAAGCCCTGCGTTGTTTACCCATACATCTATATTTCCGCCCCAGGCTTTGGCAGTTGCCGCAAGGGTTGAAAGGTGAATTGTACCGGTGGCCACACATACATATCTGTGATGTTTTCCCGGCTTTTTTAGATACACCCGGCATTCAACATGCTGCTAACTATAC
>MWVX01000182.1_pt1 | contig 17765 bp, 14 predicted proteins | sample 1047311 | NCBI WGS metagenome assembly MWVX01 (sample SAMN06349984, study PRJNA376086) | soil metagenome | isolation source: MtG-4 sample Antarctic (ecotone) soil | place: Antarctica | collected 2015-01-13 | reverse complement strand
CACATAAACACCGGGCGCCAGATCATGTATGTTCACACTATAACTGTTCGTTCCCTCCGAGGCAAAAGATTGCTCGTTGAAGATCACTCTTCCTATAAGGTCATAAGCGATCATCTGGATACCTGAAGGAGAGGAACTGTTGTATTCCACCACCATGTTTCCATTAGAGGGATTGGGGTAAATGTTGGTAAGTGTTCCCGTTATTTCAGTATCATTTAAGCTTCCAGTTGTTCGGAAGGGCGAGCTGCTTAACGAAACATTTAATGTATAACAGCTTGAGGAATTGAAGGAACCCCCTGCACCATAAACTTTAACCTTGTAGGTGCCTACAGTACTTGTATTCCATATAATGATCTCATCTTCTGTTCCGGCATTTTCCGATGAAGTTACTTTTGTTCCTGCTGTATTAAAGAAATAAATATCATAATCTGCGGGAAGACCTGAGAGTGTTACCCTGATGTTGGGTTCGCTTGCAGTATTAGTGAAGCTGAACCAATCCTTATCGGTAGAAGTGCCAATCAATGCTGTAATATTTGTATTTACCGGAATTGATTTAGCCTTAGCCTTGGTGTTATTCACTTCATAAGCATCTGTACAGGTAGCTACTGCGGTAGTAAAATTAGTTGAACCCGAAAAAGCACTGCTGCTGCCTGAACATACTGACTGCACCTGAAACTCATATTGAGTGCTGGCAGCTAAACCTGATACAGATGTAGAGGTAGTGGCTGAGGAAGCGGAAATCCAGGTACCTGAACCAACAGCTCGGTATTGTACATTGTAGCTTACTGCTCCACCCGCTGCACTCCAGTTTAAGGTCGCTGAGGTAGTGGTAATACTGGTGGCATTTAAGCCTGCCGGAACATTACATGTTCCACCGCCGCCTGGAGTGGTGCAGCCTGGAGATGCAAGTAATGAGATTCTTGAACCGCTACCCGAAAAAAGAGCCTGCATCCGGGTTTTTTGCCCAGCGCTAAAGATGTTCATGCATCCATCATCAGTATAATCCATATAATTAGAATACATGTCACCATTGGGTCCATTTGTACAACTGAGTCTGATCGTAGGAAGCGGACAACCATAGGTTTCATCCCCCTGATTCGGAGTATCACTTACCAGGTCAGACCCTGTGCAACCATTGCCATCATCACCCCAAATGTGCCGGAGGTTAAGCCAATGACCTACTTCATGCGTTCCGCTCCTTCCCAATTGGTAAGGATAAGTTGCAGTTCCGGTACGGCCAAAATATTTATAATGAAGAACTACGCCATCTGTATTAGCAGGTCCACCTGGGAACTGTGCATACCCAAGCAGAAAAGAACCAAGGTCACATACCCAAATATTAAGATATTTATTCCGATCCCATACGTCATGGCCACCTGTGCTGGCGAACTTTACATTGTCATTATCAGAAAAAGAAGTTTTGGTAGTAGATGTACGGGTAATGCCATTGGTAACATTGCCTGAAGGATCTTGTGCCGCAAGACAAAAGTTTATCTCACAATCTGCTGCAATACCAGCAAAAGCTGCAGGAGTTTCATTGGCATCAGCATTGAGGCGCCTGAAATCTTCATTAAGCACATCGATCTGTGACTGCACCTGCGCATCAGACACGTTTTCAGTTGTTGTGTTGTATACCACGTGCACAACAACCGGAATAGTTACAACAGTGCGGGTGCCCGTTGGATTTTCCTTAATGAATTTTTGAGTCTGATCTTCGATTTGCTGTAGGCGAAGCTTGTATTCAGGGTCTTCCTGAAAAAGACGCTGCATCACTTCAGTGGTTGAACACCTTTTTAATTGCTGCGAAAAAACTGTGGGTGCCATGGTAGTAACAATGGCTAAGAGTAGAAGTACTTTTCTCATTTAGGTTTTAAGGGTTTAAAAGTTGGTAAAATGATTTAGAATAATCATTTGGTGAGGGGCAGTAAATCTAACTGAATTTAGTTAATTAAAAAGAAATATTTTACTGCCATCATTATTCGGGATGCCATCTTCTAAAACTATCTTTTTTTGCCAGAATTGCGGAGCGCAATCACCAAAGTGGATTGGTAAATGTCCAACATGTGGAGAGTGGAATACCTACGTGGAGGAGATTATCACAAAGCAAAAAACAACATCATCATGGAGGAAGAAAGATCGTGGTATCAAGGAATTTAAACCACAAAAGCTGAACGAGATCAGCAATGACCTAAATCAGCGGTTTGTAACACCTGATGAAGAACTTAACAGGGTATTGGGCGGTGGTTTGGTGAATGGCTCGTTGATTCTTATTGGTGGTGAGCCGGGTTTTGGCAAATCTACACTCTTGCTTCAGGTTGCTCTACGTCTTAAAGGAAAACGAATCCTCTATGTCTCCGGCGAAGAGAGTGAACAGCAGATAAAGCTTCGCGCCGAGCGGCTGAAGCAGGAGAATGAAGAATGTTATGTGCTAACGGAGACCAATACAGAAAATATTTTTTTTCAGATTGCTGAAATAGAGCCTGATGTGTTGATCATTGATTCTATTCAAACCATGCAGACGCCTGCCCTTGAAGCAACGGCTGGCAGTGTGTCGCAGGTGCGCGAATGCGCCAATGAATTTCTACGCTACGCGAAAGAATCGGGAACCTCTGTTTTTCTTATAGGCCACATCACCAAGGAGGGAACGCTGGCGGGGCCAAAAGTGCTCGAGCACATGGTTGACACGGTGCTGCAGCTTGAAGGAGACCGGCATTATACATACCGCATTCTTCGCACCATAAAAAACAGATATGGGTCTACTTCAGAGCTTGGTATTTATGAGCTGAGCAGTACTGGAATGCGCGAAGTTAACAACCCATCCGAGCTGCTGATAACCCAGCGTGAGGAAGCTGTTAGCGGTATCGCCATTGCATGCATGATGGAGGGAGTGCGCCCTATGCTTATTGAAACCCAGGCTTTGGTAACACCATCGGTGTACGGAACACCCCAGCGTACCTCCACCGGCTTTGACCTGCGGAGGATGAATATGCTGCTTGCCGTGCTTGAAAAGCGCTGTGGCTTTCACTTTGGTGTGAAGGATGTGTTTCTGAATATTGCCGGAGGAATTCGTGTTGAGGATCCTGCCATTGACCTTGCAGTGGTGTCAGCCCTTATATCATCTTTTGAAGATGTCCCTATCCTTAACAGCTATAGCTTTGCCGGAGAGGTTGGTCTCTCCGGAGAAATACGGGCAGTAAACCGCATAGAGCAGCGTATAAGTGAGGCAGATAAGCTGGGGTTCGAAAAAATATTTGTTTCAAAATATAATAAAAAAGGATTAGATATTTCCGGTTTTAAGATTGAAGTGAATTGGGTGGGTAAAGTAGATGAGATTATTCAGAAGCTTACCTGAAGTAATTTTAAATTTCATCACCTTTAGAACACTAAAAAAGGCCATCATTGCTGACGGCCTTACGTTCATTATTCTTTAATCCCCATTTTACCTTCCTGCTACAATAAAATTGCCATTTACTTTACCGGTAGAACTAATAATCTCGTAGAGATACAGGCCATTTTCCAGATCAGAAACATCAATTATCTGTTTGTTGATTCCTGCATTCATGTCACCATTATCAATTGTGTTCAACAGTTTTCCTGCAACATCATAAATGTTAATCGAGATATTTGTAAACCGCTTTACAAGGTAGTTGAGTGTAATATTATCTGAAGCAGGATTAGGAGAAGCAGCATTCAATGCTAAGTCACCTGTAGTTTGAATACCAATTTCACCACCTGTAACCACAAGTGGGAAAATAGCAAGATCAAGATCTAATTCCCAATTACCTGTTTCATTAAAAAAATGAAATGATCCATCCGACCACTTCTCCCATGAAAATCCTGTAAATTCAGCACATGGATCAACTGTGGTTACTATTCCAACGGTATCACCGGTATTAGTGGACATTCTGATGCCAGCAAACATTTTATTCTCTACATCCACATCAGGATCAAATCCAAAACCAGTGAATACTGAACTTGAGCTTGTATCAATGTCGATCATGTTTATTGGTTCTGACGTGCCTAAGAGATTATCGGGGCCAATTGATTCATCTCCATCATATACAACAGCTTCTACATTACCTGGATCAGGTCCAACATTCTTGGCACCGAACCAAACATAAATAGAATCGACACGGGGAGCATCTGTAATGGCACCTTCCCAATAAGCACCTAGATCATACATTTGCAATTTTTCGAGATCTCCATACCCATTAGTTCCAGATACCCATCCCCCTCCTTGAGATGAATAAATTGTGAAACCATCAGAACATGTAGACCCATCTGAAAAAGTAAAGGGAATTAAAAGTGTAGTATCAACATCTCTTAAATCGTTGATACCAAATAAAGATTTTTGAATGAAATCACCAGGCTTGTATGTTCTTTGAGCAAATACTATTACGGTTAGAGCCATTAAAAAAAATAGTGTAGCGATCTTTTTCATATTTATTTGTTAGGTTTTGAAATGTTAAAACTCGTGGTTAAAAGTATTGCTTTTTTTAAAATGATTTTCTCGGAGAAAATTACATCTTCTCTGTCAACCTGTTTTTAATTAAAAGCTGCCTTCATTTCAAGACAGTTTTTTATAATGACTTACAATTTATCGGCGTAGTACAACTTTCGAAGAATGCGAAATTCCATTATTATTAACCGTTATTATATATGTTCCCAGGGGTAGATCAGAAACATCTATACGGGTGAGCTCCTAAGTTAGGTTTATCGCGTTCATCTTTTGCCCCATAATATTGGTAACGTCCACTGAGGCATGATCAATCTTCTGATTTATCAAGAGCACATTTATAATTCCCTTATAAGAAAATACTTTTACAGATTCAGGTAAGGGAACTCCCTGAATACTTGTGGGATCTCCCTGGCCGGCAATAAGTCCCTCGTTGGCTATGGTGTTGTAAGCAAAGTCTTTAATAGTAAATGAATTTAGAAACTCAGAAACATCAAAGCGTGCCCATCCATAATGTTTCACATTACTGATCTCAAATCTTAACGGCAGATACTTATCAACTACATTGTAAAAATTTCCATACAGCAATAGAACTGATCCACCGTCAGGATACGCCTTTACACTGCCCATCGTCTGTGATGCTGTGTCGTTCCACATTAAATTAGCATCGATCATTTGGCCAGCATCCAAAGCCAGATCATAAATGCGGTCTCCGGAGACGGTGCCTGCGATAGATCCGCCGTTGTAGGGCTTAGCAAATACTCCCCTGTATGAGTAAATAATTCCTTGTGATGTTCCCGTTGCCTGAATAAATTGTATATTAAAATCATTGATGCCATCATTATTCAAATCAATCAAATAGCCGGCTCCGTTTTGATCGAAGGTGGAATCGGGATCCACATCAGTATAAGAGACCTGCGCATTGGCAGTGGCTGCAATACCAACAACTGAACCTGCCAGAGCAGAATAAGCTTTGAGTTTTCTGATAAGTGTAGAATCTTTTAACATAGATAGTGATATTGATAAATTTAAATTATTTTTTGTGTGACTGCGAAATGAGTTTATACATTTTCTGCTATTCTATTTCTGTATAACGACCTATCTACAGCCTCCACCATTTTAGTAATGTCCAAATCCGCATCAAGAAACTCGCAAAGACTTTCTGCTATCTCCTGAGGTTGGGCAAGCACTTCAGAATATTCTATATGTAACACGTTCACGTTGGGTGACCGCTTTATCCATGCCGTTGCCTGATCCATCTGCTTTTGAAAGGCTTCACTAAGCACTATCGGAAAGGCCTTTTTCTCAAGCGCTTCTTTTCTGCCCAGCATGATCTGCTGCGAGCGCAACACTTCGGCCATATCTCTGTGCATGAAGATGATCTTATAGTCATATTTAGCAGGAAGATGGAGTAGAAGGGGGGCGATGATCTTTACTGTCTTTTCATTGGCTTCCTGCAACCATGTAGTATCTGTCATCAGCTTTTTCACCTTCTCATATTCCCAATAACCTTTCGGGTTATTTTTATCAGCTTGCCTTATAGAATCTGTGAGCACATCAGCGCCTCCAGCTTTTAGCATTTGCATCATCATGCTTGTACCGGAACGCGGCAAACCGGTGATTATCGTAATAACTCCTTTGATCTTTTCATTTACGAATTGATTGTGTTGCCTTGCCTTTGCCTCACTATTTAAATGGCTATCGTACAGACGCACCAGCCACTGATGGGCTTTCCTGTTGCCCGGATTTAAGGCGCAGACTACTTCGAATGCTTCCGCCGCCCTCTCATATTCCTCCATATTCATCAGCGCCTCTGCCAATGTGTAATGCGCCGCCGGATAATAATAGAGCAATCCAACAGCATTCAATGCCGACTCCGCCGCTTCCTCATATTGATTTTGCCGGAGCAGGGATATTGCCAGCCCATGATGGGCATTGGCATCCTGCGGATCAATCGCCAATGCTTTTGTAAAGGCACGCTTGGCGTCTTCGAAGCGCTGGCTTCGCAGATAAATTCGCCCGAGCTGCACATGAAGCTGACTCATATGACCCGCTTTCTCCTCAGCTTTCAACAGCATCTCCAATGCCTTTCTGGGCTTATATTCCAGCAAGAGCAATGCGCCCTCCAGCATATCTATCTGCACAATGTTTCCATTATCCATCTGCCTTACCTTATCGAGGGTGGCACGAAACTCCGGAACTTTTCGCATGGCTTGGTAGCAGCGAATAAGTGCAAGGCTATAGCGCAACGCAGCCTCTTCTGAAGAAATTTCTTCAAGCAATGCCGCTGCCTTATCATATTCCTTCTTATACATATACACGCGGGAGAGATAATATTTTGATTCGCGCGTAATTTTCTCCATGTTCTTTTGATTATCGGGGCCGGGGGCTTCAACATAACCAAGCTCTACTAATTGCTTCATTGCCTCCTTTGCTGCCCAGGGATCTTCCCTCCGGTCAGAAGCATGCATCCCGGACTCTCCATCCACGGTTTCCCAACTTTCGATCAGGGTGGGCTGCAGAGGATCGGTAAAGGCCTGAACCAACACCTTTCCGTCCATGTCTCTGCCCACAGGAAGGCCGAATAGAGTAAGTATTGTAGGAGCAATATCCAGAAGTGTGGCGCCGTAGATTCTTTCATCCTTCTGAATATTATCTCCCTTCATACACAAAATACCATATGGTGAGTGTTCGAAGGCGGGGCCCGCAGGCTCTTTCGGAAGCTTGTTAGGGCGCAAATGATCCGGATGGAAACCATGGTCACTCATTACAATCACCGTTGTATCTGGCCCCGCAAGCTGCAGAAGTCGCTCCAGCATCATGTCGTGGAAACGATATATTCCACTTACTGCGTCCTTGTAAACCTCATAGAGATGATCGGGAATACCATTGCGCTGCGGTGGGTGAAACTTCATAAATGCATGACAGTAATGATCAATCGCATCATGGTAGACAGCCATAAACTCCCATTCCTTATTCTCCATTATCCAAGTAGATGCATTATGTATTGAAGCTGCCTGTGCAAGAATTTTTGCACCCTGTGCGAGCCGCGGATCATTTGACTGGTTGATTTTTTGGTAATTAGGGAATAACGGAGCGAGATGTGCAAGTGTGAGCTCTGATGGATGTACTCTAAGGTCAGCAAAGATTTCCTCAAGATCTTTAGGGTGTACCGTACCATCAGCAATTGGCCAGGGTGAGTCATAAGAAGCTGCTGCCCGCTGGTAAAAATTAGAGACCATAACACCGCTAATTGGCTCTGCCGGATGACTCGGCCACCAACCAACAACGTGTGATTTTATGCCCTGCTGGGTCAGAATGTTCCAGATGGCTTTTACTTTTCTTGATAAGGAAAGCACCGGGCGGACAGACATATTCCTGGTGTCTGGTTCAACAAAACCAAGAATGCCATGCTTATCTGCCAGCTTACCCGTTGCGATAGAGGTCCATAGGATTGGAGACAGCGGAGGATCAAGCGTAGCCAGATTAGCTATTATTCCTTCGTTCACCATGCTATTGAGAGTTGGCATAAGACCCTCATCCATCAAAGGATTTATCACCTTCCAATCGGCTGCATCCCATCCGATCAATAAAACTTTTTTACCCATCCTGACCTTTAGTTTCCTGCTCCTTTTTTAATTTTGCTGCTTCCATTTTTTCTTTTTTCTCCTGCTGCCTTTGCTTTGCCTCTTCTACCTCTTTTTTTACCCGCTCTATAAGCTTTTCCTCATATCCGCATTCAATTCTTTTTTTACGCCATGGCTTCATTGCCACTGCCCCCAGCGCCAATAATCCAAGAGAACCCTCCGGCGGAATTTCAAATGGAACACTCTGAGTGGCATCAACAATTTTTATATCTTCATCCATAAGTGTAAATATTAATATTAAATCTATTTTAACCTCTTTTTTACGTGGATTTGAGAAGTGAAGAAAAGAAATATTCTCACCAGCAGCAAATTCCTTTTGTCGGCTACTCTAAAATGGCTATATTTCAATTAATTTAAAAATATATTTATATATATGCTGAAGGAATATCTTGCAGACTTCACCTCTCTCATTTACCCTCAGCTTTGCGCTTCCTGCGGACTAGGTTTATATAAGGGTGAAGAAGTGATTTGCACCTTTTGTCATCATTATCTGCCAAAGACCTATTATCACCTGGAGCGCAACAATGCAATTGAAAAGCATTTTTGGGGCAGGGTGAATATTGAGCGTGCTGCGTCGTGCTATTTTTTTCAAAGGGGCAGCCGTGTTCAGCATTTAATTCATCAGCTGAAATACAAAGGCAAAACGGAGGTTGGCGTTGCCATAGGGAAAATTTATGGCAATGATTTAAATCACTCAGTAGACTATTGTACAGTTGATGTAATTGTGCCTGTACCACTTCACAAATCGAAAGAAATGAAAAGAGGATATAACCAGGTTGATCTTTTTTGTGAAGGGTTGGCGGAAACGATGAACAAGCCATGGAGCAAGCATGCGTTAGAACGTCTGAAAGCTACTGAGACACAAACGCATAAAACAAGATTCGAACGATGGGAAAATGTTGGAACCGTTTTTCATATTACAAATCCTGATTCTTTAAAGGGCAAGCATGTGATGCTGGCCGATGATGTGATTACAACAGGCTCAACTCTCGAAGCATGCGCTCAGGCTATACTTGCCGTATCTGATACAAGGGTTAGCGTTGCTACCATTGCGTGTGCTGTTATGTAATTCGATAGCTTTTGTTTCTCAACTTATCTGAAATTACGATTATTGATAGATGTCTTTCGGAATAAAAATATTTATTCAACAAGAACCTCAGCTTACCTAACTTTTCCAAATTCTAATAAAGAATGATCTTTGCCGTTGGATGAAAAAGATGAACCATTGCTCTGGTGTATTGATGCTCTGCTTGCTGGTCATCAGTATTCTTACCTCGTGCAGAAAGGATGTAATAACTACCAGCTCTTCAGCGAAGCTCAGCTTCTCTACAGATACCCTTACGTTTGATACAGTATTTACAACACTGGGATCAACCACACTCTACTTTACTGTATACAATACAAATGATCAGAAGATAAGTATTTCAGATGTGCATCTTGCAGGAGGGGCGCAGTCAATCTTTAGGCTAAATATTGATGGACAGCAAGTGGATCAGACGAGTGAGGTAGAAATTCCGGCTCATGACAGTGTATATATTTTTGTGTCTGTAACTGTTGATCCAACAAGTGAGAACAATCCATATGTATTGTATGATTCAGTAATATTTCAAACCAATGGGAATGAGCAGAGCGTCATCCTGCAGGCTTGGGGACAGAACGCAAATTTTATCTATGGGGAAATTGTCGGAACTCAGACCTGGGTTCCCGATAAGCCATATGTCATCATACATTCTATACTGGTAGATACCGGCCAGACACTTACTATCAATGCAGGATGCAGGATTTATATGCATGCCGATTCACGCTTTTATGTGAGCGGAACATTAAAGGTGATGGGCCAGCAGAATGACTCTGTCATATTTCGGGGTGACCGGCTTGAACAGTATTTTATAGATGATCCCGGAAACTGGGAAGGAATTCATCTGCTGCGCACGAGCCTCGACAATGAGATAAATTATGCAGTGATAAAAGAAGCCGTCGTAGGCATACGTATAGATTCGTTGAAAGAGACTGCTGCACCCAAGCTTACTATGAGAAACACACAGATCCGCTATACCCTCTCATCTGGTCTTTTGGGAATTACTTCAGACGTATATGCTGAAAATTGCCTGATACAGGGTTGTGGTGAGTATAATGTTCAATTGGAATACGGCGGCAATTATCAGTTTGAGAATTGCACCTTCGCAAATTTCTCTTCCATCCTCATTAATCATCAAAGCCCGGTGGTGAGAATGAGTAACTACTTTGCGTATAAAGATGATCTTGGTGTTGATCAGTTCTTATATGCAGATTTGAATTCTACATTCCGCAACTGCATTGTTTATGGCTCTTTGGAAAAGGAGCTTGATCTGGATCAGATAGAAGGGTCTGCATTCAATTTCCTCTTCGACCATTGTTTGCTAAAAGTAAATAGTGAGATAAATACTGATACCTCTTCTTTCGTTAATATAATTAAAGTTCAGGAGCCTGAAAACCCAACAATTTTTGTTGATCCAAATGAGAAAGATGACTATCATCTTGCAGAGGGATCTCCATGCATTAATGCAGGGGTGCCAAATGGAATACTAATAGATCTTGATGGAAAAATACGTGATATAATTCCGGACATCGGCTGTTATGAATATACGCCGTAAGCTCGACTATATAAATTTTTTTTATATAATATTAACTTCAGGAATGAGCGCTATTCCAAATTTTTCCAATACAGACTTTTGAATTTCGAGGGCGAGAGCGTATATCTCATTTCCGGAAGCACCTCCATAATTAACTATCACCAACGCCTGTGCTTTATGTACTCCCGTATGGCCAACAACCTTTCCTTTCCAGCCGCATTGTTCGATCAGCCATCCGGCGGGCACTTTTACCATTCCATTTTTCTGCGGGAAATTGGGCATCAGCGGATGTTTTTTGATGAGGCCATTGAAACTCTTTTTATCGACGACAGGATTTTTGAAGAAGCTGCCAGCATTCGCGATATCCTTCGGATCAGGCAGCTTAGAGGATCGGATTTTGATGACTGCATCACTTACAGCTTTTATTGTAATTTCCTCTGCCCTCATCTCTTCTAATGTAAGCCTGATATCACCATAGCTGATCTTTGGCTTGAAAATTTTATTGAGCCTGAAGGTTACTGCTGTTATAAGCAGTTGATCTTTGTACCTGTGTTTGAATATGCTTTCTCGATAGCCGAATTCACAATCTTCGTTATTGAAGATGATACCTACTCCTGTTTCGAGATGTATCGCCTCAACAGAGTCGCAGGTATCTTTTACTTCCATTCCGTAAGCGCCGATGTTTTGCATCGGTGCCGCACCAACCTGGCCGGGAATAAGTGACAAATTTTCTAACCCCGCGAGTTTTCTTTCTACACAAAACAAAACGAAAGGATGCCATATTTCACCTGCTGCAGCCCTTACCCACACGTTATAAGCATCTTCTTTGATTACATCAATTCCGTTCAGTGAGTTTTTGATTACCAGCCCATCAAAATCTTTTGTGAAAAGAATGTTGCTCCCGCCACCAAGGATTAATTTTTTCTCCTTTTTTAATTCGGGATCATTAATCAGTATTCTGTAATCTTCCAATGATTTTATCTCTGCGAAATATCTTGCTGATACATCTATGCCGAAAGTGTTATAATGTTGAAGCGATTTGTCGTACTCAATATTCATTGTGCTAAAATTAATATCTTGTATTCATTAGCATGAAGGAAATTAAAATGCCTGCAAACAACCAATGAGTGCTTCACAAACGACTGATACGTTGTTAATGGTTAGGCCATCACAATTTGGTTTCAATGCCGAAACAGCAGCAACAAATATTTTTCAACAGCAGGTCTCTTTAAATGATGTAAACGAAAAAGCACGATTTGAATTTCATGATTTTGTTAAGCGACTTCGAAGCCATAAGATTTACGTGGTAATTCTACAGGATCCCGGCACACCGGTAAATCCTGATTCCATATTCCCCAATAACTGGATTTCCTTTCATGAAGCAAGCATGATCTTATATCCTATGCTTGCAACCAACAGGCGAAGTGAACGCCGTGATGAATGGATTAAGTTGCTGAAAGATGTGTTCCAAAAGAAACAGGTGATTGATTTTTCCGGATACGAAAATCAAAATCAATTTCTTGAGGGAACCGGAAGCATGGTACTTGACAGAAAAAATGACGTGATCTACTCAAACATTTCTTCACGTACAGATATATTTCTGTTGAATGAAGCCGCAGTAAAGCTCGGGTACAAGCAGGTTTCATTCAGGGTAAAAGATGCTGACGGAAATGAAATCTATCATACGAATGTGCTGATGGCTATTGGTGAAAAAACTGCGGTGATTTGCAGTGAAATAATTACAGATATTTCCGAGAGGAGGACAGTTTTGAAGAAATTATCATTAGATCATGAGATAGTTGAGATCAGTTATCAGCAGCTATTGAAGTTCGCTGGCAACATGTTGCTTGTAAAGAACCGAGATGGAGAAAAATTCTGGGTGATGAGTAAGCAGGCGTATGACTCCTTGCAACAAGCACAAAAAGATGTATTGCGAAAAGACGGAGATTTCATTTATTCAGATTTGAAAACAATAGAGACGGTAGGTGGAGGAAGCGCGCGTTGTATGATGGCGGAGGTTTTCTAATACAATTTTTCTAATTTCCTTTTCTCATTTCTTTTGGCTTGATCCAAAAGAAACAAAAGATCAAGGCTTCCGAAAAACAGAAGCCCCTCCCAGCCTCTCCTCGGAAAAATAAAAGCTGTGATGAACCAATGTAAAAAGTGGAATTTAGTAACTTCTAAGCCTCATATTTTTCCTTCTTCTTGCTCCGGTGCTATGCTCGTGCTTCTGTTTTTCGAATGCCGTTTTAACGTGTAAGATAATGCTAACGTAGCCTGCGGTATTTGATGAATTATATTTCACCCAAGGTCCGAAGCGTCCAAAATGGAACTTAATTGTAGTATGTAATCAAGTTATAAAAAGAAACATTAAGCTGAGCAGTTGCTTGAAATTACCCACATAATAAGGAACTGAGTATTACTAAGAATAAGCCCTCACATCTTTTCCTTCCATATAATTGATAAAAGCACGGTTCACCACTTTGTTTCCGCCTGATGTAGGATAGTTGCCGGAGAAATACCAGTCACCTAAATGATCAGGACAGGATTTGTGAAGATTTTCTATGGTCTGAAATATTATCTGAACCTCAGCATGAACGGTCTCATCTTTAACCAGCAGGCTGATTTCGTCAGCGATTTCTTCATAAGAAAACAATTCATACAAAGATTTCACCTCATTCACCATACTGTTAAGAGGCTGCTGCATCTGAAATTTGCAGCGCAAATATACTTCATCCATTAAATTTTCCTGACCCCGTTTTTTTAATAGTGAGACCAATGCGCGGAAGGCAATGAAATCTTTCATCTTGCTCATATCAATGCCATAACAATCGGGGTAACGAATCTGGGGCGCTGACGATACAATCAAAATTTTTTTAGGCTCAAGGCGATCCAGCATTTTGATAATGCTTCGCTTGAGCGTTGTGCCACGCACAATGGAATCATCAATCACAACAATGGTATCTTCATGCGGGCTTATGCTCCCATAGGTGATGTCATAAACATGCTCCACAAGTTCATCTCGCTGTGAGTCCTGTGTAATAAAGGTTCTCATCTTAACGTCCTTTATCGCAATCTTCTCTACCCGTTGTCTTAATGACAGAAGATCTTTGAGCTCATCTTCTGTTAAATCGTTTCGTCGGATACGATCGAATTTATATTGCTTCAAATGATCTTCCAGGCCTTTCATCAAGCCGTAAAAGGCAACCTCCGCCGTGTTCGGAATAAATGAAAATACGGTATGCTTCAAGTCGTAATCAATTGCGTTAAGCACGGCGGGAGCAATCAATTTGCCTAAAGTTTTTCTCTCCTGGTAAATATCCTTGTCGCTTCCGCGTGAAAAATAAATGCGTTCGAAGCTGCATGATTTTTTTTCTTTCGGCTCAGCAACCTGGTACTCACTCACATTTCCACGACGGTCGGCGATCACAGCATGACCTGGTTTTAATTCAATGATATCTTCTACTGTTACATTGAATGTTGTTTGAATGGCAGGCCGCTCACTTGCTATCACCAATATCTCATCACTATGATAATAGAATGCAGGCCTTATGCCAGATGGATCGCGCAAAGCAAAAGCATACCCCGCGCCACAAAGACCCGCCAACACATATCCTCCATCAAATTCTCTTACAGCATTGGTGAGCACTTCTTGAAAATTGATCTCATCGCGCAGCCTGTTGCGGAAATCTTCCTTGATAACCTGTTGTTTCTGCAATTCAGCAGCCACACGATTCAGCTCATTTTCAAGATGCCACGTTACACGGTCAAGCACTACGGCGGTATCGGGACGGCTTCCATCCTTTTTCCATCCTAAATCTTCTATGTTGGTAAGATTGAAGTTTCCAGCCATGATCAGTGATCGCGTGGAGGAGTGATGGCTGTTGATGAAAGGATGACAGCTATCAATCTCATTTCTGCCATAGGTACCATATCTAAGATGGCCCAGCATCATCTCCGCAACGAAACTTACATTTTTTTTCAACCACTCAGTATCGTCAATAAGCGACGCATTCATTCTTGTTACCTTATCTATGTTCTGATGAATCTTCTGAAAAATTTCTGAAATAGCCTGGGGGGAATTGGAGCGGTAACGGCTCATAAAACGTTGCCCCTGGTGCGCATTAAGCTTTATTGCGCCAACTCCTGCGCCGTCCTGTCCACGGTTGTGCTGCTTCTCCATAAGCAGGTACAGCTTATCTAATCCATAAAGTGCTGTACCGTATTTTTCACGGTAATAGTTCAGGGGTTTTAACAGGCGAATTACAGCGATGCCGCATTCGTGTTTGATCTGGTCGCTCATTAAAGCGGTGAAGGATTTTGATCAATAAATCCTGCTGCAAAGTTAACATATTCCCATTTGCGAAAGAGAAGTTTGGTTAACCGTTTCGGTTGATCTACGTGCTGGAAAGCCGCTAGATGCGCATCGGGGCATGCCCAATATCCGATGTTTCTGAAACAATAGGAGAAATAGGCTGCCTCCCATTTAATAGTTACGTTGTGCGACTTGGTATATAGAGGCAGAAAGCTGAATAAAATGGCTGAGCACACCTATATCCGCTCCAGCATCTTTACATTCTCCGCCACACATCTAATAGCAGATCAATTGTTTGAAGGTGAGTTCTGAATGAGAAGATGGCTGCGCGCAGCGTAAACTTTCCATCGAGGAGGGTGGTTGAGACGAAACACGGCCATCTCTCTGTACATCCTCACATGATCTTTTATTGAATTCATTGGCATAACTATGCTTTGGAATATAGCGATATGTTACTACAGATAAATCTGGTTTTTTGCCGACTTCAAAACCTATTCTTAGTCGTAGTCAGAAGAGAAATTATTATTAATAATCTTCGAATTGCTTAAGTCTTCAAAGTATACAGAATTCGCATTGAAATTATTATAAGCAATATCCCAGTATTTCGCCGTGCTCATAAAAAAATTATCGAATAGGAAATTGTTATAAAACTGATTGGAAGAACCAAAATTACAGAAACCCATGTCTACTTTATCATGAACTCTATTACATCTGAAATCCATATTTCCAGCGTATCCAACAAACAAAATCCCATTAAAAAGATTATTATAGAATTTCATAGATCCAGGATAGTTCACATCAAGTTTGGCAAAGAAAGTTCCATTAAATGTTCATGCATTAGGATAATTAAATTGCGTATAATTAAAAAAGGTATTATTGGAAGCATTTATGTTGTATCCTCCATTGAAATGATTCTGGTCAAACGGATACGTTGCACTGTCACCTATTAAGTTATTAATCATCTCAATTGAATCGAATGACACATCCATATTCCCATGTATAATATTACTATTCAATTTCAGTGATCCATTACCATAAGAAATGTTTAATGATTTGTTGAAGTAGTTTTCGGTGAACGTAAGATTTGTTACGTAGATCGCATAAAGTGAAAGATAATTCTCGCATTCGACTACGTTGTGGTTGAATTCAAGTGATCCGTTCTCCTCTTCGAATAAACATCCAAAGCAATCACTTTGATAAAGTAGTTTGTAATATGACAATTACCGTAGACACCCTCGTATCCGAAGCTCACTTTAATTACTGAGCTTGAGTAATAGTTAGAGTTGCAATTGCCGTTTGTGCAAATTATCTGGCAGTTTTCAACGTGAATTTCATAAGGAGAAGAAGCATACAGAGCATAGTAGCTATAGTAGTAAGGTGCATCCTGGTTGACAAGAGTAAATCGTTTTAACCACAAAAACTGTGTTTCTCTCAGATTCCATGTCGCCGTGTCATCAATTGATCCCCCTGCGATTACATTAACACTCGAAGAATCCCCATTTTCAGACTGAAATGATTCGATTAACAGCGTTTGCATTTGGAATATACCCGATTTCTATTGGTCCATTGTAGGTGCCAGGTCGGATGTTGAATGTCACTGGTCCTGAAACTCCTCCAAAAAGAGCAAAGGCTGCATCCTGAATCGTTGCAAAATCCGGCGACGTTCCACCAACGGTGAAAATGCCGGATAATTGAGCGTTACACTTTTGCGAAAAAAATAATACAATAACGATCGTAATGACGAAGATTTGTTTCACTATAGTAGTTTGTGTAAATATATCCGTTTTTGCTTTCGTGAATGTTACAATAGTAGGTACGTAACCCTAATAACACTGCTCTTATTTTAATGACATCAATGAGGGTACTCTAAAACTAAAGGTAGGAAAAGCTTCAGGTAGCGTAGAGATAGCAGATCTAATTATAAAATGGTAGAACACTCCTATGCCCGCTCTAACATCTTTACCTTCTCTGCCAACACATTTAATAGCAGATCAACTGTTTGAAGATGGGTTCTAAAAGATAGAATGGCTGCGCGCAGCGTAAACTTTCCATCGAGGAGGGTGGATGAGATGAAAATACGGCCATCTCTCTGTACTTCCTCACATAATCTTTTATTGAATTCATTGGCATCACCATGCTTCGGAATATAGCGATATGTTACTACAGATAAATCAGGTTTTTCGCCTACTTCAAAACCTATCCTTTGTATCTCATGATAAAAATATTTAGTCAACAGCAGTTTCTCTTCGAGGCACGCGCTGAAAGGCTTTACTCCCATCAGCTTCAGGGGGAGCCACAGCCGCAATCCACGAAAATGCTTTGTTAATTCGGGTGAGACATCGGCAGGAGAAATTTCTTCTGTTGTCTGCGATGCATCCTGCATATAGTTTGCCTGGTATGAGTGAGATGCTTTCAGTTGTTTGCCATCTTTTGCTAAAAGTACGCCGCTGCCGTAGGGGAGAAACAATCCCTTATGAGGGTCTACTACTAGCGTATCCGAACTTTCGATTCCTTTTAATTTTTTTTCTCCCTCTTCTGTCAGCATAAAAAAACCACCATATGCAGCATCAATGTGATACCAAATGTTCTGCTTTTGGGCTATCGCGCCAATCTCTTCGAGGGGATCAACGGTAATTGTCATATTACAAACTACTTTATCAAAGTGATTGCTTTGGATGTTTATTCGAAGAGGAGAACGGATCACTTGAATTCAACCACAACGTAGTCGAATGCGA
>MWVX01000180.1_pt1 | contig 17768 bp, 13 predicted proteins | sample 1047311 | NCBI WGS metagenome assembly MWVX01 (sample SAMN06349984, study PRJNA376086) | soil metagenome | isolation source: MtG-4 sample Antarctic (ecotone) soil | place: Antarctica | collected 2015-01-13 | reverse complement strand
CTACAAGCAATCCATTTTCAATTTTAAAAGTTGAAGGATTTTCACTTGCCTTCCAACCTTCTAAAGATTTTCCGTCGAACAAACTAATCCAGCCATTGCTACCACTCCGGAGGCTTGTGCACGATGCAAAAACAAATATTACAATAAAAAAAGTGGCTAAATTTTTCATCTTATTACAGTTAAATTGTTTAAGTAATTGTTGTGGCATGTAAAAAATTAAACCACTAATCTTATAGCAATTTATGCTTAATTTCATAATTATGATACTATTGTATTTATTGCAATCAACCGGCAATGGCTTTAATTTGAAAGAACTTTTGTTAGGCAGTGAAACCTGGTCATTCTTATTAGAGACTGTATTAAGATCGCTTATAATGTTCGTGATAATATTAACCGGTTTACGACTTTTAGGGAAACGGGGCGTAAAGCAACTTTCAGTTTTTGAACTTGTTGTTATCATAGGTTTAGGGTCTGCAGCAGGTGATCCAATGTTTTATAGTGATGTTGGAATTCTTCCTGCCATCGTTGTTTTTATTATGATCGTTTCTCTTTATTCAATAGTTACTTATTTAATTGGCAAAAGCGAAAAATTTGAACGTATTATTGAAGGCAGGCCGGTGTGCCTTATCCGTGATGGCATGTTCAGTATAGATAATTTTGAAAAAGAGCCTCTTGCACAGGATGAATTTTTTGCGGAATTAAGAATGTCAAGTGTATCACATTTAGGACAGGTTCAGGAAGCTATAGTAGAGACGAGCGGAAGTTTAAGTATATTTTTTTATCCTGACAATGAAGTTAAATATGGGCTGCCGATTATGCCCGATTCATTGGAAAAAACAGTAAAGAAAATTAATGACACCGGATATTACTCATGTACTTTTTGCGGATATACAGAAAATATCAAACCAGTAAATAAACACAATTGTATCATGTGTAAAAAGCATTCGTGGGTTAAGGCCAGCAATAAAAAAAGAATAAGTTGACCCGTTCTGCGATTGAATTTTATAGTTATGTAAAAAGTATGTGTCTATGTTCTTGCATGCGGCTGTGTAAATTGCTGATAATAAAACATAATTAATGCAGCCCGGCCTACATCTTTGCATAATATTTAATACATTTATTTTTAAATTGTCTAAAATGAATAACTTTTTCAGAACCTTGATTGCCGGCTATGGAGCAAAAAAATTAGGTGGCGGCTGCTTAAGCACTATTCTGGTTTTTATAATTATATATTATTTACTCGGAAATTGTAACTCCTGATTAATTTTAGAACCTTGTAGTTAATGAAGTTTATTTTTGTGCAAAGACTTCAATATATACGCTATGGTAAAGTATAGACAGCGGGAGCGTATTGCAAAATTTAAAAAAACTATTTACCTGTGCATAATATCAATACTGATAATACCGGATTCGCAAATATGTGCCCAAAAAAATTTGTGGCCTGATACCCCGGTAAATGCACTTTCCATCAACGATTTTGAATATTTAAACAGAAAAAATAATTTATACAACGAACTGCTTAAATATCATGATCCCCTGCTTTATGTATGTCCATTTCCTCATTTTAATCCGGTTAAAAAAAGATCAATTGAATTACAAAATGGAGAAGGAAAAAAAGGGTATTGGCTGGAGGGCCAGCTAAGTCATCGCTTTGTTCTGTATAAAGGAAAGTACTATAAAAAAACTTTTTTGCGAAAAATACGGGTAACGCTTGATGTAGGTTTTTTATTAAGAATGACAAGAGATAGTTCGAGCCCTTTATTGCCTACAAATAATGATGTTGGTTTAGGCGCTGATTATTTGATTTCCAATATAAACAATATTGAAAACCTAAAGAAACCAAAGGTTTGGATAAAAGCTCAGATTCATCATTATTCAAACGGTCAATCAAATCCCTTCTATTTCAATAGTACTATTAAAAGAAATAATTATAGCAATGGCGACTTTAGCACTAATTATTTTCAAGCTGTGTTACACGCTGCTAAAAAAACAAAGAGTGGTAATTTGACAACTTTAGCTGCAGGTTATCAGAGAGAATTAAATATTGGTAAACCGCTAATATTTAGCCCGGAGTTAATTTATAGTTATGGAAGAAACAGGTTGCTTTTGAATTTTCAATGGATACAAGAACCGGTTTACAAAGTAATTTCAAAAGACAATATCTCAAGTTTTATAATTAGAAGACAATTTGGTTACCGCACAGAATTTCAATATATATTAGATAACAATTTATCCCGGTATCCCTACAACAAAAAATATAGAACCGGATGGCATAATTACTTTTATTACATGCCCTGGGTAACTAATGAAGTAGGATTTATATTTCACACCTACATAGGAAGAGATTATTTAAATATCAGATTTGACGATATCATTACTACTTTTCAATTAGGCATTATTGTAAAACCAAATCGGTGACCTCACCCCCAACCCCCTCTCCAAAAATGGAGAGGGGGCTAGCCACTCTTCTCTGCAGTGCAGTAAGGGTCACGCAGCAAAACTACGTGGGTAAGTAAAAAGAATGCGCCATTCATTATAAACTTGACAAATCACTATACCCTGGCAAGAAGCAATTGATTAGATAGCAGGATTTTTAGTCAGATAAAATGAAATTTTATAAACTTCGTAAAACTTTTACTGTAACTAATAATTGTCCGAGGTGTCGCATGGTATGTTCAGCACCATGAACCAACAAACCAATTACAGTGGAAGGAAGCTGTCGCCGGCCAACTCCACGAAACTCTGTCAGCGAAGTTTCGACAGTGTGCTGTAATTGTATAAGGGCTTTATCTACCTGCAAATTAAACCTGGTAACTAACTGTAAAATCGTAATATCAAACGGTTGTTTCTCTTCTGCATACAATTCTTCTAACTGCAGAGGTGACAATGCTTCGCCCCTGGCATAAGTAAAAACTCTGTCCAATACGCCGGAAAGATGTTGTAAATGAAAAGCAGGAGATGCAACTCCGCCGGCTTTTTTCCAAAGCAACTCTTCAGGAAAGTCGGAGATGATACCGGCTAATTCTTCTCTTGCCTGTAACAATGCATGTGCTACAGGTTGCAATAGTGGCGGTATATTTTCAACAGGGCCTCTTTGCCATACTTCTAATTTATTTTCTGGTTGTTTCATTTAATAAACTTATTACACTTTCACAGCAGAACATGCAAACACTTACGATTAAACTGAAAGAATAATTATTCATGCGCATCAATAGCCTTCCCTATAGCGGACTCGACATCATGAATCCATTGCGGCAACTTTTCACCTTCCATCTTCCATTTCCCATCCATTCTAAACATTCTAAATTCCCAACGCGTACCTTCTTCATCTTTTATATCTACATGATAACCTGTTTCATGGCCAAATTCGAGTGGCTGAAAATTAAACTGTCTGTCATTTATTACTTTATTAAATAAATTACTCATGTTGATTGATTTTATATCATATAATTATTGATAAAGTTACAATGGTTTTTTGTTGTAAATATTTCAATGAGAAGGCATAGAATTTTTATTAGCGGCAAACCAGTGATGACAACTATTTATTATGATGGGTTACCTTTATTTGCAATTGGTATAAACCGTTGTATAAAAATTTTAAAAGCAAATTTATAATGATACAAAAAACATATTTTAAGACTAAGGATTATTGTAAAGTAAAATTTATTTTAGATATTGAACACGCCGAAACAGTGGAGATATTGGGACTAAATAGTGATTGGCAAAATTCAATAGTATTGAGTAGGAAAAAGGACGGCACGTTTAGCGGTGATGTTTCATTACCAAAAAATATAAAACATGAATTTAAATACCTGGTAAATAAAACTGAATGGCTTAATGAGCCTGATGCAGATATTCAACAGCCGAATGAATTTGGTGGTAATAACAGTGTTCTCGTTCTTTGATCTGATCTTATTTACTTAACTACAGCGCAGGAGATCACTTAAAACGATATTTATGGTTGAACTAATTAAAAATAAATGAATCTATTAATGAAAAAATAAGCAATGCCGGTAAAGCTTATTTCATTAATACATGGTTGAAATATTATGCAGCCACTTAAAAAGGAGCTTAGTTTTAATTAATGTGCAAAATCCATTTCAAAGTTTCCTGTTATTCTTTCAATTGAAGGATTAAAGTATCCAAATTTTAGTGCTGGAAATTCTTCTTGTATTAGTTCCATCATTTGTTTTATGCCAATACATTCACCTGTATCAACAATACTTAATTTTCCCAGGTACCAATCCGGATCAATGTTAAAATTACGCCACTGAATCATTTTAAGGCCTGTTTTACTTATCACTTTTCTTAACGCTTCGTATTCCATAACACTGTCTGTCATACCCGGAAATACAAAATAATTTATACTCGTCCACCCGCCATATTTTTTTACAATTTTCAGGCTTTCAATAATATCATTAAAATCATAGTTGTTTGGCCTGTAATAAGGAGTATATATTTCTTTCCGCAACGAATTTGTACTAACACGTATGCTGTTTAAACCAGCTTCACACAAAGCTTTTACGGCCCCGGGCTTTGATCCGTTAGTGTTTATATTTATGCTTCCTTTATTGGTGTGTTTTCTTATTTCTATTATGGCGCTTCTTATGGTTTCCCACATCAACAATGGTTCTCCTTCGCAGCCCTGGCCAAAGCTTACAATCGGATATTGTGCAGTTTCCAAATGTGGAACTGTGTATTCTGTTATTTCTTCGGATGTTGGCTTAAACATAAGCCTGTCTTGTGTTGAGGTAATAGTTTCTTCCTGTGGCTGAAACGAAATGCATCCAATACAATTTGCATTACATGCCGGAGAGGTTGGTATTGGACATTCCCATCGCCCCATAAAATAATTTCTTGCAGCAGGACAATGATAGGTAAGGCAACAATTTTGTGCCAGATGCTTCACCAAACGGTTTTGAGGATACGCGGATAAAAAATGGTTTACACCATTGTTAATAATTTCTTCCTGAAAACCCATGCTTTCCTGCCTGATGTCTTTTTCTATGCGCACCGCAGGCACATAAAATTTTTTATTATGCCATCCAACTGCTGTATAACAAAATAAAGGCAACAACGCCGCACCGGGCAAAGTTTCATAAGCAGCAAGATATAAGCCGGTATATGCCGGTGGAATAAAAGCAGCTACAGCCCACCCTTTTTCACATAGACGCATTTTACCGGTGTTTACGTCTATGCCGATTCCACGTCTTTCGGGTAGTTCATATAAACTTCCGCCTGTTGGCAATTCAATCCATTCTTCTTCCGGAACACCAACGGCATCCCAACCTGTACGGCCTGATGCAAAAAGCGTAATATCCTCATAAATATTTCCCTTACCATCCGAGTATAAAATATATGAGCTATTATTTAATGCAATCATTTTGATTCGAAAGTTGAAAGGCTCAATTGTTTTTTTGCAAATGCATTAAATTCTGATTCATTAATGCCGGCGTTAACAATTTCTGCCTGCATTAGTTTATTGTTTCTAAAATCAAGAGTAAGCATATCATCTTTAAGAATAACATTCCTGAGCTGATTCCATTTATATTTTTTCCAGGGAAAATTTTTTTGCTCTATAATGGACGAATCAAAATTGTACCGGAACTTTTGTAATGTAATTGTATAAAGCAAAAATAAAAGCATATTGATAATTGCTATTATACAGGTATCAACCCATAAAATCATTAATAGAAAATATATCCATTCATCAAAGAAAAAACTTTTACTATTTTTTTTTGAGATGAAAAATCTATACCCGGTAAACACTACAATAAATGCCAGAGAGATCAGTGCGTTTTTTCTTTGGCTAATATCAAATAACAAAAAAATAAAAAATAAGCTATTCAGAATAACAATCAGCATTGTGATCATCCTGTAGCTTTTTATCTTTTCATTTTTAATTTCAATTTCAAACTTTTGCATCTGAAAAACTGTTACCTGCCACCATTAAATTACATAACTTAAACAAAACCCTTGCCCCTACATTTTCATCCCACTCATCATTGCTTATGCCTACTTCATTTAAATCAAAACCTATTAAGCTCCGGCCACTCTGCAGTACTTTTTTAAACAGGTAAAATACCTGTTCCGTCTCAAAACCCCCCTGAACAGGTGTTCCGGTATGTGGGCAAAGTTTTGGATCTAATCCGTCAATATCAAAGCTGATAAAGACTTTATCAGGTAAATGACTCACAATTTCATCAACTATTCCCTTCCAGGTTTCACCCTCATACAACCTTTCTTTTATCTGCTTATCAAAGTAAGCTATTACCCTGTTATTACTGTTTGTTATGTATTCAGCTTCAGAAATAGAATAATCCCGAATGCCAACCTGTAGTAATTTTATAAGCTCCGGAATTTCATTTAAAGCATTATACATTATAGAGGCATGAGAATATTTAAAATTTTCATAAGCATCCCTGAGATCGCAGTGAGCATCAATCTGTAAAATGCCAAAATTCCCGTGCTTTTCAGCTATCGCCTTATAAAATCCGAACGGTGTGCTGTGATCACCACCAACTAAACCAACTAATTTATCTTTATCTAATAATGCTTTGGTTTGCTCATAAACCCAGTTGTTTAAAAACAAGCTGCCGGCATTTACATCTTTAAGTGTTTTAGATATAAATTTATTGTCTTCCACTTTTTCGCCCTGGGAGATGTATGTAATGTATAATTCGGCTTCTTTGCGTAAATAATCACTCCTTGTTAAAATCTTATTATCAATGTCCTTGATATAAAATCCTTTTCTCCAGCCATCTTTCACATCGGGATCAATAAGGTCTACCTGCAGACTTGCTTTACATATACCCTCCGGGCCACGTGCCGTACCTGCACTGTAGCTTACAGTAACTTCCCAGGGCACGGGTAATAAAATTAAAGCTGCATCTTCTTCCGTAAATGGTAATCCAAAAATATTATTGTTGGAATTACCCACTGAGTTAGGATCAAAATCGGTAAGGTCTGTCATGCTGAATGCGTGGTTTCTATGATTTCTTATATTATCTCCTGGCAAAAACGGTGCAAAGATACGTGAGAGTTAAAACGATTTATAGCTAAAAATTATTTACACGAAAAATAAACATTAGATAAACGTTTGTATTAAACTTGTGATAGGCTGAAACAATTTTCCTAACCCCAGCAGAGCGCTTTAAAATCAATAATAATAAATATTAAAACAGGATTATGCAGTTTAATGCCGCTACCAGTAAACAAAATATAAAAAAAGTAAAAAGTAATAAAAAGTAAATAGAGAAGTCATTTTGAGTTAATTTTGCTCTTGAAAGCGAATGAAATATGAAGACCTCACACATTTTTATTTTAACAGGCATTGCAATAGCTATAGGTGTTTTATTAATGTATTCCATTGATTTTTCCACTTACGACACTATTGAATCTGCCAAACAAAAACAAGGAAAATACGTTCACCTCATTGCCAGGCTTGATAAAACCCAACCGGTTTTGTATGATGCCATAAAAGATCCTAATTACTTATCATTTCATGCAATTGACAGTCTTGGAAATTCTGCCAAAGTGATTTATCACAATGCAAAACCTGCAGAGCTTGAGCTAAGTGAGAGAGTTGTATTAAAAGGTAAAATGCAGGGCAATGTTTTTGAATGTGACAATATATTACTTAAATGTCCTTCTAAATACAAAGATGAAAAAAAGCAGCTTGAGAAAACTGTTCGCCAGCAATAAACTACACAACAAAGCATGACGTTTGAAGATGAACATTTATTACCCGGGCAAATAGGGCATTTTTTTGTACTACTTGCTTTCGTAGCTTCTATACTTTCTACTATAGCTTATTTTAAAGCATCAGGAACTTTAAATACACCGGATAAAAAATTATGGATCCGGTATGCAAGAACTACTTTTATTATCCAGGTAGCTTCAATCCTGGCAGTTTTCTTCACCATTTATTTTATTTGTTCAAATCATTATTTTGAATATCTGTATGCATATAAGCATGCTTCCAAAGAACTGGAACCAAAATATTTACTCGCTTGCATTTGGGAGGGACAGGAAGGAAGCTTTTTACTTTGGAGCCTCTGGCACGGGATATTAGGAAGCATATTAATTTTTAAAATTAAAGATTGGGAAGCGCCGGTAATGACGGTAGTAAACTTTGCCCAATGTTTTATTACACTAATGCTTTTAGGTATTTATGTATTTGATGTAAGAATTGGCAGCAGCGCTTTTGTATTAACAAGAAACGAACTGGAAGGCCCTATTTTTAGCCAGCCAAATTACTTATCATACATTAAAGATGGTGTTGGGCTAAATGTTTTATTGCGCAATTACTGGATGGTAATTCATCCGCCGGTTTTGTTTTTAGGATTTGCAAGTACTATTATTCCGTTTGCTTTTGCTTATGCGGGAATAAGGACAAAAAAGTTTGCAGAATGGGTAAAACCTGCTTTGCCATGGACATTGTTTAGTGCCGGTGTTTTAGGCATTGGAATTATGATGGGCGCAAAATGGGCTTATGAATCTTTATCGTTTGGTGGTTATTGGGCATGGGATCCTGTAGAAAATGCTTCGCTGGTACCCTGGATGATTATGATAGCAGGTTTGCATTGCATGGCAATTTTTAATGCGACCGGAAATTCACTAAGAGCAGCGTACTTTTTTATTATTTTAAGTTTTGCCTTTATTTTATATTCTACGTTTTTAACCCGTACCGGAATTTTAGGCGATACTTCTGTACATTCTTTTACCGAAGCGGGTATGGCCACAAATATTCTTATCGGGCTTTTTGTATTGTCTCTTCCTTTGCCAATGTTGTTTCTTTACATAAAAAATTATAAGTACCTGCCTGCAGTTCAGGTTGAAGAGAGTACTTCGTCCCGGGAATTCTGGATGTTTATTGGTTCATTGATCTTTTTTCTTTCGGCAATGTTTATTATAGCCGTTACCTCAGTGCCTGTTTATAATAAAGTATTTAATACCAATATTGCTGATCCGCAAGACCGGGAATTTGCTTATAATAAAGTGATGGTAATGGTGGCTATAATTATTGGAATGCTTACTGCAGTTAGCCAATATTTTAAATACAGACAAACAGGTAGAAAATATTTTTTACAAAAAATAAGTGTACCTGCTATTGCAGCTACAGCCCTTACGTTATTACTCATAATATTTTACCCTATAAATTATATAAAACAAGGTTTGGGATTTTTAGTAGCTATTTATCTTGCTTTGTTTGCTTGTCTTTTTTCCGTTATAGCTAATGCCACATATTTATGGATAGTACTTAAAGGAAATTTTAAAGCTGGAGGAGGTGCTTTATCGCACGTGGGCTTCACTTTAATGATTGCCGGCATGCTCATTTCTTCTGCTAATAAACAAGTGATAAGCGATAACAGAAAAACAGGATTATACATTCCTTTTGCGCCGGACCCGGATGGTAAACACAGTGAAGATCCTCTTGAAAATCTCACCCTGCTGAAAGAAGTGCCAACGCAAATGGCCAATTATACTTTAACCTATGTTGGCGACTCTGCAGCCTTTGAAAAAGACAGAACGTTTTTTACTCTCCTGGTTGAAAAAAAAGAGCCAATCTCCGGAAAAATATCTGAAAATTTTTCGCTAACCCCGGATGTCTATAAAATGAAGGATAATAATTTAAGTTCTAACCCTGATATTAAACATTATCTTTTTCATGATGTATTTACCTATATTTCGTCTTTACCGGATAAAAGCAGTATTGTGGATACTGCCCAATTTAAAATTCATGAAATGAATTTACAGGATACCGTTTTCTATTCAAAAGGTTATTTTGTATTAAATGATATTTTAAAAAACCCTGATAACGAAAGATTTAATTTTACAGCTTCAGATACTGCACTGGTTGCAGACGTAACCGTGTTTAGCCAGGATAGCAGCAGTTATAAGGCTTATCCTCTTTTATCCATAAAAAATTTTGAGGTAGCCTATACAGATGATACCGTATTTGCACAAAATCTTTATTTGAGATTAGCCGGTTTAACTGATAAAAATAAATTCAAAATTGCTGTAAAAGAATCAGAGATCCAATCAGATTTTGTTACTTTAAAGGCATATATTTTTCCCTACATTAATTTAGTTTGGGCAGGGTTAATTATAATGGCTGCAGGTTTTGTGGTATCAATTTTAAGAAGAGCGAAAGCTAAACCGTTAGTGTCGGCATTGTCATTGCTTGTAATAACTGTTTTACTTTTTTATATGTTTTTATTGGCAAACTAAAAACAACTAAAAAAAGATTAGCTAATATTTTTGAAACTAATGTTTATAGGAAAGATTTATTAATTAAATTTACTGCTATAATGCAAAAATATTTTTTACATATGATCTTGAAATCAGCAGTACTTTTTATAATATTAATAGTCGGTTTGCATTATACTTCCGCCTGTTGGCAATTCAATCCATTCTTCTTCCGGAACACCAACGGCATCCCAACCTGTACGGCCTGATGCAAAAAGCGTAATATCCTCATAAATATTTCCCTTACCATCCGAGTATAAAATATATGAGCTATTATTTAATGCAATCATTTTGATTCGAAAGTTGAAAGGCTCAATTGTTTTTTTGCAAATGCATTAAATTCTGATTCATTAATGCCGGCGTTAACAATTTCTGCCTGCATTAGTTTATTGTTTCTAAAATCAAGAGTAAGCATATCATCTTTAAGAATAACATTCCTGAGCTGATTCCATTTATATTTTTTCCAGGGAAAATTTTTTTGCTCTATAATGGACGAATCAAAATTGTACCGGAACTTTTGTAATGTAATTGTATAAAGCAAAAATAAAAGCATATTGATAATTGCTATTATACAGGTATCAACCCATAAAATCATTAATAGAAAATATATCCATTCATCAAAGAAAAAACTTTTACTATTTTTTTTTGAGATGAAAAATCTATACCCGGTAAACACTACAATAAATGCCAGAGAGATCAGTGCGTTTTTTCTTTGGCTAATATCAAATAACAAAAAAATAAAAAATAAGCTATTCAGAATAACAATCAGCATTGTGATCATCCTGTAGCTTTTTATCTTTTCATTTTTAATTTCAATTTCAAACTTTTGCATCTGAAAAACTGTTACCTGCCACCATTAAATTACATAACTTAAACAAAACCCTTGCCCCTACATTTTCATCCCACTCATCATTGCTTATGCCTACTTCATTTAAATCAAAACCTATTAAGCTCCGGCCACTCTGCAGTACTTTTTTAAACAGGTAAAATACCTGTTCCGTCTCAAAACCCCCCTGAACAGGTGTTCCGGTATGTGGGCAAAGTTTTGGATCTAATCCGTCAATATCAAAGCTGATAAAGACTTTATCAGGTAAATGACTCACAATTTCATCAACTATTCCCTTCCAGGTTTCACCCTCATACAACCTTTCTTTTATCTGCTTATCAAAGTAAGCTATTACCCTGTTATTACTGTTTGTTATGTATTCAGCTTCAGAAATAGAATAATCCCGAATGCCAACCTGTAGTAATTTTATAAGCTCCGGAATTTCATTTAAAGCATTATACATTATAGAGGCATGAGAATATTTAAAATTTTCATAAGCATCCCTGAGATCGCAGTGAGCATCAATCTGTAAAATGCCAAAATTCCCGTGCTTTTCAGCTATCGCCTTATAAAATCCGAACGGTGTGCTGTGATCACCACCAACTAAACCAACTAATTTATCTTTATCTAATAATGCTTTGGTTTGCTCATAAACCCAGTTGTTTAAAAACAAGCTGCCGGCATTTACATCTTTAAGTGTTTTAGATATAAATTTATTGTCTTCCACTTTTTCGCCCTGGGAGATGTATGTAATGTATAATTCGGCTTCTTTGCGTAAATAATCACTCCTTGTTAAAATCTTATTATCAATGTCCTTGATATAAAATCCTTTTCTCCAGCCATCTTTCACATCGGGATCAATAAGGTCTACCTGCAGACTTGCTTTACATATACCCTCCGGGCCACGTGCCGTACCTGCACTGTAGCTTACAGTAACTTCCCAGGGCACGGGTAATAAAATTAAAGCTGCATCTTCTTCCGTAAATGGTAATCCAAAAATATTATTGTTGGAATTACCCACTGAGTTAGGATCAAAATCGGTAAGGTCTGTCATGCTGAATGCGTGGTTTCTATGATTTCTTATATTATCTCCTGGCAAAAACGGTGCAAAGATACGTGAGAGTTAAAACGATTTATAGCTAAAAATTATTTACACGAAAAATAAACATTAGATAAACGTTTGTATTAAACTTGTGATAGGCTGAAACAATTTTCCTAACCCCAGCAGAGCGCTTTAAAATCAATAATAATAAATATTAAAACAGGATTATGCAGTTTAATGCCGCTACCAGTAAACAAAATATAAAAAAAGTAAAAAGTAATAAAAAGTAAATAGAGAAGTCATTTTGAGTTAATTTTGCTCTTGAAAGCGAATGAAATATGAAGACCTCACACATTTTTATTTTAACAGGCATTGCAATAGCTATAGGTGTTTTATTAATGTATTCCATTGATTTTTCCACTTACGACACTATTGAATCTGCCAAACAAAAACAAGGAAAATACGTTCACCTCATTGCCAGGCTTGATAAAACCCAACCGGTTTTGTATGATGCCATAAAAGATCCTAATTACTTATCATTTCATGCAATTGACAGTCTTGGAAATTCTGCCAAAGTGATTTATCACAATGCAAAACCTGCAGAGCTTGAGCTAAGTGAGAGAGTTGTATTAAAAGGTAAAATGCAGGGCAATGTTTTTGAATGTGACAATATATTACTTAAATGTCCTTCTAAATACAAAGATGAAAAAAAGCAGCTTGAGAAAACTGTTCGCCAGCAATAAACTACACAACAAAGCATGACGTTTGAAGATGAACATTTATTACCCGGGCAAATAGGGCATTTTTTTGTACTACTTGCTTTCGTAGCTTCTATACTTTCTACTATAGCTTATTTTAAAGCATCAGGAACTTTAAATACACCGGATAAAAAATTATGGATCCGGTATGCAAGAACTACTTTTATTATCCAGGTAGCTTCAATCCTGGCAGTTTTCTTCACCATTTATTTTATTTGTTCAAATCATTATTTTGAATATCTGTATGCATATAAGCATGCTTCCAAAGAACTGGAACCAAAATATTTACTCGCTTGCATTTGGGAGGGACAGGAAGGAAGCTTTTTACTTTGGAGCCTCTGGCACGGGATATTAGGAAGCATATTAATTTTTAAAATTAAAGATTGGGAAGCGCCGGTAATGACGGTAGTAAACTTTGCCCAATGTTTTATTACACTAATGCTTTTAGGTATTTATGTATTTGATGTAAGAATTGGCAGCAGCGCTTTTGTATTAACAAGAAACGAACTGGAAGGCCCTATTTTTAGCCAGCCAAATTACTTATCATACATTAAAGATGGTGTTGGGCTAAATGTTTTATTGCGCAATTACTGGATGGTAATTCATCCGCCGGTTTTGTTTTTAGGATTTGCAAGTACTATTATTCCGTTTGCTTTTGCTTATGCGGGAATAAGGACAAAAAAGTTTGCAGAATGGGTAAAACCTGCTTTGCCATGGACATTGTTTAGTGCCGGTGTTTTAGGCATTGGAATTATGATGGGCGCAAAATGGGCTTATGAATCTTTATCGTTTGGTGGTTATTGGGCATGGGATCCTGTAGAAAATGCTTCGCTGGTACCCTGGATGATTATGATAGCAGGTTTGCATTGCATGGCAATTTTTAATGCGACCGGAAATTCACTAAGAGCAGCGTACTTTTTTATTATTTTAAGTTTTGCCTTTATTTTATATTCTACGTTTTTAACCCGTACCGGAATTTTAGGCGATACTTCTGTACATTCTTTTACCGAAGCGGGTATGGCCACAAATATTCTTATCGGGCTTTTTGTATTGTCTCTTCCTTTGCCAATGTTGTTTCTTTACATAAAAAATTATAAGTACCTGCCTGCAGTTCAGGTTGAAGAGAGTACTTCGTCCCGGGAATTCTGGATGTTTATTGGTTCATTGATCTTTTTTCTTTCGGCAATGTTTATTATAGCCGTTACCTCAGTGCCTGTTTATAATAAAGTATTTAATACCAATATTGCTGATCCGCAAGACCGGGAATTTGCTTATAATAAAGTGATGGTAATGGTGGCTATAATTATTGGAATGCTTACTGCAGTTAGCCAATATTTTAAATACAGACAAACAGGTAGAAAATATTTTTTACAAAAAATAAGTGTACCTGCTATTGCAGCTACAGCCCTTACGTTATTACTCATAATATTTTACCCTATAAATTATATAAAACAAGGTTTGGGATTTTTAGTAGCTATTTATCTTGCTTTGTTTGCTTGTCTTTTTTCCGTTATAGCTAATGCCACATATTTATGGATAGTACTTAAAGGAAATTTTAAAGCTGGAGGAGGTGCTTTATCGCACGTGGGCTTCACTTTAATGATTGCCGGCATGCTCATTTCTTCTGCTAATAAACAAGTGATAAGCGATAACAGAAAAACAGGATTATACATTCCTTTTGCGCCGGACCCGGATGGTAAACACAGTGAAGATCCTCTTGAAAATCTCACCCTGCTGAAAGAAGTGCCAACGCAAATGGCCAATTATACTTTAACCTATGTTGGCGACTCTGCAGCCTTTGAAAAAGACAGAACGTTTTTTACTCTCCTGGTTGAAAAAAAAGAGCCAATCTCCGGAAAAATATCTGAAAATTTTTCGCTAACCCCGGATGTCTATAAAATGAAGGATAATAATTTAAGTTCTAACCCTGATATTAAACATTATCTTTTTCATGATGTATTTACCTATATTTCGTCTTTACCGGATAAAAGCAGTATTGTGGATACTGCCCAATTTAAAATTCATGAAATGAATTTACAGGATACCGTTTTCTATTCAAAAGGTTATTTTGTATTAAATGATATTTTAAAAAACCCTGATAACGAAAGATTTAATTTTACAGCTTCAGATACTGCACTGGTTGCAGACGTAACCGTGTTTAGCCAGGATAGCAGCAGTTATAAGGCTTATCCTCTTTTATCCATAAAAAATTTTGAGGTAGCCTATACAGATGATACCGTATTTGCACAAAATCTTTATTTGAGATTAGCCGGTTTAACTGATAAAAATAAATTCAAAATTGCTGTAAAAGAATCAGAGATCCAATCAGATTTTGTTACTTTAAAGGCATATATTTTTCCCTACATTAATTTAGTTTGGGCAGGGTTAATTATAATGGCTGCAGGTTTTGTGGTATCAATTTTAAGAAGAGCGAAAGCTAAACCGTTAGTGTCGGCATTGTCATTGCTTGTAATAACTGTTTTACTTTTTTATATGTTTTTATTGGCAAACTAAAAACAACTAAAAAAAGATTAGCTAATATTTTTGAAACTAATGTTTATAGGAAAGATTTATTAATTAAATTTACTGCTATAATGCAAAAATATTTTTTACATATGATCTTGAAATCAGCAGTACTTTTTATAATATTAATAGTCGGTTTGCATTATACTTCCAAAGCCCAATCCATTTTTGGCAGAAATGATACTTTAATTAAAATGGCTGTAGTTTTTGAAGGTGATACTATTGAAGCAAAAGTTTTGCCCGGTATTTATATTTACGCATATGCACGCAATATGAGTGCAAAAGCAAAATGGACAAGGCTTCGAAACGCTGTATATGTAACTTATCCCTATGCAAAAAAGGCTGCAATAGTTTTTAATGATATTAATAAAAATATAGCCGGCAGAACTGACAAAGCATTTGTAAAAAAATATATTAACAGCAGAGAAAAAGAATTGAAAAAAGAATTTACTGACCCTCTTACCAACTTATCTGTTTACCAGGGCAAAGTACTAATGAAACTTATTAATCGTGAAACCGGCGGAAATAATTGCTATGATATTGTAAAAGAATTAAAGGGAGGCTTTACGGCTCGTTTTTGGCAAACCATAGCATTCTTCTTTGGCAGCAATCTTAAACAGCCATACGATGCAAAAGGCGCTGACGCAGAAATTGAACGATTTGTAAAAGAAGTTCGAAGAATGTACGGCTATTCCGGTTGATTGATTAAAAAGTTAATGTACTTATGCCTGCCTGTTTTTAGCCTACCTTTGCCCACTAATTAAAGATCTACATCTCCCCTCCTGTATAGATTGTAGCACAAGCAGAAAAATGAAATTAGATATTTTAGCTTTTGGTGTTCATCCTGATGACGTAGAGCTTAGTTGTGCAGGCACTTTGATGATAGAAAAAAAAAATGGGAAAAAGGTTGGCATTATTGACCTGACCGAAGGTGAATTAGGAACAAGAGGAAATGCTGAAACCAGGAAGCTTGAAGCTGCAAACGCAGCTAAAATAATGAATGTAGATATTAGGGAAAATTTATCAATGGCTGATGGCTTTTTTAAAAATGACGAAGCTCACCAACTAAAAGTAATTGCTGTTATAAGAAAATATCAACCGGAAATTGTTTTATGCAATGCTCCGGAAGACCGCCACCCTGATCACGGCCGCTCTGCAAATTTAATTGTTGATGCTGCGTTTTTATCCGGACTTAAAAAAATACATACCTTTTCAAATGAGCAACAAATTGAAGTAAACACTGTTTCACAAAAAGAATGGAGGCCTAAATATGTTTTTAATTACATACAGGACAGGTATCTTAACCCCAATTTTGTAATAGATATTAGTGAAGTTTTTGAGAAAAAAATAGAAGCAATGAAAGCATTTAAAACGCAATTTTTTAATCCTGAATCTAATGAGCCTCAAACATATTTGTCTTCGCCTGAATTTTTGGACAGTGTTATCTACCGCTCCAAAATGTTTGGAAAAATGATTGGCGTGAAATATGCAGAAGGATATATTTCTCCAAAGATGATTGGCATAAGATCTTTCGATGTTTTAATCAAAGAAAATACTTAATATAATAAATAAAATTAATACCCGTTAAAGAATACAATTAATAAAATGACAACACCCAAATTTTTACAAGGACAAGGCACTTTTCATGTTGCTTTAAAACAAAGAGTTAATCAATATTTTGCTGATATAAAAAAGCCATCAACAGGTAACACCTCATTACTTTTAAAAGGAATATTATTTTTTGCATGTTATATCTTTTTATATATCCATCTTGTATTTTTTACCCCGGTGTGGTGGCTGGCAATTCCTGAATGTGTTTTACTGGGTTGTTTTACTGCTGCTATTGGCTTTAATGTTATGCATGATGGTGCACACGGCAGTTTTAGTAAACATAAAATTGTAAACAAGCTGGCTGGGTTTTCCTTAAATTTTTTAGGCGCCAGTGCAATAATGTGGAACATGAAACATAATATTATTCATCATACCTATACTAATATTGCCGGCGTGGATGACGATATTGAAGCAGGACCATTATTAAGATTTGCTTCAACACAAAAAAAGCTCAAGGTGCACAAATTTCAACATTATTATTTTTGGTTCCTATATACATTATTGCATATCATGTGGATATTTGTGACTGATTATAAAAAATATTTTACCAAAAGAATTGGCAATGTACCCATCAGAAAAATGACCTTGAAAGAGCATATTGCTTTTTGGGCAGCTAAAATAATTTATGCCTTTATGGTAGTAGCACTTCCCATTTATATATTAGGATTTGTACAATGGCTTATAGGGTTTTTATTAGTGAGCATGATTACCGGTCTTGTGATCAGTCTAGTTTTTCAGTTAGCACATACCGTGGAAC
>MWVX01000124.1_pt2 | contig 17782 bp, 21 predicted proteins | sample 1047311 | NCBI WGS metagenome assembly MWVX01 (sample SAMN06349984, study PRJNA376086) | soil metagenome | isolation source: MtG-4 sample Antarctic (ecotone) soil | place: Antarctica | collected 2015-01-13 | reverse complement strand
AGGACGGATACTCAGATTGTAGTTGATATAGCTTATCATGATGACGACCACAGGTAGCTAATTTTGCACCTTTAGATAATAATGATTCTACTAAAGCCCTCCCAATGCCATCTGAGCCTCCTGTTATAGCTACAACCTTATTTTTAAAATAATCAGACATGAGATGAGATTACTGCAAACCTAAATGAAAATTAAATTATTGGTTGAGTAAAGAAATTAATTAAGGAAGAACCCATTTCAGGAGCTTCACTAGAGGCGGAAAAAAAATTTCAAGAGTTATATTTTGCTATTTACAACCAACTATTAAAATATAAAGAGCCTTTATCAAATAGAAACAAAGCGGAAACTGGTATTGGATATGAATGGTATGCATTACAAAGGTGCGCAGCAACTTACTTTGAAGAATTTAATAAAAAGAAAATTTTATGGCCAGGTATAAGTTCACAAGTAACTGCTTTTGCTTATGATGAAAAACAACATTTTGGAAATGATAATGTAAATCTTATAATTAGTGACGAAAAGTATTTGCTTGGTGTTTTAAACTCAAAAATCTCAAAGTTTCAACTAATAAATATTTGCGATAAAGTTCAGGGAGGCTTTTATCGCTTAAAAATTATTTATGTAAAACAGTTATCAATTAAAGTTCCAAGTACTAAAGAAGAACACCAATTGCATGATGAAATAATTAACCTCGTTGATAGCATGCTCACTCTCAACAACGAAAAGCAGCAAACCACTTTAACTGAAAAACTGGAGCAACTGCAACACCGCATTCATTATACCGATGATCGAATAAATAATCTTGTTTACGAGCTGTATGGGTTAACAAGGGAGGAGATTGAGATAGTTGAAAAGGTATAATTTAGAATTTATTCAAATGCTTTCGTTCTACTAAAAGTCAATTACAATAGTAAAATTATAACATGAAAGTTAAGATTCCTCTTGACCCCGAAGAACCTTTATACTATATAATCGATTCATGTTTTTTTGCTAACAAATATTTAATGCCAAATGAAGGGGAAAATGTGGAGGATTCCGCAAGAATCAAAAATAGTAAAGAGTGGTGGGATATAATAGACTATCAGATTAAACAAAAAAATACAATTGTTTATATAAATGACCTTTGCATATCAGAAACATTTAAAATCTTCGCAAAGAAGTATTATCAGAAAGGTGCCTTCCCCAAGGACAGATATCAAAGATTAAGAAAAAAACTCAGTAGCGATTTGAGCTTAGGAATTAGAACTTTAATATCGAAATCACGTCATATAAAATATCATAACCTAATGGTTGATCGGGATATCATTGTTGGGACGAGCAGATTTTTAGAGATTGCTCATAAAAATGGATTACAATCTTTAAGCGTAATTGATTTGACCATTTTATCATCAGCAAAATTCCTCATTGATTTTTATAAAATTAAAAAAGAGCAAATAATAATTTTGACTGGGGATAGAAAAATTATTACTTGTGCGAAAAAATCATCCGATTGTCCATATATAATTGACCCTCTTGATCCTAGGAATAATTATTCTGATTATTTTTACAGCAAAGAAACTTATGTCTAAATCAACCAGAAATACAGGTAAAAGTTGGTCTTCTTCAGAAGTTAAACAATTGCGATATTTAGCGAATAAAAATACTCCTACTCGCGTAATTGGACTAAAGTTAGGAAGGACACCTGGAGCCATACAATCAAAGGCGAGTAATAATGGTATTTCTTTGAAACCGACAAATCAATCGCCTTATAATAGGAAAAAGTAATTCTGTAATACAGCTTCATACAAGCAAGTTGCCTAACAGTGAGGAGTTCTTAATGATCCTGGGGAAAAACTATTCCTTGGTTGTGCATTCTAATTTCCTAACTTCTAAGTATCCATTCATTCGCGAGTAAGTATAAATACTTGCTATCACAAGCAAAACGAGCCAGGAAATAATTCTGCCAAACACTATTCGGTAATATTCTTTTGTATCATATTCTGGAAATAAGAGTATACGAAATCCACGCCTGACCGGTGCCGGCTTTTGATCAATCCTCGCATTAATCTTTTCCATTCCTGAGAAAATTATGCGCTCTAAGTGTTGAGTATTGATATAAGGTTCGGTTACTTTATTATTTCCAACTTTTTCTCAATAGACGATAGTCTATTTCCATTTTCCACCCAACCTTCGCATTTTCTATGTTTAATTTTTTAATTCTTTAACTCCTCCAGAACTTCTGTTAGAACTGTTTCAATAATTTCCTTTTCCATCACTTATATTTTTAGGTAATTATGTTATAAATGTTAAGACCTTTTTCGCTTTTTGTTTTTGTTGATTGAGCAGAAATGGAATATTTGAATTGCTATGCATTGGCTTGATCAAACCTTTCATCATTTTACCTTTCTTAATTGTCAGTGCCTTTGCCGGTGCTGTTACCAAGTTTGCTCAACTTACAAGGCTTAGAAGAAGTATTCAATAGTAAGTGGCTTTGCCTTGTTATTTGTGTGCTACTATTATGTGAAAGTGTTTATTAATTCTTAGTAAGCAGTAAGGTGAAAAAAGAATAAAATAACGCAAGTCTAATTACCTACGTTGAAAACTACAGAACAGGAAGTTTTGGACTGTATTGAATGGCGTTGTATGGTCTTCTGTAATGCACTTTATTCTATCGAAGGTTACTTCAAATCTTGCTGACATTGAGGCTTCTGAATACTGCTTTATTTCTAAGCCACTACACTTTTTAGGACCCTTCTCTGAAAATGTACCAAGTATAAGGTAACCATCTTTTTTAATTGCATCTTCAGCAATTGATACGTACTTGCAAATTTTATCTTCTGTAGTTAAAAAATGAAATGCTGCTCTATCATGCCAAAAATCAAACTGTATTGGTGGTTCAAGTTCTGTAACGTCTGAAACAATCCAATGAACTTTAGATGCTCTTGCACCTAACCTTTGTTTTGCTTTCTCGATTGCTGTTGCTGAAATATCTAAACAGAAATATTCTTATAGTTTTTGTCAAGTAGTGCATCTACAAAATGGCCGTCACCTCCACCTATGTCAATGATGTTTGCATTTAAAGGCAAATTCAATAACTCTACAAACTCCATTGAAGTTTTTGGGTAACGTTGAAACCAGCTTACTTCATCTTCGGCTTTTAAGGAGTAGATTTTTTCCCAATGGTCTTTATGTTGTTTGATAAACACTGTAATCAACTTTTAGTGATAGCCTGCTTTAAGTTATGTACTTGCGGATGTGTAATATCTAATTTGTTGAAGTCGCCTCTAATGATTTTCAATGCATACTTTTCTTGTTCAATTTCTTCACTTGTTCTAATCTTAAAAAGCCTTAATATCGGTAATGGTGGGCACCAGCCTTGCACAGAATGCTGAAAGAAGAAAAGCAATACTATGACTGGAAGTATCAACCAGTTTATATGTACGAAATATGAAAGGGCTAAACCAATCAAAGCAAGGGTTGACATATTTACTCCTAAGTATTTTTCAATGTCCCATTCCTTGTCAACTTTATGTATGCGTTCAGTTATTTCTACATTGCTCTTGTTCATGTATTGAGATACCTTGTTCCAAGTATCTGTTTCAATTTTTGAATTAATAGAAGATGGAGTTGCTTGTTTTATTCTGTCATCCTGTTCGTTTGTATTGGTAGCCATACGTGATGATTTAATAGTTTAAACCTGAAATAATAAAAGGCAATATGGTGACAAATAAATTGAATGGCAGAACGAGACCAAAAAGTGAGGCTCTTATTTCTCTTGCAGTTTTTGAATTGCAGAAAGGACAAGCTTCTACAGATGCTCTAAAAAATAAAAAAGTAAGAACAAGCTTCAACTTTATCTGTCTCATAATTAAGTCTTACTAAAGTTTTGAAATTCTTTAACCGCTTCTCCTAAATCAAATACCTTAACACTTCCATTTAATTTTGACTGAAGAAGCGAACTGCCTGCTGCACTGCGATAACCACCTGCACAATGCACAACGATTGGCTTGTCTGTTGGAATTTCATTTACACTGTCTCTAATCTCTGCTAAGGGAATTGATATGCTGTTTGAAAATATCTTGCCTTCCTTTACTTCTGATGTATTCCTCACATCTATGATGGTATAATCTTTCTGGTGGTTTTTAAATTCAGCCACATCAATTTTGTCATCTTTCACACTTCCATTATCAATAACAAATGCTTCCGCTATCTGCCTTTCATAACCAATGGCTGCAACCCTTATCAACATTCTTTGTATCTGTTCACTACTTTCGCCTGCCAAATAAAAGTGTTCACCCGGCTTTATAATGCTGCCCAGCCATGTTTCAAATTTACCATGCTCCATAAGGTTGACAGAGTGTGGCAAATGACCTTGTTTAAAATCTTCTTCCTTTCTTGTGTCTATTACCCATAAAATTTCATTTAAATTAGTTTTTGCATTTTGGTTTATAGCTGTGCCTGTATTAATTTTTGAAAGGCTATCCTCTAAAGCATTTGCTCCTTTACGATTGAGTTCTACATCAAAAGGAAAGTATAATGGAACAAATGGCTGGTCTGCTAATAAGTTATTTACAAATTCTTCTTCCGTTGCATCTTGTAAACTCCAGTTTGTTTTTTTCTCTTCGCCAATAGTGCTGCTGTTTTCTTTGCTTAAATTTTTTCCGCAAAGTGTACCTGCACCATGAGCAGGATATACCAACACATCATCATCCAGCCTCATTAACTTATTTCTTAACGAATGGTACATTTGTTTGGCAAGGTCTTCACGTGTGGCTTTTATATTTCCTGCACCTTCTCTTAAATCGGGTCTGCCGCAATCACCGATAAAAAGGGTGTCGCCTGTAAAAACAGCTTTTTGTTTTCCGTCATGTTCTAATATAATAGTGATACTGTCAGGTGAGTGACCGGGTGTGTTGATGGCTGACAATTTTATTTTGCCTAATTGAATGGATTGCCCTTCGTCAAACGTTTGATGCGGATATAAAGCATTTACCAATTTGCTTGTATAGATTGTTGCGCCTGTTGTATCATGGAACTCTAAATGGCTGCATACAAAATCTGCATGTGGATGGGTTTCAATTACACCGGTAATTTCTGCTTCATTTTCTTTTGCATAATCAAGATAAGGTTGTGAGTTACGAGCCGGGTCTATTAATATTATTTTCTTTTCACACTCACTTAAAATTGCATAGCTGAAATGGGAAAGGTTCTTGTCTTCAAATTGTTTTATCTGCATGGTTGTTTATTTACTCTGCAAACTTCACTCAATTTCAATTACTGTTCGGTGACACTTGTCACAAAAGAGCAGTGTGACTAATGTCACATTGCCTGCATAATTATAGGCTTACTTTTAATTATGAACAAATGGTTCAAGTTATTATTAGCTTGTCTTTTATGTCTTGGGTTTGTTTATTTAATCGTAGTTCTGCTACACTAAAAAAATCATTATGAAAAAAAACATGGGATCGCCTGACCGCATCATCAGAATTTCTGCAGCAATTGTATTTGCTGTTTTATACTTTACCGGAACAGTAACCGGAACATGGGGAATAGTATTACTGGTGCTGGGGGCTATTTTTTTGTTAACCAGCTTCGTAGGATTTTGTCCCCTGTATGCTGTGCTTGGTATGAAAACCTGCCCTGCTAAGGGAAGTACAAGGGTTTAATATACACCCGGTAAGAACCTTGCTGTTTTTGTTTTGTAGGCTGCGTATTCAGGAAACTTTTTAAGCAGCTTACGCTCCTCATATTTTGCTTTTGAAAAAAAGAGTATCATTAATGTTATAAACACAAATAAGCGAAGTGTATTTTCTGAATACAAGCCATAGCCTGCAGTAATAAATAATATACCTGTATAAATAGGGTGCCGGATGAATTTATAAATACCTGTTGTAATTAAGGTGGCATATTCTTTGGAGATGGGAATGGAGTTAGATTTTTGTTTAATGAAATGAATGAAACTAATATTGTGCAGGCTCCGGTTATAGAAATTATCAGCCCCGTATATTGAAGTGATTTTGAGGTATGAAAATCAATTAAAGTAATTCGAAAAATATAAATAACAAATAACAGTAGCTGGATGAGTACATAAGTAAAATCCTTCTTTGTAAGTTTCATTCTTCACGGCATATTTAATACAACTTCACCTGCTGGATTTTTATCGCCTTTTATTACCATAAAAAATCGTGCTGTTAAACGCAGTTTTATTTGATAATAAGCATTCATTTCAACCGCTCCTTTATCATCTGTTTTAAAAACTAAAACGCCTTCAGTATTAACAGGAATGCTTTTCTGATCTGATAAGTAAAGTGTGTATGTTGTTGTTGGAAGTAATTTTTTTAACGCTAATACCAATTCGTCAATACCTTCTAAGGTTCTTAATGTTACACCTCCTCCTACTCCCGCAACCGGTGACGTTCCATTAGGTGTCAACCTAAAATTTAAAGGCGCTACCGGAATAAATGCTTCAAGATTTGCGGTTTCATTATTTCCTGCTAGAACTGCCTTAACTGCATAAATCAGCGCTTGCGGAGCCTGCCCGCTTTGAATTTGTTTTATTTTGGTATTGGTTCTTGTATCAATCACATCAACAGCATCGCCATTTTCTAAACCTACGTATAGCTTACTGCCATCACCGGAAGCCCAAACACCATGCGGGTTTGCACCGACCGGTATGGTGGTTACTAACCTTCGGTCACGGCTATAAACTTTCACTGCATTTTCGCCCCCAACAGTTACATAGGCAAAGTCGCCTGCAGAACTTCCACTATATCGTGCGCCGCCGCCAACACCGGCAAAGTTTACATGGTTGGTACCTGGGCCCGTTTCAATGACACCTTCTGTTTCGAAAGTTTGTGCATTTATAACGCTTACTTTGCCGTCATCTTTATGGGTAAGCCAAACCTGCCTGCCATCAAAAGTAACAGCAATGTTGGGTGAGAAAGGAGTTACCGTAGGAATGCGTTTTATGATCTCATACGTCTTTGTATCAATTACATCCAGCTCTGCGGTAAAAGAATGGTTAACAAACGCTACTTTACCATCAGGACGAAAAACCACCATGCCCGGTCCTTTTGCAGTATGTATTTGCCTCACCTCTTTCAGGGTTGCAACGTCAATCACTGATACATAATCTTCTCCACGTACCGTTAACCAAAATTGTTTTCCATCGGTACTAAAAAATCCTTCGTGTGGATTGCGACCTACATATACTTTGCCTTTTATTTTGTTGGTGGTTAAATCGACAAAATTTACTGAGTTGGTAAGGGTAGAAATTACCCCTAATGTGTGGTTGTCCGGCGAAATTCCCATACCATGTACATTTGCTTCTTTATCATATAGGGCTCCTAAAAATTGCGGACGTGCACTTCCAAAACGTATAACGCCCAATAGCTTATCTGTGGACGGATCTATAACAGAAACCGTATTGGAGCTTTGGTCTGCTGTATAAACTCTATCCTGGCTGCTTACAGCAACCGGACTGCTCTCGGGTGGAGTGGAAGGGTAACCTCCCACATCAGGTTTCTTACAACTGAAAAGTAAACTGCCTGTTGCTAAAATATATGCTACTAAATTTTTCATGATAACCGTATTTTTTGTTTTAGATAATTAAGTACTGTATCCGATCTATGCAAATGTGATTTTATTAAAATTAATGTTCGGTGACACTTGTCACAAAACATAACTCCCCCCTATTCATTCACCAACACCACTTTCTCCTCACCTTTTTTATACAATACTATATGATGATACTCTGCTAATGCTGCTTTATCCAACGTTTTAATTACACCGGTGCTTTGCCCGCTGTACATGCCTTTTGCATCTGCCTTAAATTCTGTAAGAACCTGTGCATCTTTTAATGATGCGTCTGCTGATTTGGTTAAGGCTAAACTATAGGCTTCGTTTGGTTGAAGGTTTTTAAAATTGATTTGTAATAGATCAGCCAATCCAATATTTCGTGCCACAATAGCGCCGCTTGCCATGCTCTTATCGTTAGCTTTCATTTTTATAACCTGTGTGCGGTTATCATTTAATGGTGTAAGGTTTCCGGCTTTGCTTGTTAAAGCGTTGGTAGCATTTGAAGCATACACCAAAGCCTGCGGTGCATTACCAATGGGTATGGTGGCAATCACTTTTCTTTTTTCAATATCTATTGTATTTACCTTGTCATCGTTTTCTAAACCTACATAAGCAAATTTGCCATCGGCTGATGTCCAGATACCATGCGGCAGACTGCCGGTTGTAATGCTGTCAGTTTGTGTAAAGTCTTTGTTTACGTCATATACCCGAACTTTATTTTCGCCGCCTACTGTTACCAGCATCAGCGGATTTTTTGTATTGGTAAATGTTACGTGGTTGCTGATAGCGCCTGTGCTTAACACCTTTAAAACCGTCATTGTTTTTGTATCAATCAAAGTTGTTTTGCCAATATCTTTATGTGTCATCGCCATCCATCTTCCATCATAACTGCAAAAAATATTGGGAGAGAATGGACTAACAACCGGGATGCGTTTTATCACCTGGTAAGTGGCTGTGTTAACCACATCCAATTCGGCAGTGAAGCTGGAACATATATAAGCCCACTTGCCATCAGGCGTAAAAGCCACCATGCCCGGACCATCGGCTACTGCAACACGTTTTACCTCCACCATTTTATTGGCATCAATTACACTAATGTAGGCTTCGCCACGAACGGTTACCCATACCTGTTTGCCATCGGTAGTAAACGTGGCTTCATGCGGTGAGCGACCAATGTATAAGGTCTTTATTACACTATCATTTTTGGTTGATATAAAAGTGACAGCATTGGAACCTATAGATACAACTGCTAATAGTTTTCTTTTAGCCGAATAACCCATTCCATGCACCAAAGCCTGCCCTTTATACAAGGCGCTAAAAATGTTGGGCTGTGGTTTGCCCAAAACCAATTCACCTAAAAGCCGGTTGGTTTGGGGGTCAATAACGGAAACGGTATTAGATACCTGGTTAGCTGTATAAATCTTATCAGCCTGGTATTGCGCCTGTAGTTGTGTTGTTACAACGATGGCAATTACTGCAATATATTTTTTCATATTTCTTATTTAATGTAATGTTTCATTTGTTCAATTTCTACCTGCTGACTTGAAATAATGTTCTCTGCCATTCGTTTTACAGCATGGTCGTTTCCATATTTCAAAATCACTTTCGCCATATCTATTCCTGCCTGGTGATGTGGCATCATTACTTTAGCAAAAGCCGTATCTATATTTTTTAATTCATTTGTTGCAGGCATATCTTTCATCATAGTATTCATCGTTGCATCCCACTCTTTTTTTATTTCATTGGGCGGAGTATGATATGCAGACAACAACAATTGTTTCATCATTTTAATTTCAATTTGCTGTTCGGTAATAATGCTTTTGGCAAGCTGTATCATCTCTTTGTTGCTGCCATGAGCAACTTCATACAACGCCATCTCCACCGCACCCTGGTGATGCGGTATCATTAGTTTTAAAAAGTCTGTTTCTGCCACATTCGTTTGCTTCACCGTATCCATATTCATCATCATGGTATCCATCTGCGAAAGGAAAATGTTTTTAGATGCATCATGATGCATGTGCTCCGTTTGGTGCATGTCGTGCTGTGCAAAAGCAGGAGTGGAAAGCAAAAGGCAAATCAATAGTTTAATCATCATTTTTATTTTTAAGAACTGTTAACTCAATCACATCGTCTTTTTAGATAAATTTTCATACACCACTCCAAACACTAACCCAAACAACCAGTTAGCAATAAAGAAATAAATCATTCCTGCGGTTGATAACTGATGAACTCCTATAAAGCCCTGCCCCAACAAGGGAAGTACGATACATCCATTTATTACCCAGGGAAGCAATGAAAACAAACTGCCCTTTACCCATCCTTTACCGGGGAGTAATTTTTCAAAAAGATACACATACATTAATACCATTGCAAAACCTGTGAGGTAATGAAAGAGTAACCAAAAGCCCGTTGTTTTTGTTAACGAAAGAACATTAGAAGGAAAGTATTGCTTAGTATGCAAAAGAACCAATTTAAGCAAGCCACCACTTTCTGCATCGATATGAAATAAGGATGCTGCTTTCAGAAATATTGTGTTTGCTGTTATGGCAACAAAGCCGGCAACCAAGTCCTTGTATAAATTAGAGTGCTTTTTCATAACTTCTAGTTTCGTACTAATCCCAATTTACTTTTAAATCCTTTTCCGTACAGTCCCCTTTCAAACAAAAAACCCTTTTCAATTATCCCGTGGGAAGTAAGAAAAGGGTTTTGCTTAATGCTCAATAAAGTACAAAGGGTTGAAGAGTGCGATCCCACAAGTTTGACGGGACAGGCAGCAACAAAAGCTTGCTGCTTATTCTGCACCCTGGCTCAAAAAAAAACTTATAACAGCCAACCATTTTTTGTATCAGAAATCGGGTGTTAGTGCCGCACCATTTACTACCGGACTTATTTGAACTATGCTGGTGGTGCTTCCTGTTTTACCTGCATTATCAGTAACTCTTGCTTTGATGGTTACGAATGTTTTACCGGCAGGCATTACCAGTGAGCCACCTACTGTCCAGCCAAAAGTGCTGCGTACAAATCCTGATGGATCTATTTCGCTGCCTGCAATATTAAACACCGGGGTAAGGTTTCCGCCGGCAGCAATAATGTTTCCGGTTGGCTGCAACAGAGGCATATCAAAGGTTACCACTAATCCCGGCACAAACCGGTTAGGTCCTACAGATGATTGTGTACCATCTACAATTGTTCCTCTTGATGCATCAGGCTTTCCTTCTCCATTTTCATTTACACCAATACCTGCTTTTGTTTTATCAAGCGCAGACACCTGTACGAAAAACAACGAAGCGTTAGTAGGTGCCGTTGGCGATGTAGCAGGACCTGTAGAAACACTGGTAGGAAGTGCCGGTGCAAACATGGTTACCACAGGACCATTCGGGTCGTCGGGTCCGGTGGTATTTAAACCAGCAACTGCTAGTGGTGTTAATGCCTGTCCGCTGGTGGCAATGTCTTTACCGGTTGCCACGTTCAATATAATTTTATCAGTACCTGTTTTGCCTGCTTTATCGGTAACGGAAACCGTAATGGTAAACCGGCTAATGCCATCTGGTATTGATTCTAAAACGTGCCATGCAGTCCAGATAGTAACACCGGCTCCGGGGGTATCATCGGTACCAGCGATGTTGAATAATGCAGCGAGGTTGGTGTTTTTTGCAATTACGCCTCCATCGGGCTTTATAAGGTCGCAGTCAAAAGTCACATTCAGGCTGGGCATGTTAGGGTTTGCGCTTCCCACCAAGGCTGTGTTACGGATGTTCAACCCTTCTTTTGTTACCACGTTAAAGCTGTCATGGGTTATCACCTGCACATCAATCATAAAGCCGCTGCCATTAAAGCTACCGGCGCCAATTTTACCTTCGCCTTTGGTAACTTTTGCCCCTGCAACAGGTGATACAATCTTTACAGTAGGGGATGTATCTTCCACTTCTTTATTTTTTTTACATGCTGCTGCTGCACCTAATATTAATATACCAAGTAATAATGTTTTGATGGATGTCATTTTATTTCTTTTTAGTAAATGATTTTTGTTTGTTAATTGTTGTGATTATCGGGTATTGAAGGATAAGGGTTGCCTCTTTAAAAAATATTTTTTTTCGTAACTTCTCTTATACGTTTCTGATTACTTAGTAGAATTAAATCATTTTAAATTGTTTGATGAAAGTATCAGCGTAGATATTTTACCCGTAACTATAAATCTGTAATTAGAAGGTATCTTTAAAATAATGACAGGCAACCCTTTCTTTAATTAACCCGATTACTAACATTAAAACACTTCAGGCTTTGCTGAACAATGAGGAGTTGATCGTTTGCATACAAGGCTGCAAACAAAATAACAGGGATAGTCAAAAAAGATGTACGCTTCTTTTTATGGCTTTGCCATGTCTGTATGTTTTAAGTACACCAACAAAAAAGAAGACGCAGTTGAAATTGTAAATGATGGCTTTTTAAAAATATTTAAAACCATCTATCATTACGAAGCATCGTTTGCAGACCTGGCATCATCGTTTACCGGCTGGTTAAAAAAAATAATGATACACACGGCGATTGACCGTTTTAGAAAAGATAAAAAACTGCAACTGGTGCATGATTTAGGTGATGAAGGTGGCGATGTTAGTTACGATGGAGAAGATGTGATTGATAAATTATCGCACGATGAAATTATGAAGGCAGTGCAAAATTTGTCGGCAGGATACAGGATAGTTTTTAATTTATATGTGATAGATGGAATGACACACAAAGAAATAGGGGAATATTTAAATATTGCCGAGGGCACATCCAAATCAAATCTTGCAAAAGCAAGAAAAGTTTTACAGAGAAATTTATCACAATCCTATTCAACATACAGATGAAATTATGGAGCCAGAAGATGTTGATATGAAAGCAAGAAATGCAAATGAGCAAAGTTTGCCACCCTTTGAAAATGAGGCATGGGATAAAATGGAGTTGCTGTTAGACCAGCATCTGCCACAGAAAAAAGACAAACGGCGATTTTTCTTTTGGTGGTTTGCGGTACTTATTCCAATTGGGTTTGCAGGATATTACCTAATGTATCATTCATCAAACCAACCTGTAAAAGGCAGCGAAAATAGTGTGCTGACCAACGAAAAAAATACCAATCCATCATCAACAAAATCAACAACAACTATCAATCAAATTATAAACGGAGCACATCAGGATAAAGTGTCTTTTTCTACATCATCTTCTCAAAAATTAAAAGTTGCACTTGAGGCTAAAGCTGCTGACAATTTATTACAAAAGTCAAAAATTCATAAAAATTTTTTATTGAAAAATGAATATGAAATAAGCTACAAAAAGAATAAAACAACAAAGCAGGTAGGTGTTAATGCCAAACCACTTTTACAAAAATCTTTATTAAATACCGTTGCCAATTTTCCATCACATACAACATATAAAGCATCAAAAAATGAAATTAATGGAAAGCCTGAAAACAATAATGAAATAGCAAAAAGCGAGGGCAAGGCTCCGCCTTCCAATAAGAGCTTGTCACCTGCGCAAGACACCATAACAAGCAAAGAGATTAAAGCTGTTGATGAAAAGAGTAGTGCAGTTGGTTTTAAAAAACCTGATGTTAGAAAGAAGGAAAGTAACAATCATTTTTATCTCACCCTTACTTCTGGGGTTGAAGCCAATGGAACAAGCCTTTCTAATTTAGGAGCTGCTACCCCGGTGTATGGTGCAGGTGTACAATATGCAAGAGGAAAACTCTTTATAAGAACAGGAGTGATGGTTACAAAAAAATTATATGCGGCAAAAGATAAAGACTACAACCGTAAAACAGGAACCTGGATGAGCATTGTAACATTTGATAACATTGAGGCCAATTGTAAGATCATCGAAATTCCAGTAAGTGTTGGATATACCGTTACAAGTAAGAAGAAAACAAGCGCCCATATCATTGCAGGAACTTCTGCTTACTTTATGAAAAAAGAAGATTATCAATTTTATTTTAAAAATCAGTCCGGCAACGACACCACCCGCAACGCAGCGTTCACCAATAACAGCAATCATTATTTTTCCTCATTAAACCTATCAGCAGGCATCGAACAAAAAATATCAAACAGGTTTTCAATAACCGCAGAGCCAACTATAAAAATTCCGCTCGGGGGTATTGGGTTTGGAAAAGTAAAGGTGTACAGTGCCGGGCTTATAATAGCAGCAAAAATAAAACTGAAGTAAGTGAATTACATCTCTTAAAACCACTCGAATAATATACAACGTCGAATTATTGTTCTTAAGGCATATTCAAAGCAACTTCACGATTAACCGGTGTGCTTTTTGATTGGGCTTGTGACATTAGTCACAGTGTTCAGATGGTCAAATGTTTACTTTTAATTATAAACAAATGGTTCAAGTTATTATTTGCTTGTCTTTTATGTCTCGAACTTGTCTATTTAATCGTAGCGCTGCTATACTAAACAATCATTATGAAAAAAAACATGGGATCTACTGACCGTATCATCAGAATTTTAGCATCAATTGTATTTGCTGTTTTATACTTTACCGGAACAGTAGCCGGAACATGGGGTATAGTTTTATTAATATTGGGAGGAGTTTTTGTTTTGACCAGTCTTGTGGGATTTTGTCCGCTTTATACTTTGCTTGGGATGAACACCTGCCCCGCTAAACCCTCTACTAAGGCTTGAATTAAATCATTATAAATAATATGCAGCAGGGATTAAGAAATAACCGAAAACAGTTTTGGATATTGGTATTGATAAATGCTTTTGTGGGAAGCATGGTGGGGTTGGAACGTTCTGTTTTATCGGGATTAGGAGAAGACATATTTAACATAGATGGCAAAACGGCGCTGCTTTCATTCATCGTGGCTTTTGGTATTAGCAAAGCGATAGCTAATTTACTGATGGGAAAATTAACCCGCTACATTACCCGAAAACAGGTATTACTAATAGGATGGATAGCAGCATTACCTGTTCCTTTTTTATTGATGTATGCAACGTCATGGAACTGGATTATTGTTGCCAATATTTTATTGGGTATAAATCAGGGGCTGGCATGGTCATCCACAGTGATTATGAAAATAGATTTAGTAGGAGAGAAAAGCCGTGGACTTGCCATGGGCATTAATGAATTTGCGGGGTATCTTGCTGTAGGTTTAGCAGCTTATTTGTCTGCAGGAATTGCAGCCGAAAAAGGCTTTGCCTTTTATCCATTTATTCCCGGCATTTTGTTTTCTGTTATAGGATTTTTTCTAACATTATTTTTTGTAAAGGATACTGCCGCATTTGTGAACCAGGAGGCTAAAGAAAGCAGGATACCACTGCTTAAAAATGTTTGGAAAGCTTCCTCTTATCAGCATCGTAACATGGGTTCGGTTACCATTAACGGTTTAGTAAATAATCTTAATGATGGTATTGTTTGGGGCTTACTGCCTATACTGTTAATACAAAAAAATTATTCTTTGCAACAGGTTGGTTTAGTTGCAGGCATGTACCCGGTAGTTTGGGGGTTAGGACAATTGTTTACCGGCAAACTTGGAGATACCTATTGTAAAAAACAATTAATTACCGGCGGTATGATGCTGCAGGCGGTTGCTTTATTTGTAATTACCCTTACTTCTTCTGTTTGGGTTGATATATTAGCCATGATATTACTGGGTGTGGGAACAGCATTTGTATATCCAAATTTTCTGACTGTAATTGCAGAAAATACGCATCCGCACCAAAGGGCGCAGAGCATGAGTATTTTTCGTTTTTGGCGTGATAGCGGGTACGTGATAGGCGCAGTGCTTTCCGGGATAATCGCCGACCAGTTTGGCTTTACATCCGCCTTTATTTCCGTTGCTATAATAACGGCTGCCGCCGGATTATTAGCTGAAGTGCGAATGTGTTGCACTACAAAACTTTTTTGGAAAAGTGAATTGTGCTAACGAATTGCTTTTGCATCATTAATGCCCTGCCTTAATATAGCTCCATCCTTTCTCCTGTTTATCCATTAGTTCAAGCATAGCCACGGGAACTAATATTGCAGAAGATATTAAATCCTCCTTCTTCAAATTTAAACGATTGAGGGAGTTGTTGCAGGCAGCAATGAGAACGTGCTTATTATTTACAAGGTCATCAATTTTATCCTGCACAGTTGTTTTGTCTTTTACCAAAGCATACACCGCTTTGCCATGAAACACTACTTCTACTTTGGTTTGTGGTGAATTTTTAAGAATATTATTTACCTGCCTGATAACTGCGCTATGGTCGGAAGTATCGCTGCCTGCCATATCAAACACAATTTTATGCTGCTTTTTTTGAGCGATTGAATTCGTGTTGAAAATAACAAGGGCTGCTAATAATAGAAGAATATATTTCATTATAAATATTTTATGCTGATGAAGTTGAGCTAAGGTACTCGTTTAATTAATGAGGCAGTTTCTCTTTGAAATAACCATACGTCCAGGTACCGGCGATAGCGCTAAGCAACGCAACAATAACTACCATTACACCCGTACCAATTTGAGCAAACATAGGACCGGGGCAGGCTCCGGTAAGTGCCCATCCAAAACCAAAAAGAAGCCCGCCATATATTTGTCCTTTGTTGAATTTTTTTTGTGGCAGTTCAATCTTTTCTCCGGTAAGCGTTTTGATGTTGAACTTCTTAATTAGCTGAACAGATATCATTCCTGTAACAACCGCAGAGCCAATTACACCATACATGTAAAAGCTTTGTAACCGAAACATTTCCTGTATGCGAAACCATGAGATAACTTCTGCTTTTACGAAAACTATTCCGAATATAATACCTACTAATGAATATTTGAAGTTGTACCACCAGGGATGTTGATTCATTGATTCGTTTACGCACATTGTATCCAAAGAACCCACTTCAAAATCTGTATTTGCAACACCCTCTTCAATATTTGAAGGAGTTGTGGTGAACCGGGGGTGTGTTTTATCTATAATAGTCTCCATTGCTCTTTATTAGATTAATTGTTTATTAAGTTGGTCTATAAGTTTAGAATAAATGGTAATAGCAGGTTAGCCATAATAAAACCACCCACCATAAAACAAATGGTGGCTATTAACGACGGCACCTGCAAATCGCTCAATCCCATAATAGCATGACCACTGGTACAACCACCGGCATAACGTGAACCAAAGCCTACTAAAAATCCCCCGCCTATCAGCATTACTAAGCCTCTCATTGTAAAGAGGGATTCAAAAGAAAATAATTGAGCGGGAACCATGTTGCTGTAATCAGTAATTCCATAAGTTGATAATTCTGCTGCAAGCTTTGGATTTACCTGGATAGGCGCAGGATTGTTAAGCAGAGTAACCGCTATGATAGCACCTAACAAAATGCCTCCGACAAAAAAGAAGTTCCAGATTTCCTTTTTCCAATCGTACTTAAAAAACTTTATGTTAGCCGGGAAACATGCAGCACAAGCATGGCGAAGATTAGCAGATATGCCGAAATGTTTATTTCCCAATATAAGCAAAGCCGGTACGATAAGCCCTATTATGACACCTGCCACATACCAGGACCACGGTTGTTTTAATATTTCCATCATAATAACCTCTGATTTAATGCAAATGTCTGCTAACAATAAAAAATAGTCTGTGACAATTATCACAATTGCTATATTTTAAAATGTAACCTCACACAAATTTATAATCCACACCATACACCTGTGTTAACATAGTGGACGGTGCATCTAAAATAATGGCATTGCCTTCCGGCTTTGGAGTAACAGGAGAATTGGAAGCTAAATATTCCTTCATCACTTCGTGTAAAGTATAAGGTGTGTTGACTGCATCTTTTACATTTGGAATGCGGCAGAGCATAGTTGCAGGGTCGCCTTCACGCTCACATGCGCTAACTGCATACATTTTTTCTGCATCCAGTTTTTGCCCATTTACGGTTACTTTTTGTACCCTCTTACTCATTTCTTCAAATGCTTTAAACTCAACATTCATTCCTTTAAACTTCACCACCCAGCCACCTAAGCGTTTAGATGCATCTTTTGCAAATACATTATTCAATTCTTTTTCTAACCAATCTTTAATTTGCTTACCCGAAACTTTTGCTGTTCTTACTGTACTGTCAACCGGCAGCATATCAAAAATATATCCTTCGGTATCAATGATGAAAGTGTTTGGATTTTTTGTACGTGCCATCTGAAAGTATGTTGCAAGATTTGCATAGCCGCCTGTTTTGCGAAAAACAGATTTTCCATTTTCCCAAAACAATTCAT
>MWVX01000179.1_pt1 | contig 17859 bp, 14 predicted proteins | sample 1047311 | NCBI WGS metagenome assembly MWVX01 (sample SAMN06349984, study PRJNA376086) | soil metagenome | isolation source: MtG-4 sample Antarctic (ecotone) soil | place: Antarctica | collected 2015-01-13 | reverse complement strand
ACCCTCACCTCGCCTCTCCCTGCAAAAGGAGAGAAATTTTTTAAATTTTAATAAAATTATTTATCAACTTCATATCCTTTTCAACACTTAAAAAATTAGTATTACTTCTTGTAAAACACATAATAATTAGAAGGACCGTACGTTATTCCCGTATAATCTCTACAATTATGCGTTACACGGTCATTTTTCTGCTGATTACTTTAATAGCTGCGATTTTTGCTTATGGAGATTTATTAAATAGTTTTGCTTTCGCAGCAAGAGTAATATTCAGTGTTTTCATTCTTCTTTTTCTTATAGCATTTTATAAAGAATCTGCTCATCCTGCACCAAAGCCTCGCCTAATAAGAAATAATTAGTAGTAATTCTTACTTCCTGATAACAAATTATTCAAATCTCTTCTTTCAATATTGTTGATTTAGGCCTGTTTCAAAAACAACTTGTGTTTACAATCTGTATAGTTTATAAACGCTTACTTTTGCACACTTAACATTGGTACAAACCTTTTTGTGCCTTTGGATTACAAGCATGAAAGTTGGTTTTGTAAACATATTTGGTAAGCCAAATGCCGGTAAAAGCACGTTACTTAATTCACTTATAGGCGAAAAGTTAGCTATAGTAAGTCCTAAGGTGCAGACTACACGGCATCGCATAAAAGCCTTTTTAAATAAAGAAGGAGAATACCAGATTATTTTATCTGATACTCCCGGCATAATTGAACCCAAATATAAATTGCACGAAAAGATGATGAAGGCTGTTAAAGGCAGCCTTGAAGATGCAGATGTAGCTTTACTGCTGGTGGATTTAAAAGAAAACTGGCAGGAAGCAGATGAAATATTTACCTTCCTTAAGTTAGACGCTCCTTCAATTGTTGTAGTTACTAAAGTTGATACAGCAAACACAAAAACTTTTGAAGAAGCGAAAGCGTTCTTCTCTTCTAAAAATTATTGTAAGGATTGTGTAGGCATTTCAGCTACAAAAAATGAAAACATTGACCTGTTGTTAAGTACTATTTTAAAATACCTAAACGAAGGTGAGCCTTTTTATAATGAAGATGATCTTACCGATTTACCCACCAAATTTTTTGCCGGTGAGATGGTTCGCGAGAAAATTTTTTTATTGTACGGCGATGAGATTCCTTATCATACAACTGTATTGGTTAATGAATTTAAAGAGAAGGAAACTTTAATTAAAATACAGGCTGATATTATAGTGCAGCGTGAAAGCCAGAAGGCAATAATACTTGGTGAAGGAGGTAAGATGATAAAGCAATTAGGCACGTTGGCAAGGGAAGACATAGAAAAATTTTTACAACAGAAAGTATTTTTGCAACTGTTTGTAAAAGTAAAAAACAAATGGCGTGATGATGAATTGAAGTTGAGAGAATATGGCTATAATAGTTGATTTGTTTGATTGAGCTGATTGGTTTACAAGTTGAAGTTTTTGAAGTGTTGAAAAGGATATGAAGTTGATAAATAATTTTATTAAAATTTAAAAAATTTCTCTCCTTTTGCAGGGAGAGGCGAGGTGAGGGTTATGGGATTTACAGTAGCAATAGTTGGGCGTCCTAATGTAGGCAAGAGTACTTTTTTTAATCGCTTGCTTGAGCAAAGAAAGGCAATTGTAGATGATGTTAGCGGCGTTACCCGGGATAGGCAATATGGAGTAGCAGAATGGACAGGTAAACTTTTTAATGTAATTGACACAGGCGGATTTGTACCTAACAGTGAAGATATTTTTGAAACAGAGATTCGTAAACAGGTGAAAATTGCTATTGAGGAATCAAATGCACTCATTTTTATGGTTGATGTCACTACCGGCATTACCGACCTTGATGAAGCAATGGCTGATCTTTTACGTCGTGCTACAAAGCCTGTTTTTTTATGTGTGAATAAAGTAGATAATAATGAACGTCTTTTGGAGGCAAACGAGTTCTATAGCCTTGGCATTGAAAATGTATTTTTCATTAGCAGCATTAGTGGCAGCGGAACAGGGGAAATACTTGATGCTGTAGCTGCACTAATTACCCCGGAAGCCTCAGAAGATAGCCTGGAAAAGAGTGAGTTGCCAAAGTTTGCAATTATGGGGCAGCCGAATGTTGGTAAATCTTCTTTGTTGAATGCGCTTATAGGCCAGGAAAGAACGATAGTTAGTGAAATTGCAGGAACTACGAGGGATACCATTCATACACATTACAATCTTTTTCAAAAGGAGTTTGTTTTGATAGATACCGCAGGCATTCGTCGTAAGACCAAGGTAAATGAAGACCTGGAATTTTACTCGGTAATACGAGCCATTAAAGCGATGGACGAAGCTGATGTTTGTTTGCTTGTGCTTGATGCATCAAAAGGAATAACAGCACAGGATCTTAATATTTTTGGACTGGCAGCAAAGAAAGGTAAAGGCATTGTAGTATTGGTTAATAAGTGGGATCTTGTAGGTAAAGAAACTAATACAGCCCGTGATTATGAGAAGCAGCTAAAAGAAAAAATTGCTCCCTTCTCCGATGTTCCTATTCTTTTTATTTCAGTGGTAGAAAAAACCCGTATTCTTAAAGGGATGGAAATTGCGCTTGAAGTATATGAAAACAAGACACGCAAAATACCTACCTCGAAATTAAATGATGTAATGTTGAAAGCCGTGGAAGCTTACCACGCTCCTGTTGTACGGGGTAATGAGGTTAAGATAAAATATGTTACCCAGCTTCCTACACCTGTTCCATCTTTTGCGTTCTTTACCAATTATCCTGAAGATATAAAAACTCCTTACAAAAATTATCTCGAAAATCAATTGAGACAGCATTTTGATTTTAAAGGGGTGCCTATCAGGATTTTTTTTAGAAAGAAATAAGAGGTATTATTTAAAATCTATCACTTCCGCCCGGCAGATTGCCTTGAGTTTCATTTATTAAAAATGGACTACTTGCTTTCTTGATAATTGTTTATTTACGATTGCCACCCTGTTTTTAAACTTCTCTAATTCTTCTCCTTGCTCGTTTATAAAAGAATTATCATCAAGTTTTCCCATAACAGCATTCATTTCTTCTTCATTGTCATAGGCCATTTTTCTAAATGGATTCGAGTAGTCTTTAGCTCTTGAATCATATATAGCTTTTGTCATCCATTCCTTTGTAGTGATTGCGGAATTTAATATAGCGGTGAAAGTTTCTTCTTCAAAGTCTTCGATAACTATTCCTGTTATTTCTGCCACAGCAATCATTGAATGCAACAACTTTTGGGTGGGATAATTTTCCTCCTGCCGGGAATAAAATTTATGAAACTCATCCCAGGAACTGATCTTGTTAGCCTTTACATTCTCAATCATCAATTCCACCTCTGAAACCGGGATCAGCTGTCCCCCGATATTCATCCAATCATTAAAGTTGGCTTCTTTATTAATTTCATCTTTTATCTCAGCAAAGCACATGTTTTTATTCCTCTCTAAACAATCTATTAATTGAACTGCAGCATAGAGATAAATTAATTCCTTGAAAACATGATATGCCGGCAAAGCTTTTATAATTACTGCATTTCGCTTTGAGTTTTCGAAGCAGTCAACTGCAATTTCTAATTCATCTATCACAGGGTTGCGAACTTCTAGCAGTTGTTTTCCTACTGCAATATTTTTTTCGTCTGAATAATTTTTTTCCGGTGTTTCCTTATTATGATAGGCCTTTCCAACATACTTCTGCAAAAGTTTAATTGAATGGAGTATTTCGTTTACACTATCAGGCGCCAGGTAATCATATTCAATATGTTGTATTCTTTCTATCCTCTTATCCCGGTCAAGGTATTTCCAACCATTTCTTTCTAAAGCATACATATTGTACATAAACCAATAGCCAGGCATTATTACAAGTTGATCTTTTGTAACATCATTACTAATGAGCGAAAAAGGTATAGGTATATTAAGTTCAGAAGGATAATCTCCTTTTGCGATTATTGTAAAGCTTGCAAATTTTGAGTTGTGTTTAAGGCTCACACATAAGCCCGGCCAAAAGCCCCGTCCTGCAATAATTTCCCCGTCGGCACTTCTGCTATTATGGTTAGAGCCGATGGTTGCACCTGCAGCCATATTACTTTGTCCCATTACTAAAGCCGCACATAAAAAAGAGTTGTTATGATGTTGCTCGTGTGCAGGAAAGATAAGGGAGTTTAATACTTCGCAACATGAGATGGTTGAATTGTTTCCCAGGTAAGAGTTGATTAGGCGGGCTCCATATTTTAACTGTGAGTGTGAAGCCATAAAGAAACGTACCGCCTTAACTCCATAGAAAGCCCGACACCCGAAACTCATAATGCCGTTTACCATCTCACATCCTTCACCAATTTGAGATTTACCCTCAGGTCCCGAGTTAATAGTTAAGTTTTTAAGTTTGTTGGCACCTTTTAAATAGGCATCTGTACCTATCCAAACATCTTTAATGATGTTACAATTTTTAATAACCGTCCTATCCCCTACTTTACCATAGTAGCCCCTATTTTTATCAAATTCTGCTTCCGTGAGTTCTTTAAATTTTTGCAACAATGCTTTGTCATCTCTATATTTTGTCCACAAGTATGCATCCCCAGGCAGCATCCCATTGAAAGGAATTATTTTACGTCCACCATTCTCGTTACATAATTCCAACCAAATCCGTACATCTTCCTCCTCCCCTTCTTTTAAAATACCGTTACCAAACTTTGCATGATCGGTTGTTATCAGTTCATTTACATTAACAATTATTACTTCACTTCCTATAATGTAATGCGACATGTAATTGACGTTATCAATAACAACATTATCACCAAAATCGCAACTGATGATAATTGAGTTGTAAAGTCCTACAGGAACTTTAAGATCGCTGAATTCAAGGTAGAAAGGTTCAAGTTTCCCTATTCGTACCAGTCCAAAAAATTTGCAATTTTTTACAAGCTCAGGATTAAAAGCGTTTGATACAAGTATTTTGTTCCAATCGTCGGATGTGTTCCTGTTTCTAACCAGTACTTCAATTTCGTATGCTGATAGTTGCCGGTAATTTATGCCATTGCGATTCTGAATATTACGTAAATAATATTCGTCCTTTCCTTCGGGTAAATACTGCGGAGAAACAAATTGAGAGCCTAAGGATGAAATATGTTGTTTGCGTATTTCATTGGTAACTGTAGTCATAGGAGCGTTGTCTTTTAGAATAAGTTGAACAAATAAAAAGCCAGACATAAGTCGCGTCTGACCCTTAAGGTAAAGGGTTATTCAACTGTTACAGATTTTGCAAGATTCCGGGGTTTATCAACATCAAAACCTTTTGCCACACCTATATAATAACTTAACAATTGTAGCGGAATAACACTTAGAAGCGGCGCCAACACTTCATCTGCGTCGGGCACGTACATTACATCATCTGCCATTTCCGGAATAACGTTATCACCTTCGGTAGCTACAGCAATTACCCTTCCTTTCCTTGCCTTTATTTCCTGCACATTAGAGACGATTTTTTCATAATAACGATCTTTTGTAGCAACAAAAACAACAGGTAATTTATCATCAACCAATGCAATAGGTCCATGTTTCATTTCGGCTGCAGGATATCCTTCTGCATGTATATAAGAAATTTCCTTCAACTTTAAAGCGCCCTCCAATGCTACTGGAAAATTATATCCGCGGCCGAGGTAAAGAAAATCGCTTGCATCCTTATATTTTTCTGCAATAGCTTCTATAGCCGAGGTATCATTCAAAACCTGCTTCACCTTGTCCGGAATTTCTTCAAGACCTCTTATTAATTCGACATATCTTTTTTCATCAATGGTACCTTTTGCATAACCTATTTTTAAGGCCATCATTGCTAATACTGCCAACTGCCCAGTAAAAGCTTTCGTACTCGCCACACCTATTTCCGGACCAGCATGGCTATAAGCTCCCGCATTACTCATACGGGCAATGCTGCTTCCTACCGCATTTACAACGCCAAAAATAAATGCACCCTTTTCTTTTGCATTTTCAAGGGCAACAAGCGTATCGGCAGTTTCGCCACTCTGGGAAATAGCAATAATAACATCGCCGGGATGAATGACCGGATTACGATAACGGAATTCACTTGCATATTCTACTTCAACCGGAATACGGCAAATTTCTTCAAACATATATTCTGCCAGTAATGCTGCATGCCAGCTCGTTCCACACGCTACCATTACAATCCGGTTAGCACTTGTTAATGCCTGAATATTGTTTTGAACCCCACTCATTGTTATGGTGCCGGCATTAGCATTTAGCCTGCCTCTTAAACAGTCAAAAATAGTTTCAGGCTGCTCGTGAATTTCTTTCAGCATGAAGTGGTCATAGCCCCCTTTTTCTATAGCCGCCAGTTCAAGATCGAGTTTTTGTATGAACGGTGTTTGCTTTTCATTCCCAAGGTTCTTTAGAATAAGCTCATCGGGTTTTAAGATGGCTATTTCGTAATCGTTTACATACACCACCTCCTTTGTATACTCAATAATGGGCGATGCATCGGATGCAAGAAAGTGTTCTCCCTTGCCAATGCCTATTACCAGGGGACTGCCTTTTCTCGCTGCTAAGATAGTTTCAGGATCATCTTTGTCAACAAGAAGAATACAATATGCACCAACTACCCTTTTAAGAGCAATGCGTAAAGCTTGTTCAAGAGAACAGTTATTATTTTGCTTGATATCCTCAATAAAATTTAGAAGCACCTCCGTATCCGTATCACTTTTAAAATGATAACCTTTATTAATAAGTTCCCTTTTAAGGGAAGCATAATTCTCAATAATGCCGTTATGGATCATGGCTATATTTCCAGTTGCACTTAAATGTGGATGGGCGTTGCGGTCGCTTGGTTCGCCATGCGTTGCCCACCGGGTGTGCCCGATGCCTGTAAAAGCATGAAGGTTCTTTCCTACCACAGATTCTTCAAGTTCAGTTACCTTCCCTTTTTTCTTATATACCTTTAAATCCTCGTTAAGTAATGCAACGCCGGCACTATCGTATCCACGGTACTCCAATCTTTTCAATCCTTTTAAAATAACAGGATATGCCTCACGGGTACCTGTATAGCCAACAATTCCACACATTATTTAAATGAATTTAGGGTGCAATATCCTTATTTTTAATCAAACGACTTTTCACGGCAATCATGCCAATCGGATATAAAAAAGCAAAAAATGTCCATTGATTTCTCAACAGATTATATTCTTGATAACGATAACGTTTTATTGCGGCCTTTGCGTACTTCCGACGATGAAAATCTTATTTATTTGAGTGAAGCTGAACCTGAATTATGGAAGTTTTCTTTGATAACAGCCTCAGGAAAGGAAAATCTGAAACAGTATTTGCAAATTGCCGTTGATGGACGGAGGCAGGAAAAGGAATATCCCTTTATCGTTTTTGATAAAAGGAAGAACAGGTATGCAGGCAGTACAAGGTTTTATGATATACAAACCAATTTTCAAACTTTGCAATTAGGGTATACATGGTATGGAAAAGACTTCCAGGGAACAGGGCTTAATAAAAACTGCAAATACCTGTTACTTGAATTTGCATTTGAAAAATGGAAAATGGAAAGGGTAGAATTTAGAGCAGATAATGATAATGACAGAAGCATAGCAGCAATGAAAAGCATAGGATGTCAGGTTGATGGTGTATTAAGAAGCAATATGCCTAAGCGTGATGGAGGACGAAGGGACTCCATTGTACTGTCTATACTGAAGCAGGAATGGGAGACTGAGGTGAAGGAAATGCTTGTGAGGAAGTTAAAAATTCAAATGTAAAAGTTTACGTTCCATTAATATACCATCGAGGTTGAAGAGTTTTTTTATTGCGGTCTAACGCTCGTGCAGGAGCTTCAATTTAGTTTAACAGTGAAAAATTTATATTGGCATTGATTTAGATTCTTCTTCCAAAAAAATATGATGAATAAAATTGTATTATTAATTGTCACCGCTTTTATATCTGCTACTTCTGTTGGACAGGAAGTAAAGAAGAAAATTGAAGGGCAGGCGAAAGACCCTAAAACAATGGAAAACGCAGCTAAGGCAGATGTGTTAATTATAGACAAGAAAAAGATATCAGACAGTGCTATGGTAAAGCATATTCCACCAAGTACAACTTCAACTGTTTATAAGCCTGCTGCACCTAAGACTAAGAAGAAAGCAAAAAAAGTTAAAAGCTAATTGCAAAAAAAGAGGTTGTCTGCGGACAACCTCCTTTTTTATACTATAAATTCCAGCACTTATTTTAAAAATCTTCCTGAAGCTATCGCCCCTTTAAACGACGGTTCTTCGAATCTTAGATTGCTTTTCTCTATTGAAGGATCAGGCTGGTAACGAACAGAGCTCTCTGTTGAGGGAGTGACAAAGCTACCTGAATTAATGTATTTAAGGGCACTTGCCAAACATGCTTCACTTACATCTCCCCAATCTTTATCAAGCCCATCTGCTACTTTATTATCAAGTGAAATACCATTGAAATAACTGCCTTCTCCATTTTTATTAATAGTGCGGAATGAAACGGGAAACACATACCAATCACCTACAGGTAGGGGAAAGAAACCGACAGGTTTACCATATGTGTTCGCTGGTCCTACAACCTTAACTTCCATATACGGCTTAAGGTTGTTTATCAGCAATTCGCTTGCAGAGGCGGTGTTGTTGCTAACAATAAAAAATACACGGTTCAAATTTAACCCACCAAGCTTTTTAAAGCGGGTAGTGGAATTAAGTTTTGTGTATTTATCATTGAACTTCTGTGTCATCATAATGTTACCGTTCCCGCCGGCATTCACAAGATAATTAGCCAATTTTTCCTGAACATTTACATATCCACCTCCATTATATCTAAGATCAACTATTACATCCTGCACATTTTGGCTGCTAAAGCGACTGAAAAGTCTTTGAAAGTTGTTATAAATTTCTGTAGTGTCACCAAGGAATGAATTGAAAGCCAGGTAGCCTACTTTTTTACCATTGCTGGTATAGACAGAATCAAGAATTATAGGATGTTCCTGGTAAGTGGCACCGTTCAAAGTAATATCTGACGTAGTTCCATCAGGCTTTTGAAAAGTGAAAGCCGTGCTATTGCTTTCAAATACATTCTTCACCAGGAAATCTGTATTACTTGTTGAGATGTTAGAGCTGCCATTTATTTTGGTTATTCTCCATCCCCGATGAATGCCTGCTCTGCCTGCAGGCGATGCTTTTTCAACCAGCTTTACTCTTAGATCATCTGATGCACGAAAGAAGATATTAAGACCAAAATCCTGCGAAATTCCGGAGCTTACATTATTCCAATCCTTTTGTTTATAAGCAAAGCTCCATCTGTCAACAGGAGCAGAAAACCCTGGTTCCTGGCTATGAGTACGAATAGCTTCCATAATTTTATTTGGATCGCCATAAGTTTGTGCATTAAAGGTTGCAGGAATTTGTGAATGCCATAAATAAAGATCACGTGCATACAACAGAGCAGAGTCTTTTAATTTATCTGTAGCTGCCGTTGTTGTTTGAGGGGGAGAAATAACAGTAGCAGGTACGTCCTCCATCTTCTTTTTACACGATGAAAAAATACTTAACCCTGCAACTACTGCAAGTATCAACTTCACATTTGCTAATCGCATATTTTTAAAATAAATTTTGTTTGAAATAGTAATGAATTAACGATAAGAACAGTTGGGTAGATTACAAGAAAAACCTATTTAACAAGAAGTTCGAACAAGGCTTTGTTAAGGGAATTAAAGAGTTGTATTTGAGTAGAAATCAATCGAGCCGCCACTGGGAAATATGGCTTTCTGCAAATTCAAAGTCTTTATTAACTTCCTCCATGTCAGAAAGAAAATCTTTATCCCGTGAAGCTTTCTTGAGAAGAGTAATTTTATTTTCTCAAGTATCTTCAATGTCGTTAATTATAAGTTTTACTCCCTTTTTATTCCTCGGGGAAGAAGGAAGTTGTATTGTTAATTTCCCATTTGCCGGCACATCTACAATTCGCTCAATTGACATGAAAATACATTTCTACTAAATTAAGAAATGTTCTCTTAAATGTTATCTATTCTCTGTTTATGGGGATGGTGGTGGCATCCTTAGAAATTACAGGAAAGAACTATTCTCAAAGAAGCTTGACAAGCGATCGTTAACGGTAAAAATGAGGGATGCAAAAACACGATTTTCACTGAGGAAATATTGTTTATAGCGGATGAAGCACGAATTATTTGTATTCTTATATTTAACCTTTGTTGTCGTTACAGACTTTGAACTTTTAACAATAATATAAATGAGGTACCTCACGCTAACTGTAATTATTTTTGTGTTTATTCTTTCTGGTTATGTTAAGTCCCAAACATCTTTCAAGGACTTTAATTACAATGCTCCACCTGCAGACACTGTAAAAAAAGACAGCATTGAATATGAAACAATAAAAGGACTGCCGTTAAAGCCACAGCGGAAAATTAGCTTTACAACTTCAGAAGGTACCTGGACATCGGTGGACGTCAGTCCGGATGGAAAAACAATTGTATTTGATATGATGGGCGATATTTTTACAATGCCTGCAACCGGGGGCATCGCCACTGCAATTACAAAAGGGATCGCATTCGATTCTCATCCCCGTTACAGTCCTGATGGTAAAAGGCTCTTGTTTGTATCTGATAGAAGCGGAGCCGAAAATTTGTGGTATATAGATTTTGAGAAAAAAGATACGGTTCAACTTACTAAGGAAAAAAACCAGGATTTTGCTAATGCCACATGGACACCCGACAGTGATTTTATTGTTTATTCAAAAGGCAGACGGGTTCCTCAATTATTTATGATGCATAAAGATGGCGGAGGAGGTACACAATTGATTGACGCACCTATAACGCTTAAAACGATAGATCCTGTAGTAAGTGCGGATGGCCGGTATATTTATTTTTCCAGAAGGACGGGTTCATGGAACTATAATGCGCAATTTCCCCAATATGAATTGGGTGTTTACGACAGGGAAACAGGTAAGCCTACTGCTACCATTACTTCAAGATATGGCTCAGCGTTTACGCCGGTTGTTTCAAAAGATAGCAATTGGATGGTGTATGGAAGCAGGTACGAGGAGAAAACAGGATTAATACTTAGGAATTTAAAAAGCGGAGAGGAGAAATGGTTGGCTTATCCTGTACAACGCGACGACCAGGAGTCTATTGCAACAATGGGAGTGTTACCAGGCATGGCTTTCACTCCTGATAGTAAGGCTTTGTTAGCAAGCTATGGTGGTAAAATTCACTCAATACCAATTAATGGAAGCAAGCCAAAAGAAATACCTTTTACAGCTAATCTGCAATTGGAGTTAGGTCCAAGACTTTCCTTTAAATATCCTGTAAGCGACTCTTTAAAAACCCTGGTTACTCAAATTCGTGATGCAGTTCCATCTCCTGACGGTAAAAAGCTTGCCTTTACTGCTTTAGACAGGTTGTATGTTATGGAGTATCCTGCCGGAACTCCGAGGCGATTAACAACAAACGAATTTACTGAAGCTGAACCGGCATGGTCAAAGGATAACAAATCAATTGTATTTATAACATGGGCCCCAAAGGGCGGCAATCTTATTAAAGTGAATTTTAGTGGTAAGCCTCTTCAGCAAAAGCTCAACAAAGCACCAGGTTTATTCATGAACCCTATTTTTAATAATGAAGGAGATAAAATAGTTTTTGGAAGAACGAGCGTTGACCAATTTAAAGAATCTATAGGTCCGCGTTATAATAATGCCCTCGACGAAATTTGCTGGATACCTGCTAATGGCGGAGAAATAAAAGTGATAGACAATTCGAGAGGCAGGTATAACCCTCACTTTGTAATGGGCGAAGACCGCATTTACCTTAACAACAGTACCGGGGATCTTCTTTCAATTGAATGGAATGGTAAGGATGAAAAAACAGTAGCTCATATTACCGGCATTATTCCTTACGGTACCAACTTAGCGGAAGGCGTTATAAGAGGAAGTGATGAAGTATTGGAAGAAAATATGGCTAAAGAACCTGAAGTACGACCAAATACAGCAGGCCAGATAAACATATCACCTGATGGTAAGCGGCTAGTGGCTCAGGTTTATAATGAGATATATGTTGTGGCATTTCCTAAAACAGGCAAAACAGTAAATATATCTGTAGCTGATGTTGCCACTGCCCAATTTCCTGCAAAGAGAATAACAGAAGCAGGTGGAGAGTTTCCTTCATGGGAGCCAAATAGCAAAAGGATACATTGGAGTTTAGGCAACGCTCATTTTATATATGACATAGATAAAGCTGATTTATTTGAAGACAGCCTGCGGGTTGCAAAAAAAGTTGAGGCAAAAAGAAAAGCAGACTCGATGGGTTTAAGGAACATGGATACAACAAGAGCCAATAAAATTATCGCCGCAGTAGACTCATTGAAGAAAGCAATTTCGCCTAAAGAAGAGCCGCGATATAAACCATTGGAAAATGAAGTAAAGGTGTATTACACTAAAGATATTCCGAAAGGATTAATACTGCTTAAAGGTGCCCGGATTATAACAATGAATGGTGACGAGGTTATTGAGAATGGCGACATATTGGTAGAAAACAACCGGATAAAAGCAATTGGAAAGAGTGGAACGTTAACTATTCCTGCCTCTGCTATTGTTGTTGATGCAACGGGTAAAACCGTCATACCGGGTTTCGTAGACACGCATGCTCATATGTGGCCGCAATGGGGTATACATAAAAACCAGGTATGGATCTATGCAGCAAATCTTGCGTACGGAGTTACCACAACCCGCGATCCTCAAACAGCTACCACTGATGTGCTTACTTACAGCGATATGGTAAATGCAGGTATTATGCAAGGGCCGCGTGTGTATTCTACAGGTCCCGGCGTAGGCTATTGGGGATATAATGTAAAAGACTCTGCGCAGGCTGAAAGTATTCTGAGACAGTACAGTAAATACTATCGTACCAACTATATAAAAATGTATTTAACCGGCAACAGGCAGCAAAGACAATGGATTATCATGGCTGCAAAAAATCAACAGTTGACGCCTACAACTGAAGGAGGTTTGGATATTAAGATTAATATGGAAAACCTGTTAGATGGATATCCTGGTCATGAACATTCTATTCCCATTTATCCATTATATAAAGATGTGGTGAAGGCAATAGCTGATGCAAAAATGACTGTAACGCCAACATTGCTGGTAGCATATGGCGGGCCATGGGCGGAGAATTATTTTTATGAAACAGAGAAGCCATATCACGATCCAAAGCTTAAATACTTTACTCCCTATGAAGAGCTGGCAGAAAAAACAAGAAGAAGACCAGGATGGTTTATGGACGAGGAGCATGTGTTTAAAAAGCATGCAAAGTCGATGAAATCTTTGGTTGAAGCTAATGGGTTAGCAGGCATTGGAAGTCATGGTCAGTTGCAGGGGCTTGGTTATCATTGGGAAGTTTGGGCTATGCAAAGTGGCGGAATGAAACCCCACGATGCCCTGAAAGTAGCAACCATATTGGGAGCGACAGGCCTGGGCCTTGATAACGATTTAGGCAGCCTGCAGCCAGGCAAGCTTGCAGACCTTATTATACTTGACAAGAACCCCTTAAATAATATCCGCAACACCAACACCATTAAATACGTAATGAAAAACGGTCGTATATACGATGGTAATACGGGTGATGAAGCATTCACCGGCAAGAAGAAGTTGGAGAGAGATGAATGGGAGTTTGCAAAGCCGGTGGTAAATACCGATGTGATGGATTAATAACGGTTCAAAATAAAAAATATCGTTGTGCTAACGGAACAACACTAACAGGTTCACAAGTTATATGTTCACCATCAACCTTTACTTCATAATTTTCAGGATTCACTTCTATATCAGGGGTTGCATCATTATGTATCAAATCCTTCTTTCCGATATTTCGGCAATTCTTTACAGGTAAAATAATTTTTTGCAGCCCATATCCATTGACCACTCCATTTTCTAATGAAACTTTAGAAACAAATGTTACACACGTGTTCAGCAATGCCTTCCCATAGGCTCCAAACATGTGCCGATAAATAACAGGTTGGGGAGTAGGAATAGAAGCATTAGGATCACCCATCTTACTTGCTATGATCATTCCGCCTTTAATAATCATTTCGGGCTTTGCGCCAAATAACGCAGGTCTCCATAAAACTATATCTGCAAGTTTTCCGGGTTCAATAGATCCAACATAATCAGCAATGCCATGAGTAATTGCAGGGTTGATAGTGTACTTAGATACATATCTTTTAACCCGGAAGTTATCATTATTGTTGCCTGCGTCCCGGGGCAAAAACCCTCGCTGCTTTTTCATTTTATCTGCTGTCTGCCAGGTGCGGGTAATTACTTCGCCAACACGACCCATTGCCTGGCTATCGGAACTCATCATACTAAACACACCAAGATCATGAAGTATATCTTCAGCAGCAATTGTTTCAGGTCTTATCCTGCTATCAGCAAAAGCAACATCTTCAGGAACAGATTTATCGAGGTGATGACATACCATTAACATGTCTAAATGTTCATCAATAGTGTTAACCGTATATGGCCTTGTTGGATTGGTAGATGAAGGCAACACATTTGGATACATGGCCGCTTTAATAATATCAGGAGCATGCCCTCCGCCTGCGCCTTCAGTATGGTAAGTATGAATTACTCTTCCGTTAATTGCCTTAATAGTGTCTTCTAAAAATCCCGACTCATTCAATGTATCAGTATGGATGGCCACCTGCACATCTAATTCATCTGCCACTTTTAAAGAAGCGTCTATAACTGCAGGAGTTGATCCCCAATCTTCATGTATCTTAAGTCCTATTGCACCTGCTTCAATCTGTTCTGTTAGTGGTTGTGTAGCAGCACAATTACCTTTTCCTAAAAAACCAAGGTTCATAGGAAAAGCTTCAGCCGCTTCCAGCATTTTTCGAATGTTCCAGGCCCCGGGAGTTACTGTAGTTGCATTGGTACCGTCAGCAGGGCCGGTGCCACCACCAATCATAGTAGTAATGCCGCTAAATAAAGCATGATCAATCAACTGCGGACAAATAAAATGTATGTGTGTATCTATTCCACCGGCTGTTGCAATTAACCCTGCTCCCCCATGCACTTCGGTGGATGCACCAATAACCATGTCTGCATCCACCCCATCCATTGTATCCGGGTTTCCTGCTTTGCCAATCCGTATAATTTTTCCGTCTTTAATGCCTATGTCTGCTTTAATAATACCCCAATGGTCAATGATCATTACACTTGTAATAACAAGATCCAGCACACCATCTTTCCGCATTGCTGTTGATGATTGTGCCATTCCATCCCGTATAGTTTTGCCTCCGCCAAATTTTGCTTCATCTCCATAAACAGTAAAATCTTTTTCAATTTCAATAATAAGATCTGTATCGCCTAACCTAACCTTATCGCCGGTTGTAGGCCCATACATGTTTGCATATTTAATCCTGTTTATCTCTATGCTCATTCGGCTTTATTTTTAAAGTTGCCAGATTCTGCTTTTGTCAAAGCTTCTTTTTTGCTGTAATCGGCAGTTGTGTCTCCATTAGTGAGATTACTAAAACCATAAGCTTTACGGTTTCCTCCAAATATGACCAGTTCCACTTCCTTTTCCTCTCCAGGCTCAAAACGGACAGCAGTGCCGGCAGCAATATCGAGGCGCATCCCAAAAGCTTTTTCCCTGTTAAATTCCATCTGTTTATTCACTTCAAAAAAATGAAAATGGGAGCCAATTTGAATCGGGCGATCGCCGGTGTTTACAACAGTTATTCTTGTTGTAGGTCGGCCAGCATTGCATTTAATATGGCCTGCTGCAAGTGTATATTCTCCTGGTATCATAATGACCTCACCCTCGGTCCCTCTCCTTGCAAAGGAGAGGGAGGCCAAGCATTTTTATGGTTAATTAATTTTTAGGTAACTCTTCAAGGTTTATATCTTCTCTGTGATGAGGATGGCATATCCTTTATTGCCTTCTCCCTTTAGGGATGGGCTTCTTATTGAACAGCAGAAAAAATTTCGCTCATATTAAGCGCAAGACCTTCAAATAAAGCAGATTTCAGTTCACCTTCCAAAACAGTAGCTGCACTTATTAATTCATACCGGTTATTTTGAATGCTATAAATCTCAATGGCTTTGTATTGAGGATCAACAAGCCAAAACTCGTTTACCCCCACCCTTTCATACATATTCTTTTTCTCAATTCTGTCCCTTATCATGGAACTCGGGGAAATGACTTCAATAATCAAATCAGGAACGCCCATAATGCCGTCATTTGTAATAATTCCATTCTTATCTTCTGATACAAATACAAGGTCAGGTTGAGGTTTATTGTATTCATCAAGATAAACATCTATAGGAGCATAAAATATTTTTCCCTTTCTATTTTGCCTGATAAATGTTTCAAGTTGAAATAAAAGATTTTTTGAAACTTCCTGATGCATTGGTGTTGGTGCTGATTTTTGTATCATTTCTCCCTCAATTATCTCGTAGTAGTATTCATCATTCTCGTCAAAAAGCATTTCACGAAATTCACTCACACTAACTTTTGTATCTGAGATTACTGTTTCCATTTATTTGCTTTGTTTCAAATTTAAGAAATTTTATTTACTCCCTTGAAGGCCCGGCTCTCTTCTCCCTTTATGGCCGGGGCTTCTCTACCTTATTGGATTATGCACTGTAACCAGCTTTGTTCCATCAGGAAACGTCGCTTCAATTTGTATTTCATGTATCATTGCAGGAATGCCTTCCATTACTTCATTACGTGTTAAAATAGTTGCGCCATATTGCATTAATTCTGCAATAGATTTGCCATCTCTTGCAGCTTCCTGCAAATGGCTGCTTATAAGTGCAATGGCCTCAGGGTATTTGAGTTTAAGACCTCTTGCTTTTCGTCTTTCAGCAAGCTCACCTGCTAAAAATAAAAGCAGCTTCTCTGTTTCCCTGGGTGTTAAGTGCATAGTAGAAAAAGATTACAATGAAATAATAATAGAGTAAAATGACAAGCACCCGGTTTACGAAAAGTAAATAAACTTTTGAAAAGCAGAAAATACTTTTTGGAGAATAGGGCTAAGAATGTTTAATATTTTTTATTTGTATAATTTCTGCAGCAATACTAACGGCAATCTCTTCAGGTGTCTGGCTATTTATAGGAAGCCCGATAGGTGCATAAATTCCTTTAAACCTGCTTTCATCAATCCCTTCAGAGCTATAATCTTTAAACATTTTATCCATTTTCTTGCTGCTGCCTAATACACCAAAATATTTAAATTGCTTTTTAAATAAACTTCTTATAACCATGTCATCCGTTCTATAACCGGTAGTCATTACAACCACATAATTATGATCTCCTGAAGGAATGACATCTTTAAGTTGACTATAATTATTTAAAACAGTTTTTTCGTGAACATAATGATTATCTAAAAAAGTATTTAAGGGATGCCGGTCATCATACAGGTGAATAAAAAAATCCATCAGACTCATAATCCTGCTTAAGGCGAAAGCGCAATGTCCTGCTCCAATAATAAAGAGATGATTAAGGTAACCTATCTTTTCTTCATACAACCACTTATCCTCACTTTGAAAAGAAAACACATAATCTTTGGAAGGAATGGCATGGTCTGAAAAGGATATGCCTGAAGGAGACAGTCGAAGCATTCCGTTTTGATTTTTATTTAAACATTCAACCAGGTTATTGATATGTTCTGCATCTTGCTTTTGAATAGTGTATAAAAGAATGGTTTGCTCACCGGAACAAATCATGCCGCTTTATTTGAAGGTCTTGCGCTTAATATGAGCGAAATTTTTTCTGCTGTTCAATAAGAAGCCCATCCCTAAAGGGAGAAGGCAATAAAGGATATGCCATCCTCATCACAGAGA
>MWVX01000178.1_pt1 | contig 17889 bp, 16 predicted proteins | sample 1047311 | NCBI WGS metagenome assembly MWVX01 (sample SAMN06349984, study PRJNA376086) | soil metagenome | isolation source: MtG-4 sample Antarctic (ecotone) soil | place: Antarctica | collected 2015-01-13 | reverse complement strand
AGATTCAGCAGCAACAGGCGCAGCAGCAACAGCAGCAAACTTTTTTGCAGGGCATCGGCGGCGCGACTTCAACCGTGGGCGATGGAACTGGTGTCGGTGTTGCGTCCTGCGCTTTTGCCGCGCCCGCGGCGAGGCATAATATAATCACAAAAATTAAATATAATTGCTTGAACATAAAAATCTTTTTGCCGCGAAAATCTGCGGCTGATTTCTTACTGCTTATTAATAAGCGAACTTGTCGCCGTTACGAATCTGCGTTTAAAATTGCCGAAAATGCGCGACGAAAAACCGTTCAGCCGTTTCAAAATCTGCCATTCGGTTGCGTCGTCGAAAAGCGAGTAGAAAACCGGTACAGCCAATAAAGTTAAAAGCAGACACAAACTTTGACCGCCGACAACCAGAACGCCGATTGAGCGATTCGTTCCCGCGCCCGCGCCGGTCGAGACGACGAGCGGAATCATTCCGGCGACAAGCGCGATTGTCGTCATCAAAATCGGGCGCAGACGGTCGCGGTTTGCTTGAATAATGGCGTCGTAACGGCTCATTCCTTTGGCGCGTAAGCCGTTCGTGTGGTCAATTTGCAAAATCGCGTTTTTCTTGACAACACCGAAAAGCAGGAGCAGCCCCAAACCCGAAAAAATGTTTACGGTTTGCCCTGTCGCCAGCAAGCTGACGATGCCGAACGGAATTGAAAGCGGCAAAGTCAGTAGAATTGTTACCGGATGAATAAACGACTCGAACTGCGCCGCCAGCACGATATACATAAAAATAAACGAGAGCGAAATCGCCAGAGCAAAATAGAAAAGCGATTTGCCGAGTTCTTTCGATTGCCCGACATAGCCGGTCGAATATCCGGCGGGCAAATTAAGTTCTTTAACGTAAGCGTCAATCGCCGACGTGATGCTCGTCGCAGAGCCGCCCGGTCTGGTGTTTGCGAGAAGCGTAACCTGGCGCTGCCGATTCAGCCGATCAATTGAACTCGGTCCTGTTCCTTCTGAAGTTTTCACAACGCGGTCGAGCGATACGAAGCCGGTTTTCGACGACGGAACAATAAGCCGTTTTAACCCTTCGACGCTCGTGCGAAATTGGTTGACGGCGCGCACGCGCACTTCGTATTGGTCTGTCCCTTGAGCAAAAGTCGTCGCTTCCTGTCCGGCAACTAAAGTGTTCAAAGCCTGCGACACCGCGCCCACGCTGACGCCCAAATCGGCGGCAACGTCGCGGTCAACCGTCAAGCGCACTTCCGGTTTTCCGCTTATCAATGTTGAATCAACATCAACCGCGTCGGGAATGGTTTTCATTTTTTCGAGCAGCTTGGCGGAGATTTCCTCCATTTTTTTCAAATCGGGACCGGAAATCAAAAACTGTACGTTCGCGTTGCGGAAACCGCCGCCGGAAAACGCCGCGACCTGCTGCACGCCGGTTCTGAGTTCGGGCGGATAATTTTTCAGCAGCTCGCGCGCTTGAACCATCAATTCTTCCTGCGATTTCGAACGCTGGTCAATGTCCAAAAGTCGCACATAAATCGTGCCGTTGTTGACGATTTGCTGCTGTCCGCCGCCGATTGTCGTCAAGGTATCGCCCACGCCGTCAATTTTGCGAACATCTGCCGCGATGCGCTCGAAAAGCTGTGAAGTCGAAGCGAGACTGCCGCCTTCGGGCGCGCGGATGGAAATTTCAAACTGCGATTGGTCGTCCACCGGCAAAAAGTTTTTGCCGACGAACATAAACAGCGGAATAATGCTCAAAAACACAAGCACGCAAAGTCCGACAATCAACCAGCGATGCGCCATCGAAAAGCGCAGAAGCCAGGTATATGTGCTGTCGACGTATTTATAAAAACCGGTCGCTTTCGAGTAATGACCTTCGGCTTTAGGCTTTCGATTATTGATTATTTCGTCGTCGGAAATTTCTGAAGTAAGCGATTTGTCGGCAACAATCGGCTTATCTCTCTGCGAACCTTCGATTAAACCATCGCCTTTGATTTCCTGTATCGCAGCGTTTTCACCCAGATTGCTTTCCGCGTATGCTTCGTTTTTGTCTTCGGCGATGTCTGCGTATTCGTTCGTCGGGTCGTCTTTAATGTCGCGCGGTTTGATAAGTCGCGCCGCGAGCATGGGCGTCAGCGTAAACGAAACAATCAATGAAACGCCGACGGCGAACGCTGCAGTCAAACCGAACGACGACATAAAACGCCCGACAATTCCCTGCATAAAACCAATCGGAACGAAAACCGCCATCAAGGAGAGCGTCGTCGCCAGAACCGCCAGACCGATTTCGCGCGTGCCTTCGATTGCCGCTTGATACGGCGACATTCCTTTTTCTTCGACGAAGCGATAAATGTTTTCCAGCACGACAATCGCGTCGTCAATGACGATGCCGACCATCAAAGTCAAAGACAGCATCGTAATCGAATTCAGCGTGTAGCCCATCGCATACATCAGCGCGAAAGTCGAGATAATCGAAGTCGGAATGGCAATCGCGGCGATAAACGTCGAGCGAAAATTCCACAAAAACAAAAACACGACGACCGCCGCCAGCAAACCGCCGACGATTAAATGTTCCTCGATTGAACGCAGAGAATTTTCGATAAACACAGAGTTGTCGCCGATAATCTGCATTCGATAATTGGCAGGTAAACTCGGTTCGATTTCCTTTAATTTCGCTTTAAGTTCCTGCGCGACGGCAACCGTATTTTGCCCCGATTGTTTTGAAACAACGAGCGTTACAGCCGGTTGACCGTTCAGACGCGCTTCGGTGCGAAGTTCCTCCGCGCCGTCTTCGACGTAACCGATGTCTTTAACTTTGACCGAATAATTTCCGCGCGTGGCGACAACGACGTTGGCAAATTCTTCAGGCTTTTGAATTTTACCGACCGTGCGAACGCTCGTCTCCGTCGCGCCCTGGTCAATCCTGCCGCTCGGGAACTCGACGTTTTGAATCTTTAAAGCGTTCGAGATTTCCACCGCCGTGATGCCGTAAGAACGCATTTTGTCCGGGTCAACCCAGACGTTTATCTGACGTTCGCGCCCGCCGATAATCGTTACCTGCCCGACGCCGTTGATTGACTCGATGCGCTCTTTTATTTTATTTTTCGCAACTTCGGTTACGTCGCGCAAACTGGTCGGCGCGGAAACCGCCAGGCGCAAAACCGGCGCGGCGTCCGTGTCGAGTTTCTGCACAGTCGGCTGTTCCGCCGTTTCCGGTAAATTCGGAATAACTGTCTGCACGCGGTTTTCAACTTCCTGCGCCGCGACGTTCACATCTTTTTCCAGCACAAACTGCACGAAAATCTGCGCCGCGCCTTCGGTCGAAGTCGAACGCAGTTCGTCAATACCACTGACCGTGTTGACGGCTTCTTCAATTTTCTCCGTAACTTCCGTTTCGATTTCCTCGGGCGACGCGCCCGGATTGATAACCGTTATGGTAATCGTCGGAAAGTCAATTTTGGGAAAAAGGTCAACGCCCAAAGAAAAAAACGAAAACGCGCCTACAGTTACCAACGATAAGATAATCATCGTCGCAAAAACGGGACGCCTGACACTAATTTCTGCCAACCACTGCATAATTTTTTCTAGTTCAAAGTTTGAGGTTCAAAGTTCAAAGTTATTTGAATTTTTCACCTCGAAAATCTGATTGTTGAAGATATTTTATAAAGCCGGAAATCAACCGGCTTATCTCTTTTAACTTTTCTGTTATTTCGGCAAACTGTTTTTCGTCAATATAATTCTGGTCTAAAGCTACATAAATCTGTGTGCGAACTTCGCCGCACGAACCTTTTGCGACAGCTAAAAACTGCAAAAATTCTTTGTTGCCGCCGCGTTCAAATCCTTCGATATTTGAGAGAATTGAAACCGAAGCCGCCGCATTTGATTGGACAACCCAAAATCCCGACTGAAATTTCCCGACGCGCTGGCTGCATAAACTAAATTCGTTACTTCACGCGCCAACTGCCACGCCTGAATATCTTCAAATTTCTCGATTTTCGCCATAACCCAATTCCGGCAACTTTGAACTTTAAACCTTAAACTTTGAACCTCTTACTGCTTAACGGTTACACCGTCGTAAATTTGTCCGACATTGCTAATCGCAACCTGCTCGTTTTCCTGAATGCCTTGTTGCACTTCGATTCGGTCGTTTTCAAGCACGCCGAGTTTGACGATGCGCTCTTCGGCGCGTCCGTTTGTTATGACGAAAACTTTATTTGTTTCACCTTCGGTTTTAACCGCTGAAACCGGAATCATAACGGTCGGTTTCGGCGCTGACTGCGTAATTCTGACGGTTGCAAACTGTCCGGGCTTCAAAAGTCCGCCGACATTTTCGACTTCGGCTTCGACGGTTAAAGTTCTCGAAGTCGCGTTCAAATTTGGCGACGTTCTGACAATCCTTCCAGCAAAATTGCGGTCTGGATACGCGCTCGTCTGTATCGAAACTCCCTGCCCGTTTTGCACTAAACCGATTGATTGTTCCGGCACGTCGATTCGCATACGCAAAACGCTTGTGCGGACAATCGTCGCCACTTTTTGATTGGTCGAGGCAAACTCGCCGACATCGGCTGTTCTCTCCGAAACATAACCGCTAATCGGCGCGTAAATCACGGCGTCGCCAATCGCTTTCTGCGCGCTCGCAATTTGAGTTTGCGCCGCGTCAGCCGTTGCCTGCGCCGCACGAACTCCGGCTTGCGCCGTTTCGACTTGCGACTGCGCCGTGCGTATCGCGCTCACTGCAACTGCCGCCGTCGAGCGCGCTTCGTCGAGTTGCGCCCGGAATTGGTCGCGCTGCGCTTTGCGCTGGTCGTAAATCGTTCTGGCGATGTCGCCGGTTTCAAGCAGTCTTTCGGAGCGACCCAATTCCTTTTCTGCTAATTCGAGTTGCGCTTTGACGGCGCGCACCAGCGAAAAAGTTTCCGTGTCGAAAGCGCTGCCTTGCGTTAAACCAAGCCGCGCCTGCGTCTGGCGAACATTGGCGCGCGCCTGTTCGACGTTCGCTAGCGCCTGCTGAACTGCCGAACGCGCCTGCTGCGCCTGCGCCTGAACTTGTTCAAGCCGAATCTGCGCGTCGCGGTTATCAATCTGAACAAGTGCGTCGCCTCTATTCACATAGCTTCCGATGTCGAAATTGACCGCCGTAATTTTCCCGCCGACTGTCGGCGCAACGTCGGTCGAAGCGTCGCTTCCCAAAGTTCCGGTCGCTTCAAAATACGTCGGCATATTTTGGACGACAGCCTGCGCCGTCGTAACTTCGATTTCCGTCGGCAACGCGGAATTGGCGTTCGCGGCATTCGCATTCGACGCCGCTTTCGAGCCGCCGCACGACGCGCCGAACAAACCGGAAGACACGATTAAAATTGCAAAAATTATAAATTTATTAACTTTCATACTTCTTCTAACGTTTTTCTGGAAAACGTTTTTCGGGGAAATTATTTTTTCACGCCGTTCAGCAAAATTTCGGCGAAACATTTCGCTGCTTCTTCATTGGAAATATTTAAAAGCCGCCGTGATTTGTCCCACAAAATATTATTTAACGAATGATGAATTATCATTCCCAAAAACGCGCGCACGATAATTTTCGGCTCAACCTCTCTCATAGCTCCGTCCGCTTGACGACGGCGAATATACGCGCCCAAAAATTCGTAAAGCGGCGTTAGAAACTGTTCGAAAAACATTTCTGATAATTCGTGTTCGTCTAGTGCCGAATGAAACAAAAGCCGCATAAAGTCCACGTCGCCTTCGTGATGACGCAGTGCGCCGAGCGCCATATTGTAAAAAACTTGAAAATCATCTTTCGCTTCAATCGCATCGCGCTCGACCGAATTTTCTTCCCAAGGTAGAAGTTTTTCGCCGTTCTCGCACGCTTTGAAATTGATAATCGCGCTGTATAACTCTTTTTTCGTAGCAAAATGCCGAAAAATTATTGCTTCGGAAACACCCGCCGCTCGTGCGATTTCTTTGGTAGTCGTGCCGCTGAAGCCGCTCTGCGAAAAGATTTTTATAGCCACGCGCAAAATCTGCGAGCGCCGCTCGTCGCCCGACATTCTGCTTCCCGTTATCGTTTCTGTTTGAGTTTCTTTGATCAACAATTTCCTCTCTTCAAAATAAGTAAGTGCTTACTTACTTTCTCAAAGCCGGCAAACGATTGTCAAGTAAGTGTGAGGAAAATTAACAAGAACTTCTCGAAAAAAACTTCGTATCAACTTTTGGAGTGGAAAAGGCATCAAAGCCGACGCCAATTTTCAAGAATTCGATTGGCTGGCTTAAATAATTATCAAACCGGAGGAATTTAGAAATGACGGAAAATCAAACAAATAATCAGACGAACGATGAAAAAAGTTTAATAACAACCGACACTTATAACGACGAGAATAAAACGGGAAACGAATATATGAGCGATTTTAAAACGCAGGCGCAAAACTACGGACAGCAATTTCAAGATGCGGCAATGAAGGCGAAAGATTTCGCCAGCGAGAAGTTTACGGTAGCAAACGATAAATTCAAGGAATTGCAAAACAAAGACCCGAAGGAATTGGTCGAAGAAGCCAAAGAATATGCGCGTCAAAAACCCGGACAAGCACTGCTGGTTTCGGCGGTGGTCGGTTTGTTTTTAGGTTTAATTTTTCGCGGACGTAAGTAAATCTGCGAAATCAAAAACAATTAAAATAAAAAGGCGACTTGGAGATTTCCGGGTCGCCTTTTTTATTAGGACAAATCAATTTTGTAAAATTGCCGTCGATTTATTAAAATTTTTTCTGTCTGATAAAATTGCCTGCCGCTTCTTTTGGCGTGTGTTTGTCGCCGTCAACCGCGTAATTCAAGCGACGCATTTCTTCAGTCGAAACGGCATCGTTTAATTTTTGAAAAGTCTCGTCAAGCATTCTCAATTTATCTTCTCGTGCAATAAAAACCGCTTGATACGGCGGAAAATAATGCCTGTCATCTGCAAGCTGGAAAAGGTCGAGCGCGGAAATCAAACCGTCGGTCGAGTTTCCGGCAATCAAATCAACCTGACCGGAAGCGAGCGCGCGATACGTCAGAGACAAATCCATTTCGCGCGGCTGTTTCGTAAAATTAAAGTTATACGCCCTCGAAAAACCCGCGTAACCGTCGGCGCGCGACATAAAATCCTGACCGAAACCGGCTTGCCAGTTTTTCGCAATCGGCACGGCATCGGAAATCGTTTTCAGATTTGATTTCCGCGCAGCGTCGCCCCGCACCAAAATCGCAAAATCGTTGCTGAAACCGAGTGACGGACTCAACGCAAGATTAAACTTTTCGGCGTATTTGTTTTTTGTCTGCTGATAAACTTCGTTTGGGTCGGTAATCGGTTGATGTTTCAAAATCGCGGTAAAAGCCGTGCCGGTATATTCAGGATAAACGTCAATTTGGTTCGACAAAAGCGAGTCGTGCGCCAGATTTCCGCCGAGTTCAAACTTTCTCTCGACTTCAAATCCGCGCTTTTCGAGCATCTGCGCCAGAATCTCCGCTAAAATCACCGATTCGGTAAAATCTTTCGAGCCGACGCGAATTTTATTTTCCGGGTTTGTCGCCGAATTATTTGAATTTTGCCAAAAACTCAAACCGAAAAAAATTAAAATTAAAGCAGCAGTGCCGATTAAAACCAATTTGCGTCTTTGATGTGAAGTTTTATTTTCGACATTTTTGAGCGAATAAATTTTCTCGATTTGTCCGAGCACAAAATCTGCCAGCAGAGCTAAAACGGCGGAAAAAATCGCGCCTGCAAGCAGCAAATTATTATCGTTTTGCCGAAGTCCGCGAAAAATATAAGTTCCGAGTCCGCCTGCGCCGACCGCCGCCGCAATCGTCGCTACGCCGACCGAAATTACGACGGCGACGCGAATGCCGGTTAAAATCACGGGTAAAGCAAGCGGCAGTTCGACCATTTTCAAAATCTGCCAATCGGTCATTCCCATTGCCGTCGCTGCTTCTTTGACTTTCGCGTCAACGCCCGAAATCCCCGTAACCGTATTGCGAATTACGGGCAAAAACGAATAAAGCGCGAGCGCAATAATCGCTGTTTTCGCGCCGATGCCGCCGACAAATGGAATCGGAATCAGCAAGCCGAACAGCGCCAGACTCGGAACAGTTTGGAGAATATTGGCAATGCCCAAAACCGGCGTTTGCAGAGATTTCCGGCGCGTCAGAAGAATGCCGAGCGGCATGCCGATTAAAACGGCAAACACGGTCGAAACCAAAACAAGGAAAAGATGTTCGCGCGTGAGAGCGAAAATCTCCGACCAATTTTGTTGTAAAAACTCAAAAAGATTCATTTTTCGTCAAACAATTGTAGCAGAATGTTTTCGCGCAAAAGCAACTGTAAATTGCTTTGAGCGCATCCTTTAAACAAGATGGAAAAAGCTGATAAAAAACCAAAATTTTATGTCAACAATCTTCGCGTCGCTTCGCCCTGTTCAGTCGGATGGGAAACAATGTCGGGCGACGAGCGAGTTCGTCGCTGCCATTCGTGCGAACTAAATATTTACAATATCGCCGAGATGACGAGTAAAGAAATCGAGAGTCTAATTGTAAACCGTGAAGACAGAGTTTGCATCAGTCTTTATAAACGCGCCGACGGAACTGTTTTGACGAAAGATTGTCCGGTCGGTTTCCGCGCTTATCAGAAAAGAGCGACGCGTTTTGCGGGCGCGGCTTTGGCAACGATTCTGGGTTTGTTTTCCGTTTCCTTTGGACAAAAAGCAGATGAAAAATTTATTAAGGCTTCGGAAATTAAAATCGTCAAAATTGTCAAAACCGCCAATCAAAAAAGTGTTTTAACCGGAATGATTTATGATCATTTTGGAGCAGTTATTCCAGGCATCGCAATAAAACTGTATAAAGCGGGCACAAAAAAACCATTGAAATCAAAAACTAATGAGGACGGAGAAGCTATTTTTCATTCTCTTTCACCTGGATTTTATGTCTTTGAAGCAGAAGCCAAAAATTACAGAACAACCAAGATTACCGACATAGAAATTAAAGACAACGAAGAAAGCCGATTTGAATTCACGCTTGAGCAAACAGGCACAATAACCGTCGGAATTTATGGCGATGAACCTTTGATTGACAACTCTTCCACGGGTCTCAAAACTGTGTTTGTTCATAAACAGAATAAAAAATTGCCTCATTAGAGATTTACGGTTTTCAGATAATTTCTCGCCAACGGCAAATTCGATTGACGAAAGTTTTCTGGTGTTTCTTTTAAAACAATCACGCCTTTGTCCATAAGGCAAATTCTCGTTCCCAAAACAAACGCTTCGTGCAAATCATGCGTTACGAAAACGGCGGTTTTGTTGAGGTTTTTAACAAGCGAGGCAAATTCCTTCTGCAAATTCGAGCGCGTTATCGCGTCGAGTGCGCCGAAAGGTTCGTCCAATAAAAGCAAATCGGGATCTGCTGCGAGCGCACGCGCCACACCCACGCGCTGACGCTGACCGCCGGAGAGTTCGTGGGGAAATCTTGCCGCAAACTTGTCCGGCTGTAGCCCGACGAGTTCAAGCATTTCTGCTGTTCGCGTCCGTTTTTTCGCTTCGTCCCAGTTTTCCAATTCGGGAACGAGCGCGACGTTTCGCTCAATCGTGAAATGCGGAAAAAGTCCCGCCTCCTGCAAAACATAACCGATTCGGCGGCGCAAATTTATTGCGTCCCAATCTGTTGTTGCTTTACCTTCAACCAGAATTTCACCCGATGTCGGCTCAATCAAACGATTTATCAATTTCAACGTCGTCGTTTTGCCGCAGCCGGATTCGCCCAGCAGAACGAGCGTTTCGCCTTTCTCGATTTGCAGATTTATATCGTTGAGAATTTTCGCCGCGCCGATTTGGAAATTAACGCTGCGAAATTCGACAACTTCTGTTGATTTTTCCGTCATTGTTTAGGCTTAATACTAACATTCAACTGCCGTAAAATCAGCAGCCGATTTAACCGCAGATGCACGCGGATAAAAAGCAGGATAAAAATTAAATAAAACCAGTTTGAATTTATCTGAAAAAATCTGCGTTCATCTGCGATTATCTGCGGCAAAATTTCCCCAGCCTTTTCCAAAGCAATTTTGTATGATTAAAAGATGGAAAATTTCAAACCGACAAAAGAAGATTTGCGCGATGCGACGAACCGCACGATGGAAGATTTGATTGACTACAATTTAAAATTTCTGTTTTGCGGCATCAATCCGGGCATTTGGTCGGGCGCGACCGGTTTTCATTTCGCCAAACCCGGAAATCGTTTTTGGAAAGCACTGCATTTGGGCGGATTTTCCGAACGACTTCTACATCCGTCCGAAGAACACGAACTGCTAGAAAATGGCTACGGCATCACATCATTCTGCAAACGCACGACCGCAACCGCCGCCGAATTATCGAACGAAGAAATTGTCGAAGGCGGAAAACTTCTCGTAAAAAAAATCGAAAAATTCAAGCCGCGATATCTCGCCGTTCTCGGCATCGGCGCATATCGAACGGCGTTTAATCACCCGAAAGCGAAATTGGGTTTGCAAGACAAAACAATCGGCAACACGCGCCTCTGGCTTCTGCCGAATCCGAGCGGTCTGAACGCGCATTACCAATTAAATGATTTGGCAAAACTTTTCGGCGAACTGCGGCAAGCTATTAAAGAATGAGTTCAGAGATTTTACGACAATCATTACCCGCGGATTTAGCGCAAGTCATTAACGGTTACAACTGGCGAAAAATTCACGTCGGCTGCTCAGCGGCGCAAGTTTTTCGGCTCGAAGCTGAAAATGAAAACTCTTTCTATTTGAAAATCGCCGCTCGCTCATTTGAAAACTCCCTTTTGACGGAAAAATCAAAACTCGATTGGTTGAAAAATCGGCTTTCCGTTCCCGAAATTATTATGTTTGTTCAAGATGATAACTCGGATTATCTTTTGCTTTCGGAAATTTCCGGTATTGACGCGAGCAGCGATTTTTACAAACAAAGCGAAGCGGAAGTTATCGAACAAATGGCGAAAGGCTTGAAAATGATTCACAGTGTGCCAATTGCCGATTGTCCGTTTGACGCGCGGCTCGATTATAAAATCGAATCCGCCAAACAAAGAATGTTGAACGGTCTGGTTGACGAAAGCGAGTTTGACGCCGAAAGGACAGGCAAATGCGCCGAAGACTTGTTCCGCGAATTAATCGAAAATAAACCATGCGAAGAAAATTTGGTTTTCACACACGGCGATTACTGTTTGCCGAATATTATTCTCAAAAACAAACGCTTAAACGGTTTTATCGATTGGGGAAGCGCAGGCGTCGCCGATAAATATCAAGACATCGCGCTTCTCGCTAGAAGCGTCGCATCAAATTTCGACGCGGAGTGGACGCAAAATTTATTTAAAGCTCTCGACATCGAACCCGATTTGCAAAAGATTAAATTTTATACGCTTCTTGATGAATTTTTCTAGCTGAACTCGTCAATTTTTTAATTATTCCCACTCAATCGTTCCCGGCGGTTTTGACGTAATATCATAAACGACGCGATTTACGCCGCGCACTTCCGCCGTTATTCGGGAAGAAACCTTTTGCAAAAAATCAAACGGCAAACGCGCCCAATCTGCGGTCATTCCGTCGGTCGAAGTTATGGCGCGAAGGGCGACGACTTTTTCATACGTGCGAAAATCGCCCATCACGCCGACCGTATCGATCGGCAAAAGCACGGGAAATGCTTGCCAGACTTTATCGTAAACGTCGAAGGCTTTCATTTCTTCGTCAAAAATCTTATTAACCGATTGGAGAAGTTTTACTTTTTCTTCGGTTATAACGCCCAAAATCCGCACCGCCATTCCGGGACCGGGAAACGGATGACGCTGTAGAATTTCATTGGGAATTCCTAAGTCTCTTCCGATTAAGCGCACTTCGTCTTTGAATAATTCTCGAAGCGGCTCAATCAATTTGAGATTCATTTTCTCCGGCAAACCGCCGACATTATGATGAGATTTTATCGTGACGGACGCACCGCGCAAGCTGACTGATTCGATAACATCGGGATACAGAGTTCCCTGCACGAGATATTTTACATCGCCGATTCTCGTAGCTTCCGCCTCGAAAACCTCTATGAATTTACGCCCGATATTTTTACGTTTTGTTTCCGGTTCGGTAACATTTTTCAAAACCGCGTAAAAATCTTTGGAAGCGTCAACGCCGCGCACGTTTAAATGCAGATTTTGCTTGTAAAGCTCAAGCGTCGTTTCAAATTCGTCGGCGCGAAGAAGTCCGTTGTTGACGAAAATACAAGTCTGCCGGTTGCCGATAGCTTCGTGAACAAGAACGGCGGCAACCGTCGAGTCAACGCCGCCGCTCAGACCGCAGATGACATTTCCGGTTTCGCCGACTGTGCGCCGAATTTTTTCGATTTCTTCCTTGATAAAACTTGTCGAAGTCCAATCGCCGCGACAGCCGCAAATGTTGAAAACAAAGTTTTTAATAATCTCTTTTCCCAAAGGCGTATGCGCGACTTCCGGGTGAAATTGCAAGCCGAAAATTTGTCTTTCGGCATTTTCAATCGCCGTAATCGCGCCGTCGCTCAAACCGACAATTTCAAAACCCTGCGGCGCAGAAACAACGTGGTCGCCGTGGCTCATCCAAACATCGAATTCCTTTGGCAAATGCTGAAACAATTTGGCTTTATCGTTTATAATGTTTAGTTTCGCGTGTCCGTATTCGCGCTTTGCAGAGGGCTGAACGTTACCGTTCAAATCTTTCGCAAGAAGTTGCATTCCATAGCAAATGCCCAAAACCGGCGCGTTAATTTTCTCGTAAAATTCCGGTTCGATTCTCGGCGCGTCAGATTCGTAAACCGAATTCGGTCCGCCGGACAAAATCACGCCTTTCGGGTTTTTTTCCAGAATATTTTCGGTTGAAACAGTAAACGGCGCAATCTCGCAATAAACGCCCTGCTCGCGCACGCGACGGGCGATAAGTTGCGTGTATTGCGAGCCGAAATCTAGAATTAAAATAAGTTCGTGCTGCATTTATGCTTTTCCTTTGACACGCAGAAATTTGCGTTTGCCGACCTGGAATAAAATATTATCTGCTAGAAATTGTTCTGCTTGTCCGTTAGAACTGCGAGAATTCACGTTTATGAGAAAGCTCGATGAATCTTTCACAAAATCAATCTCTGCATTGGTGTTTGTAGCCTTCTCACCGTTTATTTTGATGCCGCCTTGTTCGATTAAGCGTTTCGCCTCGGCTTTTGATGCGGCGAGATTTGTGTTCACAAGCAAATCAACCAACTTGTAATTCCCCGAAGCGATTAAAAACTCTTCGATTTCGTCCGGTATTTCTTTTTTGACGAAGCGGCGATTGAATTCGACTTCGGCGTTTTGCGCATCGGTCGCAGAGTGGAAATCTTTGATAATGTGTTTGGCTAATTCGACTTTCGTGTTGCGCGGGTTTTCCGCGCCCGATTCGCAACGGAAGCGCAAGGCGTTTATTTCGTCAACATTTAAGTCGGTCAAAAGCTCGAAATACTTCCACATCAAATCATCGGAAACTGACATTATTTTGCCGAACATTTCGTTTGGAGCGTCTGTAATTCCGATGTAATTGTCGAGAGATTTGGACATTTTCTGCACGCCGTCCAAACCTTCGAGAAGCGGCGTCGTAAGAACGACTTGCGGCTCTTGCGCATATTCTCTTTGCAAATTTCGCCCAACCAGAAGATTGAATTTTTGGTCTGTGCCGCCAAGTTCGATGTCGGCGTCGAGCGCAACCGAATCGTAGCCCTGCACGAGCGGATAAAGAAGTTCGTGCAGCGCAATCGGTTTTTGCGCCTGCATACGTTTTTCAAAATCGTCGCGTTCGAGAATTTGTTTGACCGTTGTGTGCGACGCTAATTTTATAAAATCTGCCGCGCCGAAACGGTCAAACCATTCAGAATTGAAACGTATTTCTGTTTTGTCAGGGTCTAAAAGTTTGAAAATCTGCGCTTTGTAAGTATCGGCGTTTGCGACGATTTCTTCGTGCGACAACGGCGGGCGCGTCGCACTTTTGCCGGTTGGGTCGCCAATCATCCCGGTAAAATCACCGATAAGGAAAATCGCTGTGTGTCCCAAATCCTGAAACGCTTTTAATTTGCGTATCACGACCGTATGTCCGATGTGTATGTCGGGCGCGGTCGGGTCGGCGCCGAATTTGACGCGAAGCGGTTTTCCAATTTTCGCAGAATTTTCCAGCTTTTTCCGCAAATCTTCCTCGCGGATGCAGTCAACCGTGCCTTTTTTTAGATGTGAAATCTGTTCGTCAATAGTCATTTTTCGTAAATCAGTAAAAAGAAAATTTAATTCCTTTTCAAAATATAAAATATGAGCGGTAAATACAAAACTTGCGATTTGATAATTTACGATTTACGATGCATTGTTCCCAAGTCAAACATTTTATGCAAAACGATTTAACAAAAACACAGTCGGCATTTATCGGCTGCGGAGTAATGGCAGAGTCAATAATTGCCGGACTTTTGCGAAAGAATCTGGTTGCGCCGCAGCAAATTGCGGCGAGTCATCCGCGAGCGAGTAGGCGAGATGATTTAACGAATAAATACGGAATTCGGGTTTTTGAAAATAACGCCGAAACGGTCGAAGCAGTAAGACAGAGCGAAAATTCAATCGTCGCGCTGTGCGTTAAACCGCAGCGTTCGGATGGCGTTTTACAAGAGTTGAGCGGTACGGTTTCTAAAAATCAAATCGTTTTATCAATCGTCGCGGGCGCGAAAATCAAAACTATTTCCGAAGCGTTGAAAAACGAAAAAATCGTCCGCGCAATGCCGAACACACCGTCGCAAATCGGTGCGGGTATTACGGCTTGGACTTCGACCGCAAAAATTTCAGAAACGGAACGCGCTCAAATAAAAGCGTTGCTGACCGCTTTGGGAAAAGAGCTTTATGTCGAAACGGAAAATATGATTGATATGGCAACTTCTTTGAGCGCGACCGGTCCGACGTATATTTTTATGGTAATGGAAGCCTTAACCGACGCGGGCGTTCATCTCGGTTTTTCGCGTGAAATGGCAAAGGAATTGGTGCAGGAAACAATGCTCGGCTCGGTTTTGTTTGCGATGGAATCACACAAACATCCGGCGGAACTCAGAAATATGGTTACTTCACCCGGCGGAACTTCTGCCGAAGCGATTTACCAAATGGAAAAAGGCGGCTTGCGAACCGTTTTATCGAAAGCCGTTTACGCGGCGTATCAAAAAGCTGTCGCGCTTGGGCGGAAAAGTGAAAAGTGAGAGATTAGAAGCTGGCATTTTCCTATATTTTATGATGCTATAATTTATTAGTCTCAAACGTATATAACAAACTAAACATCTCATTCCCAAGAACAATTATGAAACTGAAATCATTCTTTCTATACGCTAGTTACTTATTATGTTTAGTTTTGCCAATAAGCAGTTATTGTCAAATAAATTCCACAAAAACACAGAAACGGTCAGATATTAAGTCTGTTTCATTTTGTAACCTAGTAAATAATCCAGAAAAATATATTGGTAAAAAAGTAAAAATGTTTGTTACCTACCAAAGTAGTTTTGCTGGATGGACGCTGCTATCAGATTCACAGTGCGAAAGGACTATGCTATTTCCACAAATCTCATCCAACGGAGAGAATTCCGAAAAAATTAAGCAAGAAATAGAAGGGAAATTATTAGAAGACGACGGAACTACGCAAAAAGGGACGATTTTAGTTGTTGGAGAATTAAAAAAATCCTTGAAAAAATTAGGTTATCCCATAAAAGGTTTGTTACAAGATTATTATTTTTCAATTGAGACTGTAGGAAAACTCGAAATAATCAATAAGTAATGTATTGAATACAGACGAGAAAAAACAGCTATTTTCTCTGTCTGAAAAACGCTTCTTTTCGAGATTCTTTTTGTGAAAATAAATAATAATTAAAAACCAAGAATCCAAAGTTAAGAAAGTTGATTTACCATTAACTTTTCACTAATTTGAATTTCCAAATCATTCTTTTCGCCGTTTCGTCATAAATATATTCGCCTTCCTCAACCGTCCAGAAACCTAAAAATTCCCAGCGTCCGACGCTCTGTTTATTGAATAGCGGAACGGCGTGTTTCGATTCGACGGCGTTAAACATCGCCCGATTAAAAGAATCGAGCTTTTGGTCGCCGCGTCTGCCCGCGCCGGTGTAGAAAATCGTATTTTTCGTATCTCCGTGAAAATCCGGGTAACACGGGTTTATTTTGCCGAAGTCGGTCAGGAGCGAAACGACGCGACCGTTTCGCTGGTAAATTCCGTTGCGGATGCGGTGGATTTCCGACACTTCCGCCCACGATAAAACCTCGCCGATTTTTATATTTTTCAAAAAAGCTGCGTTGTCCACAATTTTTTCTTGACAGTTATATAATGAATGTTTATTCTTACAAAGCTTCTTTTTTCTTTATACAACTTTAACAGTTCAGAACTGGCAAGTCTTATTTTTCCCAAAATAGCTTGGAAAATTTATTTTTCTTTTTAGGGTTTATTTTATTTATACCGGCTTGATATTTTATCGGCAGATTACCTAAAAATTTAAATTTCCAAGGAGACAGTAGAGCGTGAAAAAATTTCTAAGTATTTGTGTAACAATTTTAGTTGTTCTCGGCGTATTCGCGTTTTTGAGCAATAAAACCGAAGCAAACAAAGCCGTATTCGGCAATGGCGGCGGACAGGACGAGATTGAAAAAGCCAAGAACATCAGTCTTAACGTTTTGCGCGATAAAGCGGCAAAACGCGCCATCGGCAAACCGGACGAGTATGAGGTTAAAAAAGTTTCGATTGACGAGCTGAAAATGGCGCACACACGCGTGCAGCAAACGATTGATAATGTTCCGGTTTGGGAAGGCGAGGCAATCGTCCACCTTAATCCTGACGGCACAACAGCGGAGGTTACGGATGATTTGAAAGATTCGATTGCCATCAACACCCAGGCGAATTTTTCGGATAAAGACGCCGTAAAAATGGCGAAACAGTTTTATAAAGAATCGAAGCATTTGACCGAAGAGCCGACCGCCGATTTGTGGATTTTTCGCGCTGATGACCGTGACCACCTTGTCTATCGCGTGCAAATGCGCCGCGAAGACGGAACAAAAGATACAGCAATGCCGGTCATTTTCGTTGATGCGCAAACGGGCGAAAATGTTTACGAATACGATAATCTGCAAACCGCAACGGGCGCATCGCTCTACAGCGGAACGGTCAATATAACGACCGATCTTGTCGGCTCGACTTATTATATGGAAGATACCATTCGTAAGATGGGAACTTTCAATTTTAATAACGGAACGACGACTGCCGCTCGATACACGGATACTAACGACTTTGGGACAGCACGGCGCAGAAAGCGGGCGTTGACGCGCACTACGGCGCGGCAATCACTTATGATTATTACAAAAACGTTCACGGGCGCAACGGTATCGACGGCAACAGCGGACCCGGTTCGGTTACTTCCGCCGACGGCACAACCAAACTGGTTTCGTCGCGCGTTCACTACAGCACGAATTACAACAACGCTTACTGGAACGGAACGGCGATGACTTACGGCGACGGCGACGGTTCGCAGTTCACGCCGCTTGTTACTTTGGACATCTGCGGTCACGAAATGACGCACGGCTAATTTGACATATTCGGGTGAATCCGGCGCGTTAAATGAATCGATGTCTGACGTTTTCGGGGCGATGGTCGAGTTGTGCGCGCGCGGCGGCACGATTACCGCCGACACGTGGAAAATCGGCGAGCAGGCATACACGCCTTCGACCGCAGGCGACGCGCTTCGCTATATGGACAACCCGCACGCCAAATCCGGCGGCGGTTATACTGCCGACGACGACCCGGACCATTACGCCGAACGCTATACCGGAACATCAGATAACGGAGGCGTCCACATCA
>MWVX01000177.1_pt1 | contig 17928 bp, 21 predicted proteins | sample 1047311 | NCBI WGS metagenome assembly MWVX01 (sample SAMN06349984, study PRJNA376086) | soil metagenome | isolation source: MtG-4 sample Antarctic (ecotone) soil | place: Antarctica | collected 2015-01-13 | reverse complement strand
GACAAATTGCATACATAGTCGAATAAGGATGACGCTGATAAATGGGAATAAATTCTGACCCAAAACCTAATCCCACAATGGCCACATTAATTTTGTTTCTTTCCATAATAGTATTTTTAGAAAAGGTGAAATGGGCAAACTGCAATTTCTTCGTGCTTCTCATCAGCAGGAAATGGCAGGATGGCCGGGCTATTGGGAAGGTCTGCCTCCTATGCATTATGCCACTCATTGTGTAGGTCCTGTTGTGGCACTGGCTAAAGCTGATGCTGAGTATGTTTCCTGTTTTGGTTCGGGACGAATAGACGAAAACCTAATTAGTAAATACGGTTCTCCTTTTGCGATTGAAAGCTGTCATATTAAATTCAAAAATTCTGATCTTGCTGCAGAGGTAACCCGTTCATTATTCAATACGGCCCGTCAATATCGGGAGAGCTTTGATGTTTATGGCTCAAAAAAGACTTTTGAATGGACTTTAATTGAACATGAAGAATCAGTTATTCATACAGGTGAAAAACCTGAAAAGGTAAAGATTCCTGATTATGCTCACTTGTTGCCAAAGGAGATACAAGCTTTTACAACGGGCGGAGTGTACGATGCAGACAGTAAGCAACATTTGTCTTTTATACAAGGATCAGGACATGGCGGTTCTCATCCGCACCTTGTTCATGAATTTTTAACAGCCCTGAAAGACAGGCGTGAACCTTTTCCCAATGCAAGACAATCGGCCAACATAACTTGCGTAGGTATTCTCGCACATGAATCAGCAATGCAAGGTGGAAAAATATTGCGGCTTCCCGGGTTTACTTTCACTCAATCTTAAAGCATGATACTGTTAATAATAAATGTGATTTTCTCTTTAGCATTCCTTGCATTTGCTTATGTTAATTTAAATGACAAGGATAGTTGGATATGGGTAAGCATCTACATAGTAGCTGCTATATGTTGTGGCTTAGCCGCTTTTAAAAAATATTATCCTGTTATCTATCTGGTTGCCGGTGCCTTTTATTTAGTATATGCAGTAATTCTTTTTTTTGCAAAAGATGGAGTTAGAGATTGGATTACGAAATACAATAAGGAAAGCCTTGTAGAAAGCATGCAGGCTACCAAACCTTACATTGAAAAAACAAGGGAGTTCTTTGGCCTGCTTATTATAACCGTCGCCCTCGCTATTAATTACTTTGCTGCAGTAGAAGGTATCTGGTAACTGATGTCATTTAGTTGGCTGCAATGAGCCATTTTTTTTGGGTTGCCGGCAGTAGAATTTCTATTAAGCATTGTTGCCACGCTTCTCCCGCAGTTTTACATCGCAGCACAACGTTATTCCTGCACATGTAAAATGTTGGCTAACTTTTATTGTAACAAAATTATTAGTGCAATTTGCATAGGTAAAACTCCTTTAGCCGCCTAAAACTTATTTGAAACTTTAAACCTCTCATGACTGATACTATTGAAGACAGCCAAAAGGATTTGTTCCAATACGACTTCAAGGTTATGGAAAACCTGATGTCAGAAGTTATTCAGCAAAATATTGCCAGCGACACATGGCAATGGTTACAAGGGGGAACCGGCTCTTTTTACAGCACTATTCAATTCACCGCTGCCTTTGCAATTATTCCCCGGAAATGCGGAAGATCTCGTATTAAACTTACTGAAGAGCAACAATTTCAAACCTGCACTCTTCGCTCAAATTTTTACATAAATCATTGGACAACCGACAGGTTATGTAGAGTATGGTTACTAATGCATGTAGATGCTTCTGTTCAGAGCCGGAATATACAAACTATTGAAAATTTTTTTCTTGCCCCAGAGATGACAGAATTAGTAGCCCTTTATTCTTCCTTGCCTTTATTAGCTTATCCTGAATCCTGGAGAACTCGTTGTGTTGAGGGAATACGTAGTAATATTGGCGATGTGTTGGAGGCTATTATGTGTCGTAATCCTTATCCTTCAGAACAATTAAATGAACAGGCCTGGAATCAACTGGTGTTAAAAGCGTTTTTTACTGAAAAGCCTATCAACCAGATCATTGGTTTAGATGAACGTGCTAACCGTCAGCTTGCAAATACTTTAGCAGACTATGCTGATGAAAGATTTGCAGCCGGGCGGCCGGTTAATCCTCTATTGTGGCGATGTGTAGCTAAATTTATGGATGAACAGATCTTTCAAAATATTAAGCGAACCTTTAATTCCGAGAATGCTGTTGAAAGACAAGCAGCAGCATTGGCCTGCTATAATAGTAACTATACACCGGCGATCGAATTGCTTAATAGTGATAGTAAGCTGAAGAATTTAATTGAAACAGGAGCGATAACCTGGAACACCGTAGAACAAAAGCAATAACTATATACATCTTTAGAATTGGTTGAATAATACTTAAAAAAATTAACCTCATGTGTTGCAGTAATGATATAACAGAAAACGATAGTCGGACAGAAATACCCTCAACATTTAATCGTGACAAGATAAAAGGCATGCAGTTTTTTGATCCTCATGTGCATATGACTTCGCGAACTACAGATGACTACCAGGCGATGGCTGATGCAGGTATTGTAGCACTAATTGAACCTGCTTTTTGGCTAGGCCAACCTCGTTCGGGCATAGATACATTTCGTGATTATTACAATAGCTTGATAGGGTGGGAACGTTTTCGTGCCTCTCAGTTTGGAATAAAACATTATTGTACAATCGGCCTCAACTCGCGTGAAGCAAATAATGAAGCGTTGGCTGAAAAGGTAATGGAGATCCTCCCCTTATTTTTATACAAGGAAGGTGTTGTAGGTGTGGGGGAAATTGGTTTTGATGATCAAACGGCTGCCGAGGAGAAATATTACCGCCTGCAATTAAATCTTTCCAAAGAAGCAGGACTGCCTGTACAAATTCATACGCCACACAGGGATAAGAAAAAAGGAACAACCCGCAGCATGGACATTGCGTTGGAACATGGTCTTGACCCTTACACCGTTATTGTAGATCATAACAATGAAGAAACGGTGAAGGAGGTGCTGGACAAAGGCTTTTGGGCTGCGTTCACAATTTATCCTTTCACTAAAATGGGTAATGAACGAATGGTAGCCATAGTAAAACAATATGGCACCGAGCGCATCATGATAAATTCTGCTGCAGATTGGGGCATAAGTGATCCTTTGGCAGTTCCGAAAACTGCTGCTTTAATGAAGGAGCAGGGTATTAATGATGAAGAGATCAGGCTGGTAACTTATCAAAATGCGATTACGGCTTTTGCACAAAGCGGACAGATAGATGAAGCAGATTTTGCAGCTACCAGAGGGATAGACCAAAGCGAAAAGTTTGAAGGCAATACAGTTCTACGTGGAGGTCAGCAGCCAAGAATAGATAAAGATTCAATCATTATACGATAAAGCAAGAGCGTGCCAAAAATTGTTGGTCTTCTTCGTTTAATGCGCCCCGCGAATATAGTAACAGCTATATCTGATATTTTAGCAGGGGTAGCCATTGCAAACTACACAAGTGATGAAAATTGGCTTCAGCAGAATATGTTAGCCGTTCTTTTACTGGTTGTATCAACCATCGGTTTATATGGGGGAGGCGTTGTTTTAAATGATGTGTTTGATGCTGAACTTGATAAAATAGAACGTCCTGAAAGACCAATACCAAGCGGAGTGGTTAGTAAGAAGGCCGCTGCTTTATTTGCTTCCATTTTATTTTTAGTGGGCATTAGTGCAGCAGCATTTGTTCATCGCAACCATATATCTTCAACAACTTTATTGGCTACTGCTATTACGTTTGCCTGCATTGTATACGATAAATGGGGAAAACATCATGCCTACCTTGGCCCTGTTAATATGGGGCTATGCAGAGGTCTTAACCTGCTTTTAGGCATCAGCATTTTACCTGCAGCCTTAACTGTTTACTGGCCTGTATTTATAATTCCGGTTCTTTACATTGGGGCTATTACAATGATAAGCAGGGGAGAAGTTCATGGCGGCAAAAAGAGCACGTTGTATGGCGCTGCGATACTTTATGCAATAGTAATTTCAGTAATAATTTATGTCGGTATAAGAAACAATACCGTTCTATATGTTTTATTCTTCCTGCTATTATTTGGATACCTGATTTTTCCCCCTTTACAACGGGCTATACGAGAGCCCAGGGGTTCATTAATTGGGAAGGCTGTAAAAGCCGGGGTGATTGCTTTAATTGTAATGAACGCCTCGTGGGTCGCAGCCTTCGGATCTTTTTATTTCGCTTTGTTAGTACTATTATTGTTGCCTGTTTCCTTTTTATTTGCAAAAGCATTTGCTGTTACATAAACTGCTTTGTATAATAACATGTACACCCCTACTTTTGTAAACATTACTTGTTGCCCTACCAGCTGTACCAATTATTATTAAATGGAGAATTCGATTAGTTATTTAAGACAAAGCTTTACTGTTCAATTTAATTACGACGTTTATTTTACTGAACATCTTTTCAATCCTGATAATCGAACCTTTCAAAACTTTATAAAGTCTCAACATGAAGAATCAAACAGGAAGATATTATTTGTAATTGACCAGGGGGTTATTACACATCATTCGCGCTTAATAGTAGAAATCAAAACTTATTTTAATGATCAAAGCGAAGTGTCTTTAATAGATGATATGCTCATTATTCCGGGAGGCGAGCAGGCAAAAAATAATGTGAAGTTTTTTGACAAAATTGTTGATGCGGTGGATAAGCATAAGATAGACAGGCATTCTTACATTGCGGCAATAGGTGGGGGATCAATCCTTGATTTAACAGGATATGCTGCTGCAGTATCTCATCGTGGTATTCGTCATATCCGTATACCTACCACAGTCCTTTCACAAAATGACTCTGGCGTAGGTGTTAAGAATGGTATTAATTATTTTAGTAAGAAAAACTTTCTTGGAACATTTGCTCCCCCTGCTGCTGTCTTCAACGATTATTTTTTTCTAACTACTTTAAGTGATGCAGAATGGCGTTCCGGTGCAGCAGAAGCTGTTAAAGTGGCATTAATAAAAGACAATGCTTTTTTTATCTGGCTTGAAGAAAATGCTGCTTCACTAGTAAAGAGAAACATGGCAGCAATGCAATACCTCGTGCAGCGTTGTGCTGAATTGCATTTGCACCATATCGCGGGTAGAGACCCCTTTGAAACCGGTTCTTCCCGCCCTCTTGATTTTGGACATTGGAGTGCTCATAAGTTAGAACAACTTAGTAATTTTTCTATTCGCCATGGCGAAGCGGTTGCATTAGGAATAGCATTAGACAGTGTTTATTCTTACCTGTCTGGCAAATTAGAAGAGCATGCCGCAATACGAGTTATTACACTTTTAAAAAACCTCGGTTTTAGAGTCAGTCATCCTTTAATGGAAGTAAAAGATGAAGAAAGTCACATACTTTTTGGATTGAACGAATTCAGGGAACATCTTGGAGGTCAGTTGACAATTATGCTCTTACAAGATATTGGCAGAGGTGAGGAAGTGCATGACTTGCAAACGTCAATTCTTCGCGAGGCAAGTGAATGGCTTAAGCAACATTCATAAGGCATTGCTATTGTTAATCACACAAAGCCCATGAAAACATCCTACGGACATTTGTCTTATTGCACTAACATTCATGCAGGCGAAAGCTGGAGTGAACATTTTGAGAGTCTTCAAAAGCACATACCTGCTATCAAACAAAAAGTATCCCCAAACAAGCCGTTCGGAATTGGCTTACGCTTATCTAATGTTGCCAGTTTGGAATTGTATAAAAAAGAAAATCTGCTTGCTTTTCAAAAATGGCTCAGCAACTACAACTGCTATGTTTTTACCATGAACGGCTTTCCTTATGGGAGCTTTCATCAAACGAAAGTTAAGGAGCATGTGCATACTCCTGACTGGACTACTGCTGACCGGGTTGAATATACTATAAGGTTAGCGGAAATACTATCTGCTTTATTACCTCAAGGAATGGAAGGGGGCATCTCCACTTCTCCTCTTTCATACAAACATTGGCATAAGGAACCTAAAAGACTTACATCTGCTTTCGAAAGTGCAACTATCCATGTATTGCAGGTGGCAGAGCAGTTGATTGAAATTAATAAGGCATCGGGTAAACTCATTCATTTGGATATTGAGCCCGAACCTGATGGATTATTAGAAACCGGAACTGAATTTATAGAATGGTACCGGCAATATTTACTGTTTTTAGGAATTCCTTTTATACAACAAAAGTTTAATTGCAGTAAAGAGGAGGCAGGAAGTTTAATTAAAGCTCATGTTCAGTTGTGTTATGATGTTTGTCACTTTGCCGTAGGCTATGAAGATCATACTTTTATTATAAACTGGTTGAAGCAAGAAAATATCAGGACAGGTAAAATACAGATAAGTGCAGCTATAAAAGCTAAGTTGCCTCCGGTTGCAGAAGAAAGAACCGCCGTCGTCAAGGCATTTAATAATTATAATGAGTCTACCTATTTGCATCAGGTAATTGCTTTACAAAACGCGGGTAGTTTTTTGCGTTACCCTGATCTTCCTGAAGCTTTAAGAGATGCTTATAATCCGGCAGTAGCTGAATGGCGTGCTCACTTTCATGTACCTGTTTTTATAAATGATTTTGGCGTACTACAATCTACCCAACAGGATATCAATGAAGTAATTGGGATTCATTGTAAACAACCCTTTACAGCACATCTGGAAATTGAAACCTACACCTGGGAAGTATTGCCGCATGCATTGAAACTTGCCGTAGATGAATCTATTGTACGTGAATTAGAATGGGTTATTGATTTATTAGAAGTACAACCTCGTGCATGAAGAAGTTTTAAGTTTGAAAGTAAATGCCCTTTAATAACAACTTATTTAAGTACTTCCAATGCTTTTTTTATTATCTCCACACACTCTAATATTTGTTCTTTATTAATAATTAGAGGAGGCGCAAATCTTATTTTATCTCCATGCGTTGGTTTAGCCAATAAGCCATTATTCTTTAATTCTATACAAAAATGCCATGCTGCGTCTTTATTAGGATGAATTATTTCAATAGCATTCAATAATCCTTTTCCCCGAATTGCTTTTATAAAAGGTGAGTGCGGGCGGGTAAGTTCATTTCTAAAAACCTTTCCCATTGCGTCTGAGTTTTCGGCCATTCTTTCATCTTTTAATACCTGAAGCGCAACCATTGCAACTTTACAGGCAAGCGGATTTCCTCCATAAGTGCTTCCATGCTCCCCTGGTTTTATATTCAACATTATTTTGTCATCAGCCAAAACTGCGCTTACAGGTAAAACTCCGCCACTTAAGGCTTTACCAAGAATTAGAATATCAGGACGAACATTTTCATGATCACAGGCCAGCATCCTTCCTGTACGGCAAAGGCCGGTTTGAATTTCATCTGCAACAAATAATACGTTGTATTCATCGCATAATGCTCTTACTCCTTTTAAATAGCCCTCATTCGGAAGTACTACGCCCGCTTCTCCCTGTATTGGCTCTACCATATAAGCAGCAACATTTTTATTTTGGAAAGCTTTTTCCAAATTTGGAAGGTCGTCATAAGGCACCAGTTCAAAGCCAGGCATGTATGGTCCAAAGCCTTTATAGCTTGCGGGATCAGTAGAGGAGGAGATAGCGGCAAGTGTTCTTCCCCAGAAATTGTGTTTTGCAAAAATGATTTTAGCCTGGTTTTCAGCAATTCCTTTATTCAAATAACCCCATCTTCTTGCAAGTTTTATAGCTGTTTCACCTCCTTCCACCCCTGTATTCATTGGTAATACCTTGTCGTAGCCGAAGTATTTTGTAATATACTTTGCATATTCCCCCAATACATCATTATAAAAAGCCCGGGACGTAAGAGTAAGTTTTTGTGCCTGCTCAATTAACGCTGCAATAATTTTTGGATGACAATGTCCCTGGTTTACGGATGAATATCCGCTCAGGAAATCAAAGTATTTTTTTCCGTCAACATCCCACAAATAAACGCCTGCACCTTTTTGAAGAACAACAGGCAGGGGATGATAATTATGAGCCCCGTATGTTTCCTCCAACTGTAAATAATAGTCCGTTGTTTCACTTGATAAATTAGTAACCATTCTTAAAAGATTAAAAAATTTGTAAATAAGCAGATTTAATAAAAGAAAGTTAAGGCTGGGGATGATCGAGGAAATCAAGGTTAATCTGAAGAAAGGTCATTTTTAATATTTACAACTGCAATTTAGGTAATTGAAACAATTTTTTTCATAGCTCAACTTTTAATGTTAGGCCTGTCCCGGTTCAGAAAAAGCAAGTGTACAAATGGCGGCAAAAGAATTATAACATTTTCCTGAAGAAATAACGATAAAAAAAGGAGTTTTAGTTTTGAAAACTTATTTATAATCACGACCTTCGCCGTCCGAAAAAAAAATAATCATGGCAAGAGTATGTCAAGTAACTGGTAAAAGACCGATAACAGGTAATACTGTTTCTCATTCGAACATCAAAACAAAGCGTAGGTTTTTACCGAATTTGCAAACCAAACGTTTTTATTTTGTTGAGGAGGATCGGTGGGTCACTTTGAAAGTATCTACTGAAGCTATTCGCACTATTAACAAAAACGGTTTAGCGTTGGTAATTAAAGAAATGAGAGCCAACGGAGCTAAAGTCTAACAATTGAAAAATTCATAAAATGGCAAAGAAAGGTAGTAGGGTCCAGGTAATTTTGGAATGTACTGAACAAAAAACTACAAGTGTTCCGGGTACAAGCCGTTATATTACTGAAAAAAACAAAAAGAATACGCCCGAGAGAATCGAGTTAAAAAAGTTTAATCCTAATCTAAAAAAGGTTACTCTACATAAAGAAATTAAATAGTTTGAAGTCAAAGTTTAGGTATAGTTACGGCTTAAACATGAAACACAAACACAAAACTTGCAAAGATGGCAAAAGCAGCTAAAACAGCGATTAAGACAAAAGACCAAAAAGCAGCAGCAGAAGCAAAAAATTGGAGTAAGGTTATAAAGGCTGTTCGCAGTCCTAAGACTGGTGCCTATACTTTTAAAGAAGCTATTGTTCATAAAGACAAGGTGAAGGATTTTTTATCTAAATAACTGTCTTGAAAGAAACTACTTTAAAGCTGTCCTTTACCCGGATGGCTTTTTGTCTTTTACTTACAGAAGGGGACAAATGAATTAAGGGAGTACCGGCCTCTTCCCAAGTGAAGTCAGTTTTAAAGTTTGTTGCAATAAATGGAAATAAACCTGAGATTATGAGCTTTTTAGGAAAATTATTTGGAAAAAAAGAAAAAGAAAACCTGGATCAGGGACTACAGAAAACCAAGGAAAACTTTTTTTCGAAAATTACAAAGGCGATAGCGAGTAAAAGTATAGTTGATGAGGAAGTGCTGGACAATTTGGAAGAAGCGTTGGTAGGAGCTGATGTTGGAATTGAAACAACTATAGAAATAATTAAGAGAATTGAAAAAAGGGTTGCAGAAGATAAGTATTTAAATACAAGCGAATTAAATAAGATACTTCAAGAAGAAATTAAAGGTATTCTTGTTTCCTCCAGCGAAGAAAGTTATCGTGACTTTTCTTTACCGGCAGGTAAAAGGCCATATGTTATTTTAGTGGTAGGCGTAAATGGAGTGGGAAAAACGACAACAATTGGAAAGCTGGCCTATAACTTCACTAAGGCCGGCAGATTAGTTTTATTGGGCGCTGCTGACACCTTTCGTGCTGCAGCAGTGGAACAACTAACCATTTGGAGTGAAAGAACTAAGGTGCCGATAATTAAACAACCCTCAGGCAGTGATCCCAGTTCAGTAGCATTTGATACTGTGCAGAGTGCAGTAGCAAGAGGATTGGATGTTGTGATAATTGATACTGCAGGCCGGCTTCATAATAAAGCCCATTTGATGGAGGAATTAAGCAAAATTAAGAGGGTTATTCAAAAAGTGATTCCTGATGCGCCTCATGAAGTTATGTTGGTGCTTGACGGTTCTACCGGCCAAAATGCCCTGGAGCAGGCTAAACAGTTTACTGCAGCTACCGATGTAACAGCTATAACAATCACTAAGTTAGACGGAACAGCAAAAGGAGGCGTTGTGCTTGCTATTGCAAATCAATTTAAAATTCCGGTTAAATTTATAGGTGTAGGTGAAAAGATGGAAGACCTCCTGGTTTTTGATAAAGAGGAGTTTGTTGACAGCTTATTTAAGCTCGAAGATTGAGAAGACAAAGCCCTGGTTGTTGCTTTATTTATTATATTTTTAAAAGGCGATTATATTACCTAATCGCCTTTCTTATTCTACTTATGAATATTGTTTTATTCGATACTCCTCAGCGGACAAAGCTGTATCCATTGACGCTTACGAGGGCCGTGGCTGGTATTAGAATGGGTATTTTTTCAATACAAGAAAGATGGGAACGGCTCACGAATAAAACTGCCTATGTTTTAACTGATCCGTCCATCCAGTCTTTATATGGTGTTGCTCCTCCCGGAGATTATATTTTTATTGACGCTAGCGTAAAACCGGACGACTTACTTGTAGAAAGCATACAAAGTTTAAAGCAAGGGGAGGTCATTGTCGATACTTGGGGCGTTGTTGCGGGAAGAGCAGAAATTGAAATGATGCCGGGCTATGATGACAGTTTGAAATCGTTATTTTCGAGCTTCATCGATCTTACCCCTAAAAAACGTTTGGAGCATCCTTTTGAAATTGTGCAATGGAATGATGAGTTGATAAGGTTTGATTTTAATCTTTTGTCAAAAAACAGATCTTTCTTAAACGTAAGGGAATCAGTATCGTTAGAGAATGTTGATAAAATTTTTATAGAAGAAGGAGCGCAGTTGGACCATTGCATTCTAAACGCTTCTTCAGGTCCTATTTTTATCGGGAAAAACGCAACCGTGTTAGAAGGGAGTTCAATTAGGGGACCTTTTGCATTGTGTGAAGGCGCTACTGTTAAGATGGGTGCAAGGGTATATGGAGCTACTACTGTTGGTCCCTATTCAGTAATTGGAGGCGAGGTTAAAAATAGCGTCTTTTTCGGTTTTTCTAATAAAGCTCACGGTGGATATATAGGTGATAGTATAATTGGAGAATGGTGTAATCTTGGCGCGGGTACCAGTAACAGCAATGTAAAAAATACTGCCAGTGAAGTGATGGTTTGGAGTTTTTTTGTTGAAGCCCCAATTGCAGCAGGTATAAAATGTGGAGTGATAATGGGAGATTATTCAAGAACAGCTATTAATACTTCTATAAACACCGGAACTGTTATTGGTGTTTGCTGCAACGTTTTTGGTGAAGGTCTCACTCCAAAGTTATTACCCGACTTTTCGTGGGGAATGAATGGACCCATTGAATACGAATTCGACAAAGCACTTAAAGACATTTCCAACTGGAAAAAATTAAAGAATAGAGTCCTTTTAGAATCGGAAGCAACTATTTTAAGGTATATCTTCGAAAATTCCAGGATTAGTAGAGGGTTTAATTAAGAGATGTTCGTCTGAAAAAATATCGAAAAATAAGTAATACCGGTAATTATGAGAAAACAAATTGCTGCTGCAAACTGGAAAATGAATTTAACGTACCAGGAATCAGAGGACTTACTAGAAAAAATAGTAGGTGAGCATTATAATTTTACCAGGGATCAAAGAGTAGTTTTTGCAGTGCCGGCACCTTACCTTGCTCTGGCAAAGGAAAAAATAGTGGGTCATGCGCAAATGTTTATAGGCGCACAAAATGTTTATTCAAAAAAATCAGGTGCCTTTACAGGAGAAATGTCTGTAGTTATGCTACAAGGCTTGAAGGTAGATTATGCGATAGTAGGACATAGCGAAAGGAGGGAATATTTTCATGAAACAAATGAACTGCTGGCTGAGAAAGTACTAATATGCATTGAGTTCAATATCACTCCAATCTTTTGTTGTGGTGAAGCTTTACCTGCAAGAGAGGTAAATCAGCAGAATAGCTTTGTAACCCGGCAACTTGAACAAAGCCTTTTTTCTATATCTGCTGAACAAATTCAAAAAGTGGTAATTGCTTACGAGCCAATATGGGCTATAGGAACAGGAAAAACTGCTTCAAGCGAACAAGCCCAGGAAATGCATGCACATATAAGAGCCCAAATTTCAGAAAGGTATGGCAATGAAGTATCTGAAAATATTTCTATTCTATATGGAGGAAGCGTAAAGGCTGCAAATGCAAAAGAAATTTTTGGTCAGCCAGATGTTGATGGTGGATTGGTGGGAGGGGCTTCACTAATTGCTGATGAATTTATTTCTATAATAAAGGCGTTAAAAGCATAAGGCACTAAATTTTGTGTACATTCAGCAAGTTCTAAAGGCTTAATTATCTCTGATTATACATTTGAACGGGAAGCTCTACTTTCTCGAACTCATCCAGCTTTGACATGTCCAAAATAGTTGTTTGCTTATTTTCACTTCGGTGATACATTAATTTAAACTTAGCACCCATAACAAACTCATTAGCTGTATAGGAAGCACGGGCAATAACAGTGTTGGAAAAGCTATCATCAAAAGCTTTTAATACTATCAGAAGTTCAGCATTTGCGTTTATTAAATCTTCTAATGTCAAATTATGAAAAGGACTTTGCTCATTAATAGGATGAACAATAGTCCAATTTTGAATAAGCGAGTTGACCTTTGAAATTTCTAAGGATAAACTATAAAATTTATTAGTAACTCCCCCTTCTTCAGGCAGCTTCATAGCAAGTGTTACTTTTACCTCTGCATCAGTTAAATGATTGTGTTTATAAGGAGCTAACCTAAACATAATAGCAGTTCCTTTTTGAAAAGGAGCAATCAATGCATTTTGGCTGAAGCGAATGAAAGCACGAGGCTGTGCAAACCGGCCATAAATTATTGCAGTAGCAAAGGCAAAGGCAAGAAGACCCGTAAGAGATTCAATCCCTGCAAAAAGGTTTGTTGCAAGACCACGTGGATATATATGACCGTATCCAACAGTAGAAATTGTTTGCACACTAAAGAAAAAAGCCTCCCAGAATTCATTAAGAGCACCAGGGTCTTCCGTTCCACCTAAATTACCCGGACCGAGCGAAAGATAAATGCCTGTAAAAAATAGATTAATAGCAAAATAAAAAAGGAGAATTATAGCCAAGAATTTACTGCCAGACATTTTAAGAATGGTTTTATAAAGGCTTAACTTCTGTAAAAAGCTCACTCCATCTACCTGGAGGTTAGGGGTACCATCTTTATTATAAAAGCGCCCCCCACTATACGAACTGTTCGTTCCAAAGCCAGTTTGATTTGTAGAAGCAGCCCTTGAATTAATATCTTTTGTTGTAGCCATGTTTCTATATTAAACGTTTGTGCATGTTGGGTTACTAAAGTATTGTATTTTAGCCAGTCAGAATAGTTGGTATTGTTTGGAGTTATTACTACCCTAACAATTATTATAAAATTCATTTTTTAGTCACATCTTAAATAAATACATCTGCTTTTATCAATATTATGAAAAAGGCCTTGCTAGATAGTTTTATTTGGAGAGGCGTTTATTTTATTACTACATTAGTTCTGAACGTTTGTATAGCAAGAATTTTTGAGGCCTCAGAAAGCGGATGGATATATTTTATTTCTAATAATTTTTACCTGATTCTTTTAGTAAGCAGCCTAAGCCTCGATTCAAGCATGACTTATTTTTCAGCAGGAAAAAAGATTTCAGAAAATAGGCTGGCATTGTTTTCGATCTCCTGGGCATTTGTAGTGGTGCTCTGCACCTTAATAGCCATCACTTTTCTTATTTACTTCAAATACATTTCTTCAAACTATTTATTTATAATAGTAGCAGGATCAGCTTACACATTTGGCATTTCACTTACCAACTTTTTTACTTCGTTATTTTATGCAAGGCAGAATTTTTCTGTTCCAAATATTTTATTATCAGGTGTTAACATTGTTTTAGTTGCTATAATATTTCTTTATTCGAAAGCAATTCTACGTTTAGATAAAGACCAGTTTTTATACATTTATTTTTTACAATTTATTTTACAGGGTACTGGTCTTGTTATGCTCTACTTGCTATTTTATACAAAACTTCCATCTTTAAGATACCCCGATAAGAAGGAATGCGGTTTATTATTTAGATATGCGTTGATTTCCTTATCAGCTAATATTGCATACTACTTAATTTACCGTGTTGATTATCTTTTTGTCGAAGCTTACTGTTCAGCAAAATCATTGGGTAATTATGTGCAGGTATCAAAAATGGGGCAACTATTATTAATTATTCCTTCCATTATTTCGAGCGCCATATACCCGCATGCTTCTATCGGTAATAATAACGTTGTAGTAAAGCTGGTTTTCAGAATGATCACGCTTTTTATCCTCCTTTATATCTTCATTGCAATTGCTTCTTATTTATGGGCGAATGAAATGTTTATCTGGCTTTTCGGCGATACTTTTAACGAGATGTACTTTCCCTTCCTAATTCTTTTACCGGGAATTTTATTCTTGTCGGTTCACATTATTATAGCGGCTTTTTTTGGCGGTAACAACAAACCGTATTATAATTTCATCAGTACTCTTGTGGGGCTAATTATTGTTTTAGCAGGAGACTTTCTATTAATAAAACAAATGGGAATTACTGGTGCAGCGTTAGTTAGCACAGTCGGTTATTTTGCTGCTTTTATAGTTTCACTTGTCTTATTTATTAATAGAACCGGAGCAAGCTGGAAAGAAATGTATAGCACCGATTTACTTAAGTTAAGAACCTACACTTCCATTCTTAAACCTCAATCATCCATAAGCAAATAATGCATATTGTAGTTTTCCCTGGTTGGTACCCGACTAGAGCAGATGCTTTAAGCGGAGATTTCATCCAAAGACATATACATGCTATTGCATCGAAGTGCAGGGTTACAGTAATAATTCCTGTAAAAGATAATTCAGTAAAACAGGGAGAGAAGGTTGTTTGCGAAAAGGGGGATCTTTCCGAAATATTCTTTTATTATCCGCCCACGACTTCAGTAAAATGGATAGAAAGCTTAATTTCTTTGATCCGTTATACTTATGTCTGTCTACGTTTTACCCGAACGATAAACAAAGAAAATAAGATTCACCTGGCTCATTTATATGTGCTGCAGAAAAACCTCTTGGTAGGGTTCCTGTTAAAATGGTTTTTTAAAATACCTTATGTCATTTCTGAGCAGTCGACTTTATATATAGATGGAAGATTTGAAATGATGAACTTTTTTGAACGGCAAATGTATAAATGGGTCTTTCTATGCGCTAGTTCAACTCATGCTGTTTCAAACTATTTATTAAGAAGTATCCGGCAAAAGCTAAAAAAAAAATTTGCAGCAGTTGTAATACCTAATGTCGTAAACGTAGATTTATTTTGCTATAGCACAAGGAATTTGAACGGTGTAACCACGTTTGTTCATGTATCAAATATGGTTTATCAAAAGAATGTGGAAGGGATGTTACATGCATTTAAAAAAGCTAAAGTTTGTAATAATAAGTTCTTACTTCACCTCGTAGGTCCTCTTCCCAGTCATATCCCACATTTAATAGAACAATTAAACTTAAGTGAGTATGTAATATTATGGAATGAAAGAAGCTATACGGAAGTTGCGGAGATAATGAAACAAAGTGATGTCTTTATATTTTTTACCCGATTTGAAACATTTGGCTGCGTTATTATAGAAGCAAATGCTTGTGGATTGCCTGTTATTGCGACCGATTTTGAAGTAACAAGAGAACTTATAACAGATGGGGTGAATGGGCTGCTTGTAGAAAACGAAAATGTGGATGAATTAGCCCTAAAAATATCGGAAGCCATAGTTAGTATAGATATGTTTGATAGAAAAGCGATTTCTGCACAAACAAAAGAGCAATTTAATTATGAGGTTATTGCTAACAAATTTTTAGGCTGGTATAACGATGTTTTAAGAGAAGCTTAAAGTCTTTAATTTATTAACTAGTTGAATGTATTCCTTTTGTGCTTCTAAAGTTGATTTTCCCTTTAAGGAATACCAGGCTTCATATTTTGCTGTGGCAACAAAGTCAAAAGGGTTTGAGGGAGTTGCACTCTCATTAACGTCTCCTTCAGTTGCTTGCTTATATAAAGAATATAGTTGCAGTAAAGTTTCATTACTTGGCCGTAGGCTCAAGGTTTTACTATCCTCAACAGCCTTTTCAAATAGAGATTCCACTATCATACTTGTTTTTATAGTTGCGAAAATAGAGCAGTATTATATAACAACAAGGGAAAGGCCTATATGGCTCAAAACTTTAGTTGAGCAACAATTTTATGTGTTTTTATGAGTTATTGAAATAGGAGTGTAAGTTTTATTAGATGGTGAAAAGTTTCATAGATAATTTTATTTAATAATAAAAATGACCGTAATTTGTTCCTGTGCTTCTGTAAAAATCAATATTCAAAACAAAAACCTCGATATCTTGAATACAGCCTCTACTTCACTTAACGTCTTATTTGTTGATGACGATACTGATGAATCCTATTTATTTAATGAAGCTCTTGAACATGCGGGCTTGAATATTAATTTATCCCGCGCCAAAGATGGTAATGATCTTCTTACATCCTTAAAAAAGGAGCCTTTACCTGATATTGTTTTTATAGATTTAAATATGCCGTATAAAGACGGCCTTGAAGCACTTTCAGAAATAAGAAAGGAAGAGAGGTTTCAAAAGCTTCCTTTGATAATTTATTCTACCACTAAAAATGATTTTCATATAGATTCTTCTTATAAAAATGGAGCTAACCTATTTGTTGTAAAACCAAATAATTTTGAAGGAATGGTGCAAATAGTAAAGAAAGTATGCACCATTGATTGGAAAAATTTTACCACTCCTGCAAGAGAGGAATTCCTAATCCTGTCCGGGTAGGGTAGAGGTCTTTAGAACCGTCGGAAATAAGCTGTCTCTGAGCATTCTTACTTTCACAGTCGAACAGCATTAAAAGTATCGCCTGGCAGTTTAAGTTGAATAGTTCTCTCTGTTTGCAATTACCATTTTTTCTATCAATGTAGAGCTGGCATAATCTTGTTACGATATTTCCAAAATTTTAAACAGAAAATCATCATTATGCCACTTTCTAACGACAACCAGGATTATGGAATGAAGGACAACAAAGACAATAATTCTCCCAATAAGGGGAAATCTGAAAGCGCTCCAGCTAAGGAGGACGAAAGCAAACTAACAACAGATAATTTAAAAGGTAAAAAGGTGGATGCTGACCCAGAGACAGAAAAGGATAAACCTGCAGATGTATAATTAATACAAACTTTAAGTTTAAGGTTACTCCCCTCTTAGACGAAGGACCTGCCTCCTGCAATATCTGCCACCGTTTTATTTTCTAAAATGGCTAATGAAGCATCTCTTACTTCTATCATCACTCTATTCAATCCACAATAACTTTCATCACAATTTTTACACTTTGCGTAGAAGTAAAGGCTTACGCAAGGCAGTAACGAAATAGGTCCATCCACAAGTCGCATAATGGTTGCCAGCTTTATTTCCTCGGGGCGTTTCGAAAATAAATAACCTCCCCCCTTTCCTTTCTTACTATCTAAAATGCCGGCTTTTTTTAATTGAAGCAAAATATTTTCAAGGAATTTTAATGGAATCGTTTTATGTTCTGATATTTCTGCGATCAATACAGGCCTATTTTTATCCTGTTGAGCCATGTACATTAACGCCTTAAACGCGTATTGTGTCTTCATAGAAAGCATAAAAAAGTTTTAAAAAACTAAAGTAAGTGTTATTAGCGTTCTACTAAACTTGATAAATGTTTATTTTCAACTCTAAAACTCAACTAGTTTGACACCGGCATTTTTAAAGCATTTAATTTTCCTTGTCTCAATTTTCGTATTAACAAACGCTCCGGGCCAAATAAAAAGGCCGCATGTACTCATTGCGGGCAATATCTCTTACTCAGCTCCCAGGGGAAGTTTTGCAGAAGGATATAAACTTGGAGTTGGAGGT
>MWVX01000176.1_pt1 | contig 17987 bp, 12 predicted proteins | sample 1047311 | NCBI WGS metagenome assembly MWVX01 (sample SAMN06349984, study PRJNA376086) | soil metagenome | isolation source: MtG-4 sample Antarctic (ecotone) soil | place: Antarctica | collected 2015-01-13 | reverse complement strand
TTCTTACAGAAGCATGTTCTTATCCCGACTCTGCAATGAAACTGAGAAAAGAGTATGCAGAAGTTTTTGAATCAGGATTGGGAGCTGAAGTAAGGCAGCGGATATGGCGAAACAGCGAAGTGTTGCAACTGAATAATTTTTCTGAAAAAAGAGTGAGAGATATTCCAGCAGTGCTCAGAAACAATAGTACCTATGTAGTACCTACCCTGGTCGCAAACCGGGGAAGTTATTTTTCGAATGAACTTTCGAAAATCAATGATGAACGGTTAAAATATATGTCACAGGGAACAAAGGATTATTGGAAGGAAGAAATAGAAAAAGATTTAAAAAAGAATGGAGATGAAGACTGGCAACTAAAACGGAAACGTTACGAACTTGAAAAAAAGGTGGTGAAGATATTAGCGGAAGAAAATGTTCAAATATTAGCCGGTACAGATTCTGATAACCCCTTTGCCTTTCCTGCTTTCAGCCTGCATGATGAACTTGCCTTGTTTGTAGAATTTGGTATGACACAGGTTGAAGCCCTGCGTACTGCAACAATAAATCCCGTAAAATACCTGAAGATGACTGATTCACTTGGTTCTGTCGCAACAGGTAAACGTGCAGACATAGTTCTGCTTAACGGAAACCCATTAACAGACATCAGTCAAACCAAAAATATCCATGCAGTCATTTTAAATGGCAAGTTGTATTCATCTGGTGAGCTGCAAAAATTGAAAGAAAAGGTGATAGAGATGAATTCTTCAAAACCGAATAAAAAGTGATGAAAAATTTTGAACAGTATTTCCCGTCATAGCTACCAAGGTTCTTGCCGCCATTTAAATCAGATTAATCTTTGCAAACCCTGCGTGGATATATCGCCCAAAGCACAATCGTAGTTAAAACCATGCATCCTTATATACAAACATTTTCGGCAGGGTTTTACTGCAATTGCACAAGGCAATAGTGAGAACCCTGCTATGACACCAAATTAGTCTCTTATCAGATTGCCCCTCTTAGCCCATAAGATTAGCAGCAATTATCCGTTTATTGCTTGCTGTTTAATTTAAGGGTAAATTGCTCCATATCAGGTTTTTTGTTTGCTCAATATTATTTTTAATTGCTTTTAATTTTTCAACTGCGCAGCTTCAGGCACAGGCGAGTAATGAGAGGGTGAAATATATTGCCGTTACCGGCGATACAATTCAAATTGATACGCTCAGCATAATTCCTGGATCGGAGAAAATTGAATTTGTAATTCCACAGTTTGGGGGAGCAAAACATTTTATTGTTGATACACAGTTTTACGATATTGATTATTTTAATTCTCGCCTCACATTTACCGGTGTTAAACCTGCACAGATTAAAATTTCCTACACTGTTTTTCCTTATTTATTTACACAACAATATTTTAATAAAGACCCAAGAAAGCTTGACAGTGCGGAAATAAATCTTGCACCGCTCGATCTTCCTGCAAATCCGCCGCAACCCTATTTGGATGTTCAGGGGCTTGATTATTCCGGCAGCTTCGCACGTGGAATTACATTCGGAAATAACCAGGACATTGTTGTTAATTCAACATTTAATTTGCAGATGAGCGGCAAGCTGCAAAACGATGTCGAGGTAACTGCATCAGTAACCGATAACAATATTCCGATTCAACCCGAAGGAAATACGCAGCAGTTGCAGGAATTTGATAAAGTATTTATACGTTTATCGAAAAATGCGCACTCGCTTACAGTTGGCGATTACGAAATTTTTGATCCGCCCGGATATTTTATGAATTTTTATAAAAAGCTTGAAGGCGCAGGTTATACAGGCATGTTTCAAAATGTTGGCACCGGAAGCTTAACTACTTCTTTAAATCTTGCTTCAGCAAAAGGAATTTATTCACGGCAAACACTTGCTGTAATTGAGGGCAATCAGGGGCCTTATAAAATACGTGGCAACAACGGTGAATTATTTATAATTATTCTGGCTGGAACTGAAAGGGTCTTTATTGATGGCGTATTACTGGTACGTGGTGCAGAAAATGATTACATCATTGATTACAATGCAGGCGAAATAAGTTTTACGCCAAACGTATTGCTTACAAAAGACAAGCGTGTAACTATTGAGCTCGAATATTCAGATAAAAGTTATTTCCGAACACTTGTATTCAACACCAATGAGTATTCGTCTGGTGATGATAAATTGAAAGTGCGATTAAATATTTACAGTGAGCAGGACAGTAAAAACCAGTCGCTCGACCAAACTCTTGAAGCACCCGAAAGAACAATTTTACAAAATGCAGGCGACTCAGTTCAATATGCTTTTGCAAGCGGAATTGATACTGCTGAATTTGATGCATCGAGAATTTTGTATAAGTTGATTGATTCGCTGGGTTATGATTCGGTTTTTGTTTATTCTACAAATCCAGATTCAGCAATGTATGCATTGTCATTTAGTGAGCTTGGCATAAACCGTGGAAACTACATTCAGATTTCAACCTTGGCAAACGGCAGAGTTTATCAATGGGTAGCACCCGTTGCCGGAATTCCACAGGGAACAGCAGAGCCGGTAATTTTATTAATTGCACCCCGCAAAACGCAAATGATAACTGCCGCCGCAGATTTTAAAATCAATGAAAAAAATAATTTTCTTAATGAAATTGCCTACACGAATAATGATATAAATACTTTTTCTGAAATAGATAATGCTGACAATGATGGCATCGGATATTTTACAACGTTTACAAACACATCTCAGCTTAGCAACATAAAAATTATATCTCAGTTAAATTATGAGTTTGCTGCTGAAAACTTTATACCCATCGAGCGTTACCGACCTGTAGAGTTTAACCGCGACTGGAATATTATTTCCACAGAGCAAACGAATGAGCATTATGCAAATGCAAGCTTTAATTTCTCAGAGGAGGAAAAATGGAATATTGGCTTACAATCATCATCATTTATCAGAGAAAAAAATTACACCGGTTACCGCCAGTCAGCAAACGCAAATTTGAATTTAACAAACTGGATTTTTACAGGAACGGGAAGCTATTTGCTTTCTGATGCCGATACGGCACGAAGTAAATTTTTGCGCCCCTCCGCAGCGCTTACAAGAATTTTTAATAAAGTGGGAGGATGGAAAGTTGGAGTTCGGTACGAGGGCGAGCACAATCGTATTTTTAATAAAGCCGATTCATTAAATGCAGGCAGTTTTTATTATGATGAATACACGATATTCATTGCAAACCCCGATACTGCAATAAATAAATTTGCATTCGATATAACACAGCGTCATGATGACTTACCTGCTGATGGAAGCTTCAAAAGAGTGACCGAGGCAACAACATATAATTTATCAGGTGCATTAAATAAAAACACGAACAGCACATTTACATGGCTTGCAACTTACCGCACATTAATTATTAATGATACATCATTAACCGAAGTATTGCCTGAAAATTCAATCCTCGGTCGCATTCAGCATAATTTGGTTGTTAAAAAAGGTTTTTTTACTTCGGATATATTTTATGAAACAGGTTCCGGTCAGGAGCCAAAAAGAGAATATGCATACTTACCCGTTGAGCAGGGACAGGGAGTTTATACCTGGAATGATTACAACAACAACGGCGTAGCTGAATTAAATGAATTTGAAATTTCTGCATTTGCTGATGAAGCAAATTATATTCAGGTTTTTATTCCAACGGATGAATACATTCAATCGAATGTGATGCAGTTAAATTATTCGCTTGGAATAAATCCGAAAGCATTATGGTTTAATAAAAAAGGTTTAAAGGAGCTCGCTGCCAAATTTGCAGTGCAGTCATCGCTACAGTTAAATAAAAAAGTGCTGGACGATGAAAGCATTAATTCATATAATCCATTTGCAGCAACAAAGGATACATCGCTGGTAAGCTCGGATATTTTCTGGCAAAATTCAGTTTATTTCAACCGCCTATCTCCCGTGTTCGGCATTGATTATACCTATCAAAGAAACTTCAACAAACAAATAATAGTTGAAGGTGCGGAGACAAGGGGTAAAAACGAGCACCGCATTGCATCACGGTATAAAATATTTACTCCTCTTACAACAAATCTCACATTTACAACCGGCGAAAAACGCTATAATGCAGAAGCTTTCACCCAGAAAAATTATTTCATTCCATATTATACCATCGAGCCGAAAATTAATTACACCAGCGGCTCAGTATTCAGGGTAAGCACATATTACGAATTTTCGGAAAGTAGAAATACTGAAGGTGCTGAAAATCTTACAAGTCACGCATTTACTATTGACCTGCGGTATAATGTTGTTGCCAAAAGCACCCTTACATCAAAAGCCTCCTATATCAATGTAAATTATGAAGGTGACGAAGATACGCCTGTTGGCTATGCAATTTTAGAGGGACTTGAAAACGGGAATAATATTTTATGGAGCCTTAACCTCGACCGCAAGCTATCACAGGTTCTGCAAATGACAATTGCCTACGAAGGCAGAAAAACAGGCGATGCAGCAATTGTGCATACAGGAAGGCTACAGATGCGGGCAGTATTTTGAGATTTAAGGTGCATATAATTCTGATATAACAAATCTAACAGCCCCACAGTAAATGATTAATTAACATTCCTCAGCATTATCCCGCTACTAAGTCTCTTCATAATAAATAACTGTAACATTGATGAAATATGAATTATATATTATCTCAATAAGCAATCAATTCTTTACAAAGTTTATATAATTGATATTTTGTGTGGTTTGAAGTTTTATAATATAATTCCCGGATGCAATTTTTGATATATCAAAAGCTTTTGTATAATTACCTGCAAACTGGAATTCATTAGAAACGGTTTTTATAAGCTCCCCCTGAAGATTATATAAATTAATAGAAATAGACTGTGATGATGTTAAAGTGTACTCAATTGAAGCTGTTAGACTCGCAGGATTCGGATAAATTAAAAGATCATTTAAAGCCGGATCCGTTGTAATTAAAAGAGGTGCTTCGCTTGCCTCAAGACCTGTAAGAATCCGTGCAGTAAATATATTTGAGCGCTCATCATCGGTTCCGATAGCGCCCGTTACCACTAAATTTCCATCAGGCTGCAAAGTTGAATTAAAATAATAAATAATGTCATAGTCAAGGTCATAAAACGAAACTCCCGAGGAGCGGAAAGTATTATCATAGCTTCCATCAGAATTCAGTCGTACCAGCATTATATTATAATCATTATTGGGGATATAAGATTTCCCGCCGAGCAAAATATTGCCGTCGGGTTGTAATAGGATATCAAATATTACTTCTCTGTTGTCAAAATCCAATGAAAGAATCCCATCGTCATCGAAGCTGTTATCCAGTGATCCATCCTCATTATAACGGACTATCCTTACGCCATCAAGATGCGACCAATCTTCATCGGTAATTGTTTCATTGGCGACAGCCAATATTTTACCATCGGGTTGCACCGCAATATCCATATAAAAATCAGTGCCTTCGGTAAGGTCAGATGTAATGATTCCATCATCTCCAAAGCCGGGATCAGGAGTGCCATCATAATTAAATTGATATAATGCGGCCTATACGGTTCCCGTAATTTCGTCATAAGTAGAACAATTAACAAGTATTTTACCATCGGGTTTTACCATGATATTTTCAGGGGTTTCAGAAAGAAGGCTCGAATTGATATAAGCAATTCCCCCGCTGCCGAACGTAGCGTCGAAAGTTCCATCAATATTAAATCGCATCAGGCGAAAAAATACACTTTCTAAATCAAGCATAACGTTCGACTGCAAGTAATTTACCATCACCTTGCAGTGCAATATGAATTCCTGTGGTATTAGCCCCTGAAATCAAAAGTATTCCGCCGCTATCAAACGTATTGTCATAAGCACCGTCACTAGTGAAACAGGTTAATATATTTACAAAGCTTCCATCATCGAACATTGCATATCCGGATACAACTATTTTTCCATCGGGCTGAATTAATACATGCTGAACAATTTCATTACCGTCGGTGATATCTGCTATTAAAATTCCATCCTCGTTGAATGATGCATCAGCAGAGCCATCCTCGTTATATCGCAACAAGACCAAATCATAAGTTTCCTCCGTCCAGTTACCTGCATCACCTGCTACTAATATTTTCCCGTCCGGCTGAATAGCCACCGACGTGCCGTATTGGTCGGATAAAGACAGGTCTGCTATTGTATATCCATTATCATTAAAGGACTCATCCAAATTTCCATATTGCGAAAATGCAAACGAAGAGATGAGGGTGAAAGCAAGGGTAATCTTTATTTCATAAATATATTTTATCAAAGCTACTGAAAACCTTAATTGCAGTGTCGCTATTGTAATGTTTATATTCCCGTATCGCTAAATAAGAGTCTTATAGGTGATCACATTTCTCCTAATTTTACCCCATGCAAATAGAATTATTTCATCAGAATGAATTACTTCTTTACAACACGCTTACACGGCGAAAGGAAAAATTCGAGCCGATGCACCCGCCATTTGTTGGAATGTATGTGTGCGGGCCTACAGTTTACAGTGAGCCGCATTTAGGCAATTGCAGAACGTATGTTCTGTTTGATGTGATATACCGCTACTTAATGCACTTAGGTTATAAAGTGCGTTATGTGCGCAACATTACCGATGCCGGACATGTAGAGAGCACAAGCGGCGAGGTGGGCGATCGCATTAGTGCGCAGGCAAAAGTCGAGCAGGTTGAACCGATGGAAATTGTTCAGAAGTATTCCACTGCCTTTCACCGTATTCTTGAAATGCTCAATTGCGTACCCCCGAACATCGAACCAACCGCAACAGGACATATCGTGGAGCAAATCGAAATGACAAAAAAAATTCTTAAAAACGGTTATGCTTATGAACAAGACGGAAGCATTTATTTCGACGTTGAAAAATTTGCTGCTGAACATAATTATACTTCCCTCTCAGGCCGCAACATTGATGAATTATTAAACAACACACGTGATCTTGGCGGACAGGAAGAAAAAAAGGGGAGACTTGATTTTGCACTCTGGAAAAAAGCCCTGCCCGAACATATCATGCGCTGGCAATCTCCGTGGGGTGAGGGCTATCCCGGCTGGCATATCGAATGCTCGGCGATGAGCACAAAATACTTAGGTCAGCAGTTCGATATTCATGGCGGCGGAATGGATTTAATTCCCACACATCACACCAATGAAATTGCACAAAGCATTGCATACAATAATTGCAATCCTGTAAAATACTGGCTACATACAAATATGCTCACGGTAAATGGACAGAAAATGAGCAAGTCGCTCGGTAATTCATTTCTGCCTGAAGAGTTATTTGAGGGAAACCATGAGTTGCTTGAAAAAGGATATTCACCGATGACGGTGCGCTATTTTATGCTTCATGCGCATTACAGCAGCACGCTAGATTTTTCAAATGACGCATTGAATGCAGCAGAAAAAAATTTTAAACGGTTACTGGCTGCCCAAACGCTGCTCGATAAACTATCTGCTTCGGGCAATATTAATGATGAAGAGGAAGCTGCAGTAAACAAAACCTTCGTGCACATTTACAACGCTATGAACAATGATTTTAATTCGGCGCTGGTAATTGCACAGCTAAATGAAATGGCATCATTAATTAATAACGGGTATTATAATTCAGATAAAAAGGCTAACCTGCGTGAATACACATTAAACCGGCTAAAAGAAACCTACAATACCTTTTTATTCGATATTCTCGGATTGAAGCACGAGGAAGAAGCCGACAATACGATACTGGATTCAGTAATGAATATCATTGTTGAGATTCGCAAAGATGCCCGCAACAGAAAGGATTTTGCAACGTCAGATAAAATACGCAATGCATTAAAAGAAAAAGGTATCCTATTAAATGATGGAAAGGAAGGAACGACGTGGATGGTGGAGTGAGGAAGGTTAGAGTTTGATGTTGTGAGTTAAACCAAGAGGGAATTAGCGAAAGTGTGATGGTGGGAAGGGATATGGTTTGATAAAGCTTGCTCTCTATCGCCCATGTAAAAGGTTTCCTCGAATGTTCAAAGGTCTTTTATCCTTAATGTAAATGCCAGCGATTCATTGTCTTCCGACAGCACATGAAAATTTGATTCCTACCATAGGTTAGGTAGTTAAAGTGCGTAATAAGCAGAGTCTAACAAGCAAAACCACCTCACTCAATTACAATTTCATAAGGTAATCGTGCCTGCATAACAGGGCGCTCAATAAGTGTTTTTAATGTCTGGTAATGCGGGTATAATATGCCAAGCTTTTCAGATGTAATTTTTGCTTCCGTTTCCTGCGACAGGCTATAAATAATTTCATCTATAATACTCTCTTCCTGCTTCGGGTATTCAACAATATTGTAATCTTTTAGTCCAACCAACTCCTTTGCGCTGTTAATTGCTTCATCAATGCCACCAATTGAATCAACTAATTGCAGCTCTTTTGCTTTAGTGCCGGTCCATATTCTACCCTGCGCCATTTCTTCAACCTGCTCCATGCTTAAATTTCTGCCGGTAGCAACCCTCTGCTTAAATTTTAAATAGGTAGAATCAACACCTGCCTGCAATATTTGTTTTTCACGTTCATAAAATGGACGGGTTACAGAAGGAAAATCTGCATAGGGCGATGTGCTTGCCGTATCATAAGTTATTCCAAGCTTATCATCCATAAATTCAGTTATTTCTGGCACAATTAAAAATACCCCGATCGAGCCGGTTAGCGTATTGGGCTGCGCATAAATTTTATTTGCATTGCACGCAATCATATAGCCACCACTTGCCGCATAATCGCCCATCGAAACAATTATGGGTTTTATTTTTTTCGTGATCTCGATTTCACGCCACATCACATCGCTTGCCACTGCGCTGCCGCCGGGGGAATTCACACGCAGTACAACAGCTTTAATACTTTCATCTTCACGTATATCGGTAAAGATTTCTGAGAATGTTTTTGAGCCGATATATCCGCTTTCTCCTTCACCGTCAATGATAGTTCCGTTTGCATATACAATTGCAATTGTCTCCTTTCTCGATTTTCCTAAAGGTGATTTTTCTTTAAATGCATTCCTGTAATCCTGCATCGAAATAAAGGGAATGCTGTCGGACGAACTCAGCCCGCAGCGCGATTTAATTTCATCTAAAACCTGATCATGATATTTTAATTCGTCAATAAGCCCCACCTCCACCGCTTCGGTGGAATACCATGCAAGCAGGCTATCTGCAACCATGCGGTAATGTTCCGTTGATTTAGGACGAACTGCATTTATCTCATTCAGGTTTGCATCGAATAACTGGTTGATAAATTCCTCAAGCTGCAGGCGGTTTTCCTCACTCATCTTTTCCATTCGGAAAGGCTCGGTTGCGCTTTTAAACTTGCCATCATAAAATACCTGTGCTTTAATGCCAAGCTTATCGAGCGTACCTTTATAAAATGCAAGCTTTGCACTTAAGCCTTTAAAATCAACTGCCCCCGATGGATTTAAATAAATTTTATCTGCTACGCTGCCGAGGTAATAGGCAGTTTGGGAAATTACTTCTCCATAAGCAATTACAAACTTGCCGGAGTTTTTCTTAAAGTCAATCAGAGCATCCCTGATTTCCTGTAGTGTTGCATAGCTGTTTGGGTTTAATCCTAATTCGAGATAAATACCTTTGATATTATCATCAGTTTCCGCATGCTTAATATCTGCAAGTATATCATTTAAGCCAAGGGCTTTATCTGCATCAAGTGTAATCAATGCAAAGGCTGATGGCATGCCTGTTTGTGTTTGCTCAGCAATAGGATAATTTGCATTTAATTTTAAAATGGAGTTTGGCTCAACAGATACCTTATCATCTTCAAACTGCTTTGCAATTCCCGAAATTAAACCGGTGATAAAAAAGAATACGATAATAGAAAACACAAGTAACGCAAGCAGTGAAGCGAAGAAAAATCTAAAAAAATCTCTCATGTCATTTTTTTGTCAGTAAGTAAAATTTAATATTTGAAGCACGAATTTTAAATTGAAATCGTTTTACTTTTCAAAATAATAAGCCGATACCGTGATACAGGAACATAATGCCTGGCTTTTAATGGGCACAAATTTAGGTAACCGCTCTGAAAACCTGTCGAAGGCGACCGCAGCGTTGAGGATGTTTTTGGGGAAAATAAATACACAATCTCACGTGTATGAAACCGAACCCTGGGGGAGGCCGCACCAGCCGATGTTTTACAACCAGGCAGTTCATATTACCACGCCATGCTCGGCGCTTGAAACCCTGCACCTCATTAAACAGGTTGAATTTTTATTGGGCCGTGATAGCAAAGACAAATGGGCGCCACGCATACTCGATATTGATATTTTATTTTTCGACGAGCTTGTTATTGAATCGCCGCTGCTTACAATTCCGCACAATCATATTGCCGAAAGAAAATTTACACTTGAGCCTCTTATGGAAATAGCTCCCGACCTTGTGCATCCGGTTTTGCGAAAAACAATTACAGAACTGTACCTTGAGTGTGCTGATCAGTTGCAGGTAAGCGAGCTTAATGTAGTGTATCAGTTTTGATTACTAAGGTGAGAAGTTGCTTGTCTGATATATTTAATTTTGGGTTTCAATAGCAATAAACGGATTAATAGAATATCTTCAACAAATCTGATTGCATCTGCTTTGATTACAGTAAGGTTATGGAAAAGTAATCCCATATTATCTTTGCATTATATTAAATAAAATAAGATGAAACAACCTTCAATACTCATTCTAATAATAACACTAACCCAATTGACCTACGCACAAAGCACTTTAAACAAACCCATTGATCCTGTACTGCTTAGTACAACGGTAACGCCCAGCGATGATTTTTTTGAATATGTAAATTCAATCTGGATTTCCCAAAACCCCATACCTGCCGATAAAAGCCGCTACGGCAGCTTCGACATACTTGACGAGAATAGCCTCACAACGCTGCAAAAAGTAATGTCAAACGCTTCCCAGGCAAATGCCACATCTGGCACAAATACGCAAAAAGTTGCAGACTTCTGGTATAGTGCAATGGATACAGCATCAATTGAAGCGGCGGGAATAAATCCGCTGCAGCCACGCCTCGAGGCTATTGAAAATATTAAAACCACTGATGATGTAATCAGACATGTTGCACGGATGCACCGCAATTTTAATATGGCAATGTTCAGCTTCTGGGTGCAGCAGGATCCCATGAACAGCACCGAGCAGATTTTTGCTGCATGGCAGGGCGGCCTCGGCTTGCCTGACCGGGATTATTATTTGCTTACTGATGCAAAATCGCACCAAATACGCAGCAACTACCGCCAGCATATTATAAATGTATTTAAGCTGATTGGTGAGAACGATACGCTTGCAGCCGTAAATGCAGATAAAATAATAAAGATTGAAACAGAATTAGCAAAGTCATCAATGACACGCACACAGATGCGTGATCCTTATGCAGTTTACCATAAAATGACAAAAGAAGAATTACAGACCTTAACTCCGAATATTAACTGGCAGCTCTATTTTAGTGAATTAAAAGCTCCACCATTTTCAGGTCTTAATGTTGCACAAACAGAATTTTTTACAACCTTAAACGCAATGCTGCCTGAAGTTAAAATTGACGACTGGAAAACATACTTAATGTTTCATCTGGTTGAAGATGCATCCCCTTACTTAAGCAGCAGTTTTGTAAATGAACATTTCGATTTTTATGACCGCAAACTCAGTGGCATACAGCAAATGAAGCCACGATGGAAGTATGTTGTTGAGAATGCAGATTATGCTTTGGGTGAGGCGCTTGGTCAGGAGTACATAAAAGTTGCTTTTTCACCCGAAAGCAAGCAGCGCATGAACGAGATGATCAACAATTTAAAAATCTCTATGGGCGAGCGCATACAAAAGCTTGACTGGATGAGCGACAGCACAAAACAGTTTGCAATGAAAAAGCTCGAGTCAATGAAAATAAAAATTGGCTACCCTGAAAAATGGCGTGATTATACATCCTTAACTATTGACCGCGGCGCTTATGTTACAAATGTGATGCGTGCATCGGAGTTTGAAGCGCAGCGCCAGTTAAATAAAATCGGCCAGCCGGTAGATAAAACGGAATGGATGATGACACCCCAGACAGTAAATGCATACTATGATCCATCAAATAATGAAATTGTTTTTCCTGCTGCAATTTTGCAGCCTCCATTTTTCGATCCTAATGCCGATGATGCAATTAATTATGGTGCAATAGGTGCAGTAATTGGCCACGAAATAACCCATGGCTTCGATGACGAAGGCCGACAATTTGATGCCGAAGGAAATTTGCGCCAGTGGTGGACCGATACTGATGATAAATTATTCAGAGAACGTGCAAACGTGGTTGTTGAGCATTACAATAAATACTGCCCGCTCGACAGTAATTGTATAAATGGCGGGCTCACTCTAGGAGAAAATATTGCGGACTTTGGCGGATTAACTGTTGCATATTATGCGTTTATGAAAACTGAACAGGCAAAGAGCGGACAAATAATTGATGGCTTTACACCACAGCAGCGTTTCTTTCTTGGGTTTGCACGCATCTGGGCTGGCGCATATAATAATGATGCAATGCGAAATCAACTGCTTACAAATCCGCACAGCCCGGGTAAATGGCGTGTTAACGGCGTTGTGATGAATATGCCTGAATGGTACCAGGCTTTTAATATTAAACCCGGGGATAAAATGTATCGTGAAGAAATGGACAGGGCGAGAATTTGGTAAACGATCATAAGGATTAAATTCAATTACAGGCAAGGAGGCTGTTTTTGTTTTTAGGGATGTTGATCGCATAGCTTAATAGCTATTTTACTACTGCTAAAAGTTTTTACTTTTTGATTTTAAACGCTTATTTAAAAGGCTGCAATCTTGTAAGATCACGACATGACTTGTACGGCTCTGCGTTGTTAATTTAAAATAAATAGAAAATAAATAGGAATATGATCAGAAATTTCCCTTGCTTGCTCGAAAGAAGCAAACTTTTCGTAAAATAATACTACTCCTGATTTAATAAATTTAACCTTAGATGAATTATAGAAGATGTTATCGAATTCAGAGGCAAGGCAATCATTATTCAGGCACTCTTGTCTTAATGAGGTTTTTTGATTAGTAAATATCGGTTTATAACCTAAGGACTTTAAAGGAAGAAAAACAGTGTGGTCTTCGGGTAAATTAAAATCACCACAGAATATTAAATTTTTATCTGGATATTCTATGGGCAGATATTTTAAATATTTAACTTCCGTTTCCGGCTGCATTGATTTGGTAATTGCATGAAAATTTACAAGGGTAAAATATTTTTCTTCAGCCTGAAATGTCATGAAATATGGCTCTCTGTCAATTTTCAAATGATATTTTTTTTCGAGCCACGGATCACCAACTCTGGAAACCTTGCTAGTTTTCCAGATAAAAGCATATCTCTCTGTTTTATATGCACTGCTTGATGTTGGATCACTGATTACATAGTCCCAACTGCTCCCCTTCCTGTGTAAAGCATCATGCAATTTTGCAACTGCTTGTGGACCGCCATTTCCGGCAACTACTTCCTGTATTGCAATTATATCATAATCCCGTAATAGTGTTGCGATGGTTTCTATCTCAGCATCACTCTTTGTGTTACCGAAATTTTCTATATTCCAGGAGCATATATGCACATCCGCATACATCTGGAATGCAATCAAAGTAAAGAGTAAAATAGTCCCTATTGTTTTCATTAAAACATTAAGCAATTGGTTTAATAGTTAAGTGACTCATTTGCTCCTGGTTCGAAATCGTAAAGATGCTCCCTCACCTGATGATCCCAAAAATAAGGTTCGTTTATGGACTTTTAATTGCCCCATTTTCAAAATAAAACTTGTTTCCTTCTTTCCCATCTCATTTCTATCTTTCACCTCATGTCCGCCAAGCTACTCCTCGAAGTAAATAACCTTTCAACACACTTCTGGACTGACTTCGGTGTTATTAAAGCAGTTGATAATATTTCATTCCAAATTTACCGTGGTGAAACAGTTGGTTTTGTCGGTGAATCCGGCTCTGGTAAATCGGTGACATCACTATCAATTATGCGGTTAATTCCATGGCCACCCGGCAAAATTACCAGCGGTGAAATTATTTATCACAATGAACAAAAAGGTGCAGTTGATTTAATTAAAGTTGACGATGGTGAAATGCGTCATTACCGCGGCAATAAAGTATCCATGATTTTTCAGGAGCCAATGACATCCCTTAATCCTGTTTTTACATGCGGCAGCCAGGTGAATGAAGCAATTATTCTTCATCAGAAAAAAAATAAAAAGGAGGCAAAGCAAATAACGCTTGGCTTATTTAACAGCGTGCAGTTATCCAACCTTGAAAGAATTTATAGCAGCTACCCCCACGAATTATCCGGTGGACAAAAACAGCGTGTGATGATTGCGATGGCAATGAGCTGCAATCCCGATATTCTAATTGCCGATGAGCCAACAACAGCCCTCGATGTAACAGTGCAAAAAACAATTTTAAACCTGATAGCTGATTTAAAAAAACAAACAAACTCGTCCATAATTTTTATTACGCACGACCTTGGTGTTATTGCCGAAATTGCCGATCGTGTTCTGGTCATGTATAAAGGCAAAATTGTGGAAGAGGGAACGGTGCTTGAAATATTTGAAAATCCGAAGCACCCATACACAAAAGGTTTAATGGCGTGTCGCCCACCACTCGGGAAACGCTTGCGGAGGTTGCCTGTAATTGCCGATTTTATGGCTGAAGATGCTGACGGAAATGTGATTGAAAAAATAACATCTATTGAAAATGTGATTCATGAAGTTGTTGTGTCCGATGAAGAAACAAATCAACGTCTGATTAATCTGCAAAAGCAGCCGCCCCTGCTGCAGATTCAAAACATGAAAACATATTTTCCTGCATCAAAACCTATATTCGGAAAAATAACGGGTTGGATTAAGGCGGTGGATGATGTAAGTTTCGAAGTGTATCCCGGTGAAACACTGGGCTTGGTTGGTGAATCCGGTTGTGGTAAAACAACTTTAGGCAAAACAATTATTCGTTTGATTGATCCCGTTTCGGGTAAAATAATTTATAAAGGCAAAAACCTGACAGAGCTAACACATAAGGAAATGATACCATGGCGCAGGGAGTTACAAATTATATTTCAGGATCCTTACAGCTCTCTTAATCCACGCATGACGATCGGCAATGCAATTATAGAACCGATGGAAGTGCATGGCATGTATGCAAATCATAACCAACGAAAAGAAAAAGTATTCGACTTGCTCGAAAAGGTTGGATTAAGGGCAGATTTTTATTCACGCTACCCACACGAATTCTCAGGAGGACAAAGACAAAGAATCGTTATTGCAAGGGCGCTTGCGTTAAATCCTAAATTTATTATATGCGATGAATCCGTCTCGGCGCTCGATGTTTCAGTGCAGGCACAAGTGCTGAATTTGCTTATTCATTTACGAAAGGAATTTGGTTTTACCTATATATTTATTTCACACGATTTATCCATCGTTAAATTTATGAGCGACCGTATAATTGTAATGAACAATGGAAAAATTGAAGAGATAGGTGTTGCTGACGACATTTATAATAATCCTCAAAAATCTTATACCCGTAAATTAATTGAAGCAATTCCAAAAGGTCAGATAGATGACATAAAAGCAAGGCTCATGCATTTGAATTGATTTTTATGTTTATCTTCACTACGCAAACATGAAGAATCCCGCAAAGCACAACATATCAGTATTCCTTATATTCATTAACCTGTTAATAATTACATCGTGTAGAAAAGACCTTGAGTCGGGGTGGGATTCTCATTACATCACGCCCCTCGTTACAGGGTCGCTTACAATTAACGATCTTATTCCTGATAGCCTTACGCAAATAAATGCAGACGAAAGCATCACACTTGTTTATCAGAATAATCTGCTTGAATATAACCTTGCCGAAGAAGCAGTTGAAATTCCTGATACATCGGTTGAATATTTTATTTCGCTCGATTCGCTTACAATTGAAGATAAAATTGCCATAGAAAACATTAGCCTTGGTGATGTAGCTATTGCTCTTGGCTTTCCAACGGGCACGATAATTATTGCATCCAACGGCTCTGAAATTCCAATTGATCCGATAACAGGTTTTGCATCCGGTCCACAGCCACTCGATGCAACCTCTTTTTTTCAAACTGCAACTTTTAACGCCGGCTATCTTGATGTTGAAATTCAAAATGGCTTCCCTATTACACTTACAAATGTTACATTCAAATTAACAAATGCAAGTGATGGGGCACTTGTGCTGGAAGATACTTTCGACACAATTCTGCCTGGGGCTGTGGCCCTTAGCACAACTGACCTTACAGGCAAAACTGTGGATGGAAATTTAATTGCGGAAATAACAAATTTTGATTCACCCGGCAGTGTAGAGCCCGTTTTAATAGATACTTCCGATGCGGTAACAATAACAATGACAGCTTATGATATGCAATTATTTTCCGCAATTGCGGTATTCCCCGAGCAAAACCTTATCAATAATCAATTAAATGTCGTGTATGATATGGGCGGCCCTGAATTTACAGAGATGAAAGTGAAAGATGGCGATGTTGTAATTTATGTTGTAAATACGATTCCAGATTCCATACACATTGAATATAATCTGCCTTTTGCTTTTGATGAGTTTGGCAATACAGTGAATATTATTACCGTTGTTCCCCCCGGTACAGAGGAAATTCCCGCAATCGTTGATGAAAAATTTTCTATTGCAGGATTCACTATTGATTTACGTGGAAGCGAAGGTAACAGTGTAAATACTTTTTACCAGGAGTTTACGGCGAGCATTAAATATACAGGCATAGAAACATCTATTTCGCTTGCAGACAGTTTGAAAGTGATTTATGGACTCGAGAATATTGTGCCCCTCGAGCTTGAGGGTTACTTAGGTCAATACGATATTGAAGTATCTGATACAACAGATGGCTTGAACGTGTTTAAACAATTTACAGGGGGTGAGATTGATTTCGGTGAAATAAATGTTGACCTGCAAATTGAAAACGGTATTGGCGCAAGCGGAAATGTGGTTATAAATTCACTATCAGCCCAAAACAGCGTTACTGGCGAAACCGTATCGCTTGAAGCACCGGAAGTAATAGGTGTTCCCATTTCAATTAACAGGGCTTTGGATAATCCATTTATTCCCGGCTATACAACAATTTCATTAAACACCGCAAATTCGAATGTTGATGAGTTGATGGAATTATTGCCCGATAAGCTGATTTATGATGTTGACATGCATGTAAACCCAAATGGCAATGAGTATAATTACCAGGACTTTATTATTGCAGATAGCAGATTAAATATTGATCTTAATTTAAACATGCCACTGGAATTTTTTGCGAGCAACCTGACTTTATCTGACACATTTGAAGTAAATATTAATTCGACAGAGGAAATTAATGGCATTCAAACATTAGACATTGCGTTGTATGGTCAAAATACTTTCCCGCTCGATGCTCAAATAACAATTATTTTTTTAGATGCTCTCGGAAATGCGCTCGATTCACTTAATTTTAATGGAGCAAAAATTCAGCCGGGCATACTTTCCGTCGACTGCCGTGTGCACGAGCCCCAAAATACCGAAATACACCATTTCATTGAAGGTGATTTAAAGGATGCAATATTAAATTCATCAATGGCTCAGGTTAATGTAAGCTTTAACACCGCTTCAGTGCCCGATTGCAGCGAAATAGTGAAAATTTACAGTGATTATACACTGGAATTTCAATTAACCGGAGACATGAATTATACATTTTCAACTAACGATTTCTGAAAATTCATGTATTTGAAATTCATTTGCCTGGTTATAACATTCTTTTTACTCCTCCCTGTAATTCGTGCACAAACCGATTCCGCATCATTCAACAATATTCAAATTAAATCCACCCCCCCATCAGCCATTTCCGGAATTTTTGTTCCATTAAAATTAAGTGAATCGAGCGCATTTCCGAGA
>MWVX01000175.1_pt1 | contig 18019 bp, 17 predicted proteins | sample 1047311 | NCBI WGS metagenome assembly MWVX01 (sample SAMN06349984, study PRJNA376086) | soil metagenome | isolation source: MtG-4 sample Antarctic (ecotone) soil | place: Antarctica | collected 2015-01-13 | reverse complement strand
GTCACTTATCCACTCACCTGCAAAATGCCATTTATACTTTGATGTAGTAATAAAAGAATTTTCTACATTTAGTTTGTTTCCATAATCAAATACTGTATTTGTAGGACTGTATTGATATTGAACATAGTTTATGCCTGCCCCTTGCTGCAGACTACCGTCTTGTTGAAAAAGATATACATATGAAGTGGTTAAACCATCATTAACCACCACCTCTTTTTTGGTAGAAGTAATGACACCAATGGGATAATCTAAACCGGTAAACTGGTCTCCTGCATCTTTTAGCATAAAAACCAATTCATCGTCACTGTCAATAAGAGTGTTTGGGTCTGCTCCTGTTCTCCAATTGGCATCTGTGTACATTAAAATATTATATCCGCTTGCAGGTTCCCCGTAAGGTTTTGTAATATCAAGCATAGCCATTTCATCTATTTGTATAGGAATTTGAATCCAAGTTCCTGCGTCATACTTAAATCCAACGATATCACCTGGAGAGTTTGATGAAAAAGATGATAATTGTGTGTCAGTTAGTATAACAGGTTCCAATATTCTTGTTCCACTATATGTAGTGGAAGATGCGGCCACAACCCCTCTTTCATTATTAAAAGAAGGTAAATTTTGAATTCTATTTTCTTTTGTGCAATTAGAAAAAACAATGGAAATAATGCTTAGCAAAATAATTATATTTTTCATTCCGAGTTTTTAAAGGTTAATAGCAATGATGTTATTCTCAACTTAGTTAGTGGCAATCCTTTCAATAAGGTTTTACTACGATGAAAATTACGTTAACCCTTTTAACTTACGCTTATAAATTCGATAATTTTTAATTCATAATTCAAACCTTTTCCCATTTCTTCCTTACCTTCGCCGCTTAAAATTTACGTTATGAATCCCGCTATTGCCTTTGTACAGGAGGAGCTTTCAGGAAAAAAAGATTTTCCCAAGTTTAAAGCCGGGGATAATATCACTGTTAATTATAGGATTATTGAAGGCAGTAAAGAAAGGATCCAGTCTTTTAAAGGAGATGTGATAAAAAGACAAGGTACAGGGACCACCGCCACTTTCACTGTTCGTAAAATTTCAGATGGTATAGGCGTAGAACGTTTATTTCCCTTTTTCTCTCCTAATATTGAATCAATCCTTGTAAATAAATCAGGGCGTGTACGCCGTGCCAAGCTTTTTTACCAGCGTGGCCGGAGTGGTAAAAGTGCCAGGATACAGGAGAAAAAAAGAGCGGTTGCAGAAACTGCATAGGCTTATTAAACGTAACTTACTACGTCTCATCAAACTGCGGGACGCTTTTATTTGAAATAGTGCGTTAAACTAATTTGAGGCATAAATATTTCAAATATCTTTGAATCTTATTAATTCACTTTAAATAAAATTTTATGAGCCTAGGTTGGAACGAAATTTTGCTCATCCTTTTGATAGTATTATTATTGTTTGGGGGCAGAAAAATTCCTGAACTAATGCGGGGGTTGGGTAAAGGCATTCGTGAATTTAACGATGCAAAATCAAATGTGCGCAAAGAAATTGAAGAAGGAATTACTGAAAAAGAACGCCCGGTTACGCCTTCAACAACTGCTAACACTACCAGCACTTCTACACAGCCTTAATACAAATATTCATTTTACAAATAATTTATGCCGGCATATTGCTTAGCAATTACCCGGCATTTTTAGTATATCCTAACACTTCCACCCGCATGTTTTTAGGCTAAGAGCTTTGTTATTGGTATTTTTGCTCTTCATTTGCATTAACAGATGCAACAATAAAAACTAACGAACCGTGTGTGATTAGATCATCTTAAAATTGAGTGATGAAAAAACTCTTATTGTTGACACTCTTTCCTTTAGCTGGTTTTTTGTACACATTTGCGGGCAAAGTACAAGAGGCAGATGGCATTTTTTTAGTTCCCATTACAGATTCCATTATAAAAGATAGAATAATTGCTAACCCAAGGGATGGTTTTAAAAATCTTTTTGAACAAGCCGACAATGGTTTGAATATTAAGCTTAACCCAAAGGCTGTTTCATTTGTACAAGATTATGTAAAAAAAGAAGGTTCTGATTTAAATAAAATGAAGAACTGGGGCAGACCATATTTTGATGTAATGGATAATATTTTGACAAGGTATGGTTTACCGATTGAGTTAAAATATTTATCAGTAATTGAATCTGAACTGAAATCTTATGCAGTCTCCTGGGCCGGCGCGGTTGGTCCCTGGCAGTTTATGCCAGCCACTGCCCGTTTAATGGGCCTAAAGGTTTCACGTTATACAGATGAGCGAACCGACTTTCATAAAAGTACACATGCTGCCGCCCGTTATCTCAATGATTTATTTCGCATCTATGGCGATTGGCTATTAGTAATTGCAGCGTATAATGGCGGGCCTGGCCGGGTTGATGCTGCCATACGAAAAAGTGGAAGCCGAAATTTTTGGAATCTGGAGTATTATTTACCAAAAGAATCCCGCAACCATGTAAAAAAATTTATTGCCACTCATTATATTATGGAGGGTGATGGAAGTGTAACAACACTGACTAAAAAAGAAGCAGTTGATCAGATTTTATTAAAGGAAAACGAACCTTCAAATTTGGAAACGATACCCGTAAGTGGAAAATTTAATTCATTGATAATTTCCCAGCATATTCAAATGAATATAATTGAGTTCAATCGCCTTAACCCAAATTTTGACAAGCTGTTAGCTGCAAATAGTTCTTATGACCTGAGGTTGCCTGCTGATAAAGCATTATTATTCCAGGCTAATAAACCGCAAATTCTTGAAGGCTCTATCAAATTAATGCTGACTACTGTCAATAATAAGCTATAATTATTATAAATGCTCCGGCTTTTCGGTCAGCACTTTTTTTATAGCTGCTCCTTTTAATAAGCATTCCTCCCATTCTTTTTCCGGGTCGCTGTAAAATGTAATGCCAGAACCTACCATGTAAGACAAATATTTATTGGTTGCATTATACATAATACTCCTGATCACGACATTAAAATCAAAATCATTTTCATAGAGATAACCTACTGCACCAGAAAAAATACCGCGTTTAGAAATTTCATATTCTTCTATTAATTCCATTACCCTTTTTTTAGGAGCACCCGTCATGGAACCCATTGGAAAAGTGGCTCCAATAATTTTAGAAAAACTTGTGTTTTTCTCCAATTCACCGGAAACAGTGGAAACCATTTGATGTACTTGCGGGTAAGAATAAATGCCAAAAAGTTCATCAACTTTTACCGTTCCATCCTTGCAAACTTTTGAAAGATCATTACGCACCAGGTCCACAACCATTACATTCTCTGCTTGTTCTTTTGAACTTTTTTGCAATTCTTTTTTTAAGTATTCATCTGTTACCTTATCCTGCAATTCCCTTTTGGCAGTGCCTTTCATCGGTTGTGAAAGAAGTTTGTTTCCTTTTTTTTGTAAAAAACGTTCGGGGCTTGCGCAGACCAGGTATTTATCATTTAGTTTATACAAAACAGAAAAAGGAGTCGGGGACAGCGCCACTAAATTTTGATAAATACTTACAGGATCGATCAATGCATTTTCACAAAAAAATTCCTGGCAAAAATTAATTTCATAACAATCTCCACGATGAATATGATGTTGTAAAGCTTTTATTTTTTTTATGTATTGAACTTTTGTCAATCGTTGCTGAATGATTAAAGATGCATGAAAAGGATTTTCATCCACCGGGGTTTCTGATAGTTGATGATAAATTTTATCTGGCTCAACTCCTTCAATAATCAATTCATTGCCTTGAATAAATATGATAATCAAAGGTTCAAAAAAGAAGAAATCCGGAAAATTAATTTTATCGGTTTTCTTATAAGCTGTTGAAAGTTTTTCAGTTTTTAAATCGTAAGCGAGATGGCCAAACACCCATTTCTTATCAATTATATATTTATCAACCGGGGATAATAATGTTTCATTATTTTCTATAGAAGATTGTACCCCGGCAGCCAATAAACACTCATAATAATGAGGTTGAATACTATATTGCTGGTTATCTAAAAAACAAAAAATGTTGAACTGCTGTGCCCAGTTCAACATTTTCTTTTTAATTATTGCTACATCAGCAACGGCGTATCGGCTGATAACTTTCTATTTATAAAGGATTAAAAATCTTCATCATCATCATCAAAACCGCCATCATTTTCATTAAAAAGGTCTTTGAATTCATCATCTTCTTCAATCTTTGTATCTTCTTCAGCACCCGCTTTGCCAGATTTTGCTTTTTTTGATTTAGGCAAATCAAATTCCTCAAAATCAGGATCCCAATTATCATCACTCTCTTCGGGCTTTTCCCAATCATCAGGTTTTTCTTCTACATCATCTTCATCTTTGCTCGTTTTCTTTGCAGACCCTGATTTTTTTGGGCTTTCTTCTAATTCATCAAGGTCATCATCATTCTCTTCGGTTTTTTTTGTTTTTGTTCTTTTGGCCTGGGCTAATATGGTCTCGATTAGGTCATTTGTTGCAGGCATCTGTTCTCTGTCTAATTGTAATAACATATTTGGTTAAGATTACAGTGTAAAATTTCGGCGAAGTTTTCAATTAGCCAAATTTTTGGAATAGTATTTTACAATAAAAATCATTATGCTATGCATATAATTTAATAAGCTGATCTCTTTCGGGGCCATTTGATATATAACTTACCGGGGTATGTAAATAATTATTTATGAATTCAATATATTCTTTCATTTCCAAAGGCAATTCATCATCAGAACGAAAACCTGGAGTTTCTTTTTTCCAACCAGTAAATTTTTTATAAGTCGGTTCAATATTAATCCTACTCATCTGAAATGGAATTTTGTCTTTTTGCTCCCCATCGTAAGTATAAGCAGTACATATTTTTAAATCTTTAAAGGTATCCAATACATCAACTTTTGTCATTACTATAGAGGTAACACCATTGATCATGCAAGCATATTTAAGCGCCACGAGGTCCATCCAGCCACACCGGCGTGGGCGGCCTGTTGTTGCACCAAACTCACTACCCAGTTTTCGTATTAATTCCCCTGTTTCATCAAGCAGCTCTGTAGGGAAAGGGCCACCTCCTACTCTTGTGCAATATGCTTTTGATACACCAATGACTTCTTTTATTTTTTGTGGCGCTACTCCCAATCCATTACACACACCTGCCGAGATGGTATTACTTGACGTTACAAATGGGAATGTTCCAAAATCAATATCCAACATGCTGCCCTGCGCTCCTTCTGCCAACACCTTTTTCCCCTGGGTGATCTGCTCATTAATAAAATATTCGCCGTTTACAATATTCAATTCCTTTAAAAATTCAATCGCTTCAAAAAATTCTTCTTCCCATTGTGTAATGTCCTCTGTAAAATTGTAGTTGTCTAAAATCCGTTGATGTTTTAAACGAAGTTTTATATAATTAGTGATGAAACTTTTATGTAGCAAATCGCCAACCCTCAATCCATTACGACCTGTTTTATCCATATAAGCAGGTGTAATTCCTTTTAAAGTAGAACCAATTTTACCCTCTCCTTTTGATAATTCTGCGGCCTTATCCAAGGCCCTGTGCGTTGGGATAATTAAATGCGTGCGCTCGGCTATAAAAAGATTTTTTTTAAGATCGACACCAAACCCTCCAACAGTTTCACATTCCTTTTTTAATGTAACAGGATCTAACACTACACCGTTTCCAATTAAATTGATAGTGCCCTGGTGAAAAACGCCTGATGGTATTTGGTGCAGCACAATTTTTTTATCGCCTACATATAAAGTATGTCCGGCATTGGGCCCACCCTGGAAACGAGCCACCACATTATAATTAGCGGCAAAATAATCAACAATTTTTCCCTTCCCTTCATCTCCCCACTGTAATCCCAAAATTACATCCACCATAAAGCTGTTTTTATTAGGGGGCAAATGTACGGTGCTACAAAATAGCTCAGATAAAAAGGAAATGTATCCCTCAATTGTCAGCCTGACCTCATTGCCTGAAAAATATTCATACTTTCATTAATGCCCCTCTTTTAAGGCAATTTCACTAAATTAAGGGCAGCTAATTAATTGCACTGCCCTTTAGAGGGGGTGTATAAAAGTTCTATGGTTTTTTGGGCTTTAGCCTAACAATTATTGGGCTAAAGCAAGATTTCTAATTTTCAAATTTATCGATTTAAATACAGGCAATTGAAAATCTTAACTTAATGACATTGATCGTTAAGAATCGGGGCATACGGTTACTACAAATAGCTCACTTTAAAAAGCCCTATACGGAACAAAGTCATTAAGATAAGGCTATGATTTTTTTTATTGGAGGCATATCAAAAGTAAATTTTAATACAGCCTTTAAATAGCACTTTATAATGGCTGGTTGCAGAAAACAAAACTATCAATTTTTTTATTTTATAAAAATTGATGAGCGCTTTCAGGCGATGTATTGACTATGCTCCGAATTTTTTTTGTTCCTTGTCCCTCAATTTTAGACGATTTTTTTCTTGAGTTGTGCGCTAGTGGCAGCATGCCTGCTTCTACAGTTGCTTTAAGTGCAGTGGCTTTTGCCATAACTTTAAGACAACCTATTTCACACGAATATTTCCAAAACAATTGCTATTTTTATAGAGTACAATTGTTAATAACCCTCATCAAAAACGGAAAATAAAAAGGCTGCCTGATTTGAGACAGCCTCTTTTTAATTATTATATTTTTAGTTACACCGATTGAAATTTAATTTCTTTAACCAATAATCTTCCATTTTTTGTATTCATAAAAACAGTGGTTCTGTAATTGCCGGCTTTCGTTTGAAGTGTTCCAATGCAAAACTGGCTACCTCCATTATCACCTTTGTGTTTTAATTCATATCCTTTAACAGCATTATTGTTAAAAAAATCCTGTAATACTGCAATAGCTTGTGAACGGCTATAGCTATCGGTTTTATCAGGCAAAGTTATTTCGATATTATCATCAATATATTTTGCAAGCTCGCTAGCATTACCTGAACGTAGCGCAGAAATTACATCATCTAAACCAGGTGCAGGTTTAAAAGCGCTAATGGTAAAAATAAGAGCTATTGAAAGTAAAGTAAAAATCTGTTTCATAATAAGTGGGTATATTTTAAGCCCATTAAGTCGAAAAATGTGCCATACTAAAAACCAGTTTCAACTTATAAGCTAATATAAACAAAACGTTTGCGTTTTAATAGCTTTGTTTCCATCAATAAGATGCCATGCTGCAAAAAAAAGTCGTGCTTGTTATTATGGATGGGTGGGGATTGGGCAAAGTGAAAGCTTCTGATGCCGTTCAAGCTGCTGATACACCTTTCGTTGATAGTCTTTATAATCTTTATCCTAACACTACCTTAACAACCTGTGGCGAAGCGGTGGGATTGCCGGAAGGACAAATGGGCAATTCAGAAGTTGGACATCTAAATTTAGGTGCAGGCAGAGTGGTTTACCAGGAATTGCAACGCATAAATGTAGCTATCCGGGAAGGAGTATTCCGGCAAAACAAAAATTTACTATCCTCTGTTTTTTATACACTTGAAAACAAAAAACCTCTACACTTAATTGGGTTAGTTAGCAATGGAGGTGTACACTCGCACATTAATCATCTAAAAGCCATTCTTGATTTATGTAAAGAAAAAGAGTTATCAAATGTATTTGTACATGCATTTACAGATGGCCGCGATTGCGACCCTAAAAGCGGTTTAGGGTTTATCAAGGAACTGGAAAAACACATGGAGAAAACAGTTGGAAAAATAGCTTCAGTTAATGGTCGTTATTATGCAATGGATAGAGATAACCGTTGGGAAAGAATAAAGCTGGTTTACGATGCATTAATACATGGAATAGGAGAAAAGCATACGTCTGCAATAGAAGCTATTGAATTTTCTTATAAACAATCTATTACTGATGAATTTATAGTGCCGGCAGTTGTTATAAAAAACGGAATGCCTGTTGCAACTATAAAAGATGACGATGTCGTTATTTGTTTTAATTTCCGAACTGACCGTTGCAGAGAAATTACAAAAGCTTTGACGCAGATTGATCTTCCGGTCTATAACATGAAAAAATTGAATTTGCATTATACAACCATGACAGAGTACGATGCAAGTTTTCAAAATGTGCACATAATTTTTGATACTGATAATTTAGACAATACTCTCGGCGAAATATTGGAACAAAATAAGTTTAAGCAAATCCGCATTTCAGAAACTGAAAAATACCCACACGTCTCTTACTTTTTTAGTGGCGGAAGGGAAAAGCCATTTGAAGGAGAACGACGGATTATGATCGCTTCTCCTAAAGTTGCCACTTATGATCTGCAACCAGAGATGAGTGCTAATGAAGTAACAGAAGCCATTCTTATTGAAATTAAAAAAGCAGAAGCTGATTTTATTTGTTTGAATTATGCCAATGCTGATATGGTTGGGCACACCGGTTTTTGGAATGCTGTAATTAAAGCGGTAGAAACAGTTGATGCCTGTGTTCAGAAATTAGTTACGGCTGCGCTGCAAAACAATTACACAATATTTTTAACCGCGGACCATGGTAATGCAGATTATATGATCAATGAAAACGGTTCTCCCAACACTGCACACACTTTAAACCCTGTTCCTTTTTTTATTATTGATAATGAGTGGAAAGGAAACATTAAAGAAGGTAAATTGGGCGACCTGGCTCCAACAATATTAACAATGATGCACCTGCCTGTTCCTATAGAAATGACAGGCGATATCTTGATTTCATAACCATAATAAATCAAATAGTTTTTTTTCAATTCTATGAAATGTTTGCCGATATTTTGCATCATGGTTTTAGGAAGTATGGTTTCTTCTTCCCAGGAAGATAGTTTGAAGAAAGAAAAAAGACTTGAAGAAGTGATCATTTACTCAAACAAATTTGCTGAACGCAAAAAAAATATTGTACAGAAGATTGATGTTATCGCTGCCAGGCAGATAGCCCAATTGAATGCGCAAAATACCGGCGACCTTTTAGTTAATACCGGAAATGTATTTGTACAAAAAAGCCAGCAAGGAGGTAGTAGCCCTGTTATACGTGGTTTTGAAGCAAGTCGGGTTTTATTGGTTGTAGATGGCATTCGCATGAACAATGCTATTTACCGTGCCGGGCACTTACAGAGTATTATTACAGTAGATCAAAATATGCTGGAACGGATCGAAGTATCATATGGCCCTGCTTCTACAATTTTCGGTAGCGATGCACTCGGTGGAGTAGTTCACATGCGAACCAAAACGCCTGAACTTTCAACCACTGATAGATTATTTATTACAGGTACCGCTTTTGGCAGATACAGCAGTGCTAACAAAGAAAAAACCGGTCATTTTGATGTAAGCATCGGGGGGAAACAAATTACCTGGCTGCAGTCTTATAATTTCAGTGATTTTGAAGATACACGCATGGGTGATAAGTATCCGGATAAGTATCCCAATTTTGGACGCCGTTCGCAATATGTAGCCCGCATTAATAACATTGATTCTATTGTAGTAAACAGTGATGATAGAATCCAAAAATTTTCCGGTTACGAACAGTGGGACATCACACACAAATTTTTATTTCAGCATAAAAATAAAGTATCACACTTAGTTAATCTGCAATATTCTGCCTCTGGTAATGTGCCACGTTATGACCGCTTGCAGGATGTGCGTAATGGTTTATTACGTTACGCCGAATGGTATTACGGCCCTCAGAAAAGAAAATTGGGTGCCTATGAATTAAATGTAGACAGTGCAGGTTTTTTTACTAATCTTAAATCAATTATCAGCTATCAGCAAATTGAAGAAAGCAGGCATATAAGAGAATATAAAAAATTAAACCTTGATAATCAATTTGAAAAAGTAGAGGTTTGGAATATTACATTGGATGGTCGAAAACTTTGGAGTAAAAATGAACTTACTCTTGGTATTGACGCACAATTTAACGAGGTAAGATCAACGGCAATACAAGACACTATCACAACAGGGAGAACTGGTAAATTAAATACCCGTTACCCAAATGGTGATAATCAAATGAATTATTTGGGTACCTATGCTCAGCATCTGTTGAAGTTTGGCCATGGCAAATTTGTTTTAAATGATGGCATTCGTTTGCAGTATGTTTCTCTTCATTCCACCATTACAGATAATTCCTTTTTCCTTTTTCCTTTTACCAAAATTGATCAAAAAAATTTTGCTATTACGGGTAATCTTGGATTAGTATATATGCCTAACGATCAACTGCGGATCAATGCAGGATTATCATCCGGATTTAGATCGCCAAACGTGGATGATGTTACCAAAATTTTTGAAACCAGCACAGCGTTGCGCCAGCTTATTATTCCAAACCCACGTATTAAACCCGAATACACGTATAATGCAGATATTGGTATTACAAAGCAAATAGGTTTTATTCAGTTTGAAGCCACAGTTTTTTATACTCACTTTCGAAATGCAATTGGCTTGGCCCCTTTTCAATTAAATGGTCAGGATTCTATTAATTATAATGGTACGGTTGTACGTCTTTTTGCCAATCAGAATATAAACCAGGCTTTTCTATATGGATTTAATTCCAGCATTTCTTTCGATATCAGTAATAAATTTCAATTATACTCAACTATTAATTATACTTATGGCAGATCAATGCGTAGGGATAATAAAGACCTACCCTTAGATCATGTGCCGCCCCTATATGGAAAAACAAACTTTACTTTCATCACCAAACTTATTAATGCAGAAGCCTATGTTTTGTATAATGGATGGAAACGTATAAAGCATTATAACCCTGACGGAGAAGATAATCCACAATATGCTACTCCTGATGGCACTCCTGCGTGGTTTACGTTAAACCTTAAAACTACATTTAACCTATCAAAGCATTTTTCTTTGCAGGCAGGCATTGAAAATTTCCTGGATAGAAATTATCGTTATTTCGCATCTGGTTTTTCAGCCCCTGGGAGAAATTGTATTTTGGCCATAAGAACAAAATTTTAATACTGCGCTTTATTGTTGATAGCTGTCATGGAACTTTTTTAACTAATTTGACAATTTAATGCAGCATTTGAATTGAAAAATTGTCTAAATTACAGGCAACCCACACGGATGTAGAATATATGACGGAGGAAGCCCTTTTACAAGGTTGTATACAAAACAATGCGACGGCACAAAATGAACTGTACCAAAAGTATAGTGGAAAAATGCTTGCGGTTTGTTATCGTTATGCACACAATCGCGAAGATGCTGAAGATATGTTGCAGGAAGGTTTAATAAAAGTGTTTTCCCAAATACACACTTTTGAAAACCGGGGCGCACTGGAAGGATGGATACGCAGGATAATTGTACACACATGTATTAATATCTTAAAAAAGAATAAGAAATTCAATGAAAGTGTAGATCTTATTCACGCTACATCGCTGCATGTGAGAGAGGAAAGTATTCCATCGATTATACAGGCAAAACAGGTGGTTGATTGTATAAGATTACTACCTGTTGGGTATCGCACTGTTTTAAACTTGTATGCAATTGAAGGTTTTTCGCATCGAGAGATAGGAAATATGTTAGACATTGAGGAAAGCACAAGCCGGAGCCAGTACACCCGGGCTAAAGTAATGCTAGAAGATATTTTAGTAAAAAAGAAAATATTATTTAAACCCAAAGAGCACGAATTTGTCTCTGCTTCAGGGCGCCGATAAATCCAAAACCCTAAACACGGCTGATTATGCAGAAAAATTTTACAACCCAGGACTTTGAAGACTTCTTAAGAAGAAGTTCCGATAGTCTATATATGCGTCCCTCCGACAAAGTGTGGAAGGGGATATCCAAAAATTTACATCAACGAAGAAGAAGAATTGCTTTTGCTACCGGGACTTTTTTAATGATTGCTTTATTTTCCGGCTTTTTTTTAATAAAGAGTTCCAAAGACCTCTCATTTTCAAAGGCTTCTGCTAATGCAGAAGTAAGCAATAAACAAGGAAATCCCTCTCAAAAACTTCCTGCTTCAAATACTTTTATTACAGAATTAAATGCCGCAAGCATTTTAAATGAAATGGTAAGCCCGGTTATTTCATCTTCAAAAAATAAAATAAAAACAGTTTCAAATTCAATTGGCTCTAATAGAGAACAAACTTTTTTTGAAACAACATTAAAAAACAAAATACCTTTTGAATCCACGATTGACCGCCCTTTTGTTTCTACAATTGATAATCCTTCCACCAACGAGAAGAAACCGATTGATTTTATAGAAACTGAAAGCAAAAAAGATATCCTTGAGCATTTAGAGAAATTGTTGCCTATTGAAAGGGTAAATAATGGTTTTAAGGCCGGCGTAAAGAAAAGCAAACTAACTTTCCAGGTATTCTTCTCGCCAACAGTAAGTTATCGTAAATTATCTGAAAACAAATCATTTTTAAACGCCGTACCTCAATCTAATGCCTCCCCTAACTATGCAGCTCTTTATGATATTAATAATGTAGTTACGCACAGGCCTAATATGGGTTTAGAATTAGGCTTTGCTGCTAAATACCCGGTGGCTAAAAATGTAAAACTCAGAGGCGGTGTACAATTTAATCTTAGTGGGTATGACATTAAATCGTTTACTTATGCACCGGAGGTAGCCGTATTAGCTTTAAATTCAGGCTTTAACCAGGTTGACTATGTTGGTACTGTAACAACACACCGAAATTTTAGTGGCGGTAAAGCTGAGTGGCTTAAAAACTTTTACTTACAATTATCAGCACCAATTGGATTTGAAGTTAAATTGATTGGAAACAGTAAAACTTCTTTGGGTATTGCCAGTACAGTGCAACCTACCTATATTATTGGCGACAAAGCTTATTTATTATCTACAGACTATAAAAACTATACTGAAGTACCTTATCTAACACGTCGCTGGAACGTTAATACCAGCTTAGAAACATTTATTTCTTATTCTACCGGCAAAATGAACTGGCAGGTTGGGCCCCAGGTACGTTACCAGCTACTTTCCAGTTTTGTAGATAAATATCCAATTAAAGAAAATTTATTTGACTTTGGGTTAAAAGTTGGTGTTTCATTAAATAACACCAAAACCGTTAAACAACCATAGAGCCATCCTAATTGCTTTTGCTCCCGCAATATTATTGCGGGATTTTTGTTTTTATCTGTACTTAAATTTACCAGATGAACAGATGCCTACTATTTTTATTGACTATGAGTGTTCTATCGTGCAGAAACAAAAATGAAGTTGGAGAGAATAAATCTTTTTTTCCTGTCTTATCTTTTATAAAAAGCCAAGTGGCAGAAATTGATACTTCTGTATATGCAATTTTTAAAATTGTAACAGTAGATAGCCTGTCAGATACTGTTTACATTAAAAGAGAAGAGTTCAGGCAATATGCCAACGATTTTTTAAACATGCCAGATATTTCCACAAAAAAATGGAACGATGATTACCTCGAAACGAAATTATACGATGAAGATCTGAAAATGGTGATCTTAAACTATATGCCTAAAGATGTGAATGAAGAAATTAGAAGGCAGGAAGTAATGATAGAACCCGGGCAACAATCAGAAGACAAGGTAAGGACAATAATTGTAGACCGCCTGGTAACGAATAACGATAGTACAGTACAAATAAATATGCTTTGGCAGGTTGATAAATATTTTCAGGTTGTTAAGGTTATTAGTAAAAAAAATCAGACCGAAAAAATTGAAAAGCTAAAAGTAGTTTGGAATAAATTTTCTCCAGGTCAATAAGGTTTAGGATAAAAATGACAAATGCAGAATTTCTACAAATTGCTTCCACATTGCCTAATTTCCCTGGCATCTATAAATATTTTGACGTAAACAACAGTCTGCTATATGTTGGTAAGGCAAAAAATATCAGGAAAAGAGTTACGTCTTACTTTAATAAAAATCTTGGCAGTTATAAAACACACGAACTTGTCAGGCGAATAATAAAAATAGAGTTCACAATTGTTAGCTCTGAGCAGGATGCTTTTTTACTTGAAAATTCCCTGATCAAACAATTTCAGCCGCTTTTCAATATCAATTTAAAAGATGATAAAACCTACCCATACATTGTTTTCAAAAATGAATTTTTCCCACGTGTATTTCTTACCCGCCAAAAAATAGCAGATGGTTCACAATATTTTGGCCCTTATACTTCTGTTGGTAAAGTAAGAGACCTTCTAAATTTTATTAAACGCACTATTTCGCTCCGCTCATGTTCGCTAAACCTTACGCCAAAAAATATTGAAAAAAGAAAATTCAAAGTCTGCCTTGAATATCATTTAGGTAATTGTAAAGGTCCCTGTGAGGGATTTCAATCTCTTGAAGATTACAATGAAAATATTGCCCAGGTAAAAAATTTATTACGTGGCAATCTTTCACCGGTATTTCTGCATTTTAAAAATGAAATGAAAATGTACACAGAGGCTATGGAATTTGAAAAAGCGGCGCTTGTTCACAAAAAAATTAAACACCTCGAAAATTACCAGGCTCGCTCTATTGTAGTTAGTACTTCATCAAGCTGCCTGGATGTTTTTACCATTCAAAAAAACAATGATATTGCTTATGTCAATTTTTTAATGATAGAAAATGGCGCCATAGTTCAAACCAAAACGATAAGGGTAGAAGCCCGGTTAGATGAAACTGCTGAAGAAATCCTTTCCTTCACAGTTGGCCAGTTACGTACAACATTCAATAGCGATGCTACAGAAATTGTGGTTCCTTTTATAATGGATTACGATGAACCAGGCGTAATTATAACTGTTCCAAAAGGAGGCGACAAAAAAAAATTGATAGACCTGGCTAATAAGAATGTCCAGCACTTTATCAATGAACTGCGAAATAAAGAACGGCTTCAATTAGGTGTAAAAGATGCGGATAAATACAATATATTGCTACAGATAAAAAAAGACCTTCAATTAACCGAAACTCCGCTTCAAATTGAATGCTTTGATAATTCTAATTTCCAGGGAAGCTACCCGGTCGCAGCTATGGTTAGTTTTAAAAATGGAGAGCCGAGTAAGAAAGATTATAGGCTGTTCAATATTAAAACAGTTGAGGGGATTAATGATTTCGCTTCTATGAAAGAAGCTGTTTACCGCCGATACAAACGATTAGCGGCTGAAGAGGGGGCGTTTCCACAATTAGTAATCATTGATGGTGGCAAAGGCCAATTAAGTGCAGCTAATGAAGCTATAGAAGAATTGAACCTCTCTGGTAAAATGACTATGATAGGCTTGGCAAAGAATGAAGAAGAAATATTTTTTTTAAGCGATCAGCAATCTTTAAAACTACCTTATGACAGTGCCAGCCATAAGCTAATAAGACGTATCCGGGACGAAGTCCACCAGTTTGGTATAAATTTTCACCGCAAAAAACGCAGTAGTGGAACTTTTAAAAATGAGTTAGAGGAAATAAAAGGAATAGGTGATTCAACGGCTAATTTGCTTCTAAAAACCTACCGCTCAGTTAATAATATACGCCAGCAAACCATAGGAGAACTGGCAAAAATTATTGGCCCCTCTAAAGCTAAGATCGTAAAGGCTTATTTTAATGAAGAAGAGCAAACAGAACGACTATAAAAGAAAAGGGGCCAGAATAAAAATTCAGCCCCGTTTTTAAAATCCAATATCCTATGAAAAACCGAGGTAAAAATACAATAATTCTTTACATTTCCTAATTCGGTTTTTAATTTCTTTAAAATTCTTTTCAGCGTCTTAGCATGCACATAAATTCTTAAATAAAATTTAAAAGAATTCATTGTCTGAACGTGTTAGAACAAATTTTTACCAAAAAAGAATTACATGGAAAATTAAAGCATAAACAATTATTCTTTTCAAGCAAGGCCTCGTTCTATTTGAAGGAGGCCCTGAAAAACGCCAACTAACTATCTACAAAACAAATTAGCCTTGTGCACCTTCGTTTTCCTGGCGGCGTTCAGGACGCCCCTCTGGCTTGCGATAAGGAGGATTTCTTCGGACCCTTCTTTCTCTCATTGCTGTTTCCTGCTTCTTTTTAAATTCAGCTTCATGCTCGCTATGCCATTTTTGAAACTTATCCATGGCTGTGGCATCATCAAATAGACCAAGTGTTACACCGCGCAGTAAATGCTTAAGGTATAATACCCCTTTAAATGATAGAAGTCGGCGCACGGTGTCAGTGGGCTGGGCACCTTTGCTTAACCAATCCAAGGCACGCTGGCGATCCAATTGGATAGTCGCCGGCATGGTCAGCGGATTGTAAGTACCTAATTTTTGAATGAATTTACCATCGCGTGGGCTGCGGCCATCGGCAACAACGATAAAGTAAAAGGGTCTCTTTTTAGACCCGTGTCTTTGTAAACGGATTTTGACTGGCATCTTAAATAGAAATTTAAATGCGGTGAATAAATAAAATTACTAAGATTGCAAATGTAAGTATTGAGGCCTTACTACCCAATTATAGTGAGATAAAGTTTTTCCGAATTTTTATAGACGGTTGTTTAGCGTACAACTCCTAAAAGAATGCGGTTAAATACTAAAATAACGGTTTGCTTTAATGGGGCTAAAGTCATTATTTTATTATTGTTTTTTAGCCTGCAGATCTAATTCAATATTTACTGTTTCGGATATAAACTTATCACCTAAAGTTTTATCGTTGCCATAATTCATTTTCCATTGGGTACGGTCAATATTGAAGTTGGCTTTTGCTTTTAAAGTATTATTATCAAGATCAACTTTTGCAGGAAATGTTATGTTTTTTGTGTCTTCCTTTAAAGTAAGATTTCCGCTAATGGAGAAGTTGGCGCCACTTACTATAGATGTATCTGTCCCGGTAGCAGTATAAGGTTCTACTTTAGTGATATCAAATTTTGCTGTACCAAATTTTGCTGCATTAAAAAAATCGCCACTTAACAAGTGAGGTTTTAATTTAGATTGAAACATTTCTTCCTGCTCTTCTACCTGTAAAGAAGTGATATTAATGGTAAATGTGCCGCCTGTAATTTGGTTACCATTTAAAGCTAAAGAACCATCAGAAAGACGAAAAGTGCCTGGGTGATTTTTTCCTACGCCATTCCCGGTAAAACGTATCCGAGATTCAGCAGTATCGACAACAAAAGACTGCCCGGTTGCCGATGCTACATCTTTTGTATCTGTTATAGTTGCCTCGTCGCCTTTTGGAGTATCTGAACAAGAAACAAAAGCCATTGTGACCGCTGCTATTGCAGTAAATAAAATTGATTTTGTCATTGGAAATATTTTTTGTTGGTTATAACAAATATAGTAGAAGATTCGATCAATGTTTCAACATTAAGATTTATTAAACATTTTAAGGCGTTTATCTTTTTCCTAATCCCGGCATCATTCTGCCCATGGGCATTTTATTCATGGTCTTCATCATTTCCCGCATCTGGTCAAATTGTTTCATAAAAGAATTTACTTCAGCAATATCTTTTCCGCTGCCCTTAGCAATTCTTTTTTTGCGGCTGCCATCAATTTCATCCGGATTGCCACGTTCAAAAGGGGTCATTGAATTAATAATAGCTTCAATTCCTTTAAATGCATCATCACTAATATCAATATCTTTTATAGCCTTGCCAACGCCAGGGATCATGGCCATCAGGTCTTTGATGTTTCCCATTTTTTTTATCTGCTCCAATTGTTGCTTAAAATCTGCAAAATCAAATTGGTTTTTGCGCATTTTCTTTTCCAGCCTGCGTGCTTCTACTTCATCAAATTGTTCCTGGGCTTTTTCAACAAGGGAGGTAATATCTCCCATTCCTAAAATACGCTGTGCCATTCGCTCTGGGTAAAACACATCCAACGTATCTAATTTTTCACCACTACTGATAAACTTAATGGGTTTTTGAACGGTATATTTAATGGAGAGTGCCGCACCGCCACGGGTATCACCATCAAGTTTAGTTAAAACTACACCGGAGAAATTAAGACTGTCATTAAATGCTTTAGCAGTGTTCACAGCGTCCTGTCCGGTCATGCTATCCACTACAAATAAAATTTCCTGCGGGTTAACAGCAGATTTTATGTTAGCCACTTCATTCATCATTGCTTCATCAATAG
>MWVX01000174.1_pt1 | contig 18062 bp, 11 predicted proteins | sample 1047311 | NCBI WGS metagenome assembly MWVX01 (sample SAMN06349984, study PRJNA376086) | soil metagenome | isolation source: MtG-4 sample Antarctic (ecotone) soil | place: Antarctica | collected 2015-01-13 | reverse complement strand
GGGTAACTTTGGCTCGCTGCAAACAAGAGGCTGGGAGTTTACGCTAAACCTTAACCACCGATTTGCAAACGGTATAGGTATTAATCTGAGAGGTAATCTTTCTGATGCCAGAACCATTTTGAAAGATTATGGTGTGGGCACACAGGTTACAGGCAACTACAATGGTAAAGACATAGGTGAAATCTGGGGTTACCGTACTGACAGATTGTATCAGTTGGATGATTTTGAACTGGATGCAAATGGCAAGCCCATACTGATTACGCTTACAGCAGCTGAAAGCGCCTTGTATGCCGGAAGGCAAGTCTTTAAATTAAAAACGGTTGATGGCAAAAAACCTGTGTATCAGGCATTTTTACAAAACTCAGCCAATTTCCGCTTTGGCCCTGGTGATGTGAAGTTTATTGATGTGAATGGCGATGGCGAAATCAATAATGGCAAAGGCCTCTTGGCAGATCATGGCGATTTGGAAATAATCGGCAACTCTACTCCGCGTTATGAATATGGTTTCCGCCTAGGAGCTGATTTTAAAGGAATTGACGTAAGTGTATTTTTCCAGGGTGTTAGCAAACGCGAAATCTGGGGTGATGGCAACCTGGCAATTGCAGGTTATCATTCATCTGATGGTGCCATGGCTGAAGCCATTGCCAGCAATTATTGGACCCCCAGCACCACAGGTGCTTTTTATCCTGCTGCTTATAACAATTTGGGTAGTAATACAGCGAATAACATGCAGATCCAGGACCGTTATCTTTTGGATATGTCTTATCTGAGATTGAAAAACATCACAGTAGGATACGCGCTTCCAAAATCCTTACTGAATAAAGTAAACCTTAGCAACCTGAGAGTATATATCGGTGGTGAAAACCTGGTAACCTGGGATAATCTGAGAGGTCTGCCTATTGATCCTGAAAGCATTAACGGGTACTCAATGTGGAACACGACCAATTACAATTTAGGTCGTACAGGCCAAGGTGTTCCGGCTTTCAAAAGTTATACAGTAGGTGCACAAATAAACTTTTAAAAACGAGAAAATGAACTATAAAAAGTATTTCTATAGCATATTAGCTTGCATAGCTTTCATGTCTTGCAAGAAAGACATTCTGGACCGACCGCCACTTACAAGTATACGAGATGAGGCTTACTGGAGAAATGAGGACGACATTCGCTTATTTGCAAATGGTTTCTATCCCCAGTATTTTACGGGCTTTAATACAGGATTTACAACTGATTACACGCCGGTTAGGGGATATACTTTCTCTGATGACCTGACAGGAAGAAACGTACAATCAAATTTCGAAGCTACGGTTCCTGCATCTAGAGGTGCGAATACAGAGGGGGCTGCCTGGTTATCTACCTATGCGGGACCCAACTGGAACTTTGCATGGGTACGGAAATCTAATATTATGATAGATCGTGTAGAAACTGTAGCCAAAACAAATATTTCAACAGATGCCTATAAACATTGGTCAGCCGTAGGTAGGTTCTTCAGGGGATTTGAATATAGCCGGTTAGTGAGTGTATTTGGGGATGTTCCTTATTTTGATAAAGTAATAGCAGAAAATGATATACCTACTTTATACAAAGACAGGGACAACAGAGGCGTAGTCATGGACAAAGTCTATGATGATTTTAAGTATGTACTTGCTAACATTCGTGAGAATGATGGTGTACAGAATTTAAATAGGAATGTCGCTGCTGCTTTTATTTCCAGATTAATGCTTTTCGAAGGAACCTATGAGCATTATCATAACCTGGATGTTGCCAAAGCAAAAAAATACCTAGAGTTTGCAGTAGAGGCTGCTAATATTGTAATTACGAGTAATAAATTCAATTTCAACCGTGATTTTAAATCTCTTTTCGCTTCCGAATCTTTAGTTGGGCATCCTGAAGTTTTGCTTTATAGGGTATACGATGCCGGCTTAAGTGTAACACATAGTATTGGTTCTTATTCCAATGGAACTGAAGTAGTGGGAGCTGATCCGAACTTGGATCTGGCTAAATCATTTATTGTGAATGATGGCAAAGTATGGCAAAATTCTACGGTGGCGAATGCTACTAGTTTTTCTATCCCTGATCTGGCGAAGACAAGAGATCCACGCTTTGAAGCTACTTTCATTGACAGGCCTATCGTAGCATCAGCTACCCTTTTATATGGTTATAAATTTGCTTCTAGAGAAGCCATTACTTTCATTGGAAAAACTTATCCGCCAGCATGGGGAAGTAACACCAATACAAATGATGCACCTGTAATGCGGTTAGCAGAGGTTGTTCTGAACTGGATTGAAGCGAAGGCAGTTTTGGCAGAATTCCATGGCGGTGCTGCTGTTACCCAGTCTGAACTGAATAGATCTATCAATGCCATTCGTAATCGTCCGTTAGATGATGCTGCTACGTTGAAAGGCTTACAAAAAACGGCCCCACTACAGCTTACGGCATTACCTAATGATCCGGATCGCGATGCAGATGTGTCTCCGTTAATTTGGGAGATCCGTCGTGAAAGAAGAATGGAATTTGTATTTGAACACTCCCGGTTGTTAGATTTAAAACGCTGGAAGAAACTTCAGTACATGATCTTCAGCAGGAAGCCTGATTATCTGATGGGTCCTTGGGTAAATATACCGGTTGAGGTACCCAGTTTACTTACCGCCAGCAATGTTAATAAAATAAGGGTTAGAAAAGCTGATGGTACCATTGTAACCTATAATGGAACTAATGCCAGTCAGATGGTAGGATTCTGGATGGTTGAAAACGCACAGAACAGGCTTGCTTTTACCGATAAGAATTATTTAGCTCCGGTTGGACTGGCCCAGATTGTTCAATATGAAGAAAGAGGTTATAAACTGACCCAGACAAAAGGCTGGTAAGAATATAATTCATTTTCTTTGAAGCTATAAATTTTAAGAAGCTGACTCCCTGTGGACAGCTTCTTTTTTATTTATTTAATAATAATAAATAAACAAAATAATAATTCTAACAAGGGCGAAGAATAATAGAACAGCAATCAATTAATATGGATTTCTAATACGCATATTGGTTATACAACTTCTGAAGAAGACTTGTGCGGAACCATTCATGAGATTAATGCAGATACCATATCCGATTCATTAAACTTCAGGGATATAACAGAATTAGTTTTCTTGAGCTTACGCAAAATCCCGTCTGGTAATCACACCTTATATATTTTTTACTATCCCCCAAAAAACATATAACAAAGTGTAATTGCAGTAATAATCCCTACCAGGTCTGCTAATAACATAGCACCAACTGCATACCGAGTATTCTTAATTGAAACAGCACCAAAATATACAGCTATAACGTAAAAAGTTGTATCTGAAGAGCCTTGTAGTACAGATGCTAAACGTCCTGGAAAAGAATCTGGACCAAACGTATTCATTGTATCAATCATCATTCCCCTTGCACCGCCACCACTTAAAGGCCTGATCAAAGCAGTAGGCAATCCATCTACAAATCGCGTATCTGCTCCCAAAGAAGCAAATAAAAATTTCATGCCATTTATAATAACGTCAAAAGTTCCACTGGTACGAAGCAAGCTAATGGCAGCAAGCATTCCTACCAGGTAAGGGATAATCCGAACTGCAGTTTCAAAGCCACCTTTGGCACCATCAATAAAAGCGTCAAACACATCTATTTTTTTATATACTGCGCCGAAGATGATAAGAATAAAAATAAGAAGTATAAGACCGTTACTCAAAATGCTGGAGAACGATTGAACTTCACTTGCATTTAATTGGGTAAGATAAACTACCAGCAGTACAATGATGGCAGAAAAACCTCCCACCCATGCTAAGATCACTGGCTGGAGCAGATTGATTTTTTGCTTGAACGAAACAATAAACATGGCTGCCATTGTCGCCACGAATGTTGTTATCATGCAGGGCACAAAAATATCTGTTGGATTAGCGGATTTTAATGATGCCCTTACGGCAATAATGCTTACAGGTATTAACGAAAATCCTGCTGCATGCAAACACAAAAACATAACCTGTGCATTGGAGGCTCTTTCCTTAACAGGATTTATTTCCTGCAGGCTCTCCATTGCTTTCAGACCGAATGGTGTGGCTGCATTATCAAGGCCAAGAAGATTGGCTGAAAAATTCATCATCATGTGGCCCATGGATGGATGGCCTTTTGGAATTTCCGGAAACAGTTTTGAGAAAAAAGGGCCAATTATTTTTGATAAAACGCGTATGCCTCCTGCCCTTTCAGCAATAGCCATAAAACCCATAAAAAGCGCCATGATTCCGACTAAACCAATACTGATGTTAACGGCAGTCTTAACCGTTTCAATAATGCCGTCTGCCTTTTTTGTAAGCCTTGGTTGAATGGATCGGTAAGTGTAAACCTTGATGCCTGGATTTGCAGCCCTTGCAATTGCTACACCCTGTGCATTCAAATCATCTGCAATTAGTACTGTAGCTCTTTGCAGTGAATCTTTTTTGTAGCCATAAACATTAATGTATTTTTCAAAAGCTTCCGCAGAAGCAAAGCCATTATTTTGCGGAGATCCCGTCATTACATAAGAAACGGAATCGTAGGCATCATCAGCCTTTCCGGTAACCATCCTGCTAAAAATTTTCTCATCACCTGAAAAACTTTTAAAGAGGGCAACAACAATAGCAACAATTATAAAAGCCGACCAGATCCTGCTTAAAGCCATTAGAAGTTTTAAGTTTGAAGTTATATATTTTAGAAGAGAAGTTGAAAGATGACAGTTGAGACGAAATATCTTTTATAATTTATCATTCATATTGTCTTTCACTTAATAGATTGTCTGCCGCACTTGCTTAATAAAACTTTAAACATCAATAAGCCTTTTGATTTTGTCATTTTGAACCGAAGGGGAAGGATCTCACTATACTTTTGAGGCCATTGAAGTGAAGGCAGATGGTTCGTTCCTCACCATGACAAATGGAAGAGTCGTTATTGCTTCAAGTGGGCATTTGATGTTGGTGATACTTTAATCATTGTAGTTGTTTTAAAAATCAATCATCCTGGCTTCAACCATTTTAATTAAAACTCCTCATTAGTAAAAGCAAGCGGCAACAATTTACTGGCGCTGTCAATTACATATACTTCGCCGGTCATCCCTCCCAAAATTAATTGTATAGGATGATTGACTCTACTTTCAGACTCCTGTAATGATTGCCGGCAAATACCACAAGGAGAAACAGGATGATCGTTTTTTTGCGACTTACTTTTATAACTGATTGCAATTGCTTCTATAGGAACATTTGGAAATTGTGAGGAGACAGAAGCTAATAAAACCCTTTCTGCACATAAACCAACCGGGTAAGATGCATTCTCCTGGTTAGTACCTGTAACCATTTCACCATTTGAAAGTTTAGCCACTGCACCTACATGAAAATTAGAATAAGGCGCATACGCATGTTCGCTTGCTTCTTGTGCTTTTTTCAAAAGTGATCTTTGTTCTTCAGGCAATTCATCTATGTTGTTATATACTTTGTAAGAGAATTCGAACTTATTTTCATGCATGTAAACAGGTGTTTAGTTAAGTCGCAATCAAGTCCAAGGTTAAAAATCAAAGTCAAAATACTTAGGGCAATGTGAATACGGAATCTATTTGTAACTTTTTAATTTGACTTTTTAATTATAAATCTATTACTCGTTGCTTTCAAAATTATTTTACAATATCAAATAACCTGTTCCATCTTGGGCCTTTATTCCAGCTAAACCAGATCATCCATGCTTTTCCTACTACTCTATCTTCTGGTACAAAGCCCCAAAAACGTGAGTCTTGCGATTCATGCCTATTATCACCCATCATCCAATAATAATTCATTTTAAATGTGTATGATGTCGTTTCTTTCCCATTCAAAAAATATTTCCCATTCTGCTCATAAAGATCATTGCCTTCGTAGGTACGAATAGATCTTTGGTAAATGGAATAATTTTGTGGGGACAATTGAATTGAACCCCCTTTTTGCGGTATCCAGATAGGCCCGTAAAAATCCACGGTCCATTTATGTAATGTATCGTAAGGAAATAATACCTGGCCCCAAAAACGTGCATCAGTGGTTGCAGGCTCATCCAACATAGGTCTCACATTTTTTGCCAGGCCATTTTTTTGCATTTTAGCTACAGCCTCCGCAGTTAACTGCATTTGAAAAACATCTTTTCCTCTCGGCTCTACCTGGTTTGGATCTGTTACATCTACATTATATTGTTCTTTCATTAATTCTTCATCTAATTGCTGTCCTGAAGTTTCAACTAAATATTTTATTTGCGAGTAAGGTGGCGGTTCCTGCGCAGTTCCATTAATATAAACCTGGCCTTCACGCACTTCCAACGTATCGCCAGCCACGGCTGTACAACGTTTTATATAATTATCTGATTTATCTACCGGGTGAACAACAATTGGATACTCTTGCGGATTTGCTAAAACATTATCCGAATAAGTATCTCCCAATTTTGCCGCCCTTTTAATATCATAGTAGGGGCGTAATGATTGAAACCCTTCTGCATTAATTACCGTATCACCTGCCGGAAAATTAAAAACAACCACATCCCCTCTTTTTACCGGCGAACTAAACCATCGTGTATACGGTAACTGTAAAGCTTTTGTATAGGATGTTTTAGAGGTACCGGGAATATAATTATGAACAAAAGGAATAGATAATGGCGTATTCGGAATTCTTGGGCCATAACTAAACTTGCTTACAAAAAGAAAATCATTTATAAGCAAAGTTTTTTCCATTGAGCCGGATGGAATGGTATAGGCTTCAAAAATAAAAGTTCGAATTAATGTTGCAGCCACAATGGCGAAAATAGCTGCGTCAATCCACTCTCTCCAACCGGGTTTAATAAAACGTTTTGCTCCTTCAGGCCCGATATAATGTATCTGTGATGAGTAACCTAAATAGGGAAAATAAAAAGGAGCAAATAAAGCAGCCAGCGTATGTTCCCATAAACGAAAACGACCAAACAATTTTACAAATTCTATAAAGATACCAGGGGTAATAAACCAACCTACCACTGGAATAAATTGCCAGAAAACCCAATGTTTTGGGCGCCTGGCCAAATCCTGCATCACCCATGTATTATAAAATGGAATAAATGCCTTCCAACTTTCAACGCCGGCTTTTTGAAACATTTTCGCTAAACCAAAAGAGGGAAGAAAAACCAATAAAAAAGAAATGAGGTAAACAGTCAGTATATGAGATAACGGCATCAGGTATTCTTTAAAGCAGACAAATTTATTATATAAAAAAGGTTATGCAGCCTCGTATAAGCAAAGTTTTTGCTAAATAAGGGAATGTGAATATTCAACTATCAACGACCAACGATCAACTATGTTTTTGGCATCACATAATTTTTTATATCTTCTTTTGTAATGCTCTTACCGGAAAGTATTACCAAACGTTCTACAACATTTCGCAATTCCCTGATATTACCTGTCCAGTTGTATTGTTCCAATAATTTTATTGCATCATCTGCCATTATCTTTTTAGCAATGCCATATTCACTGCAGATGTCAACTAAAAATCTATAGATCAACAAGCTAACATCTTCCCTCCTTTCATTAAGTGATGGTACATGAATTAAAATAACGCCCACGCGGTGATAAAGATCAAGACGGAACTTTTTTTCTTCTACTTCCTGCAACAGGTCTTTATTAGTGGCGGCAATAACCCTTACATCTACATTGATCTCTTTATCTCCCCCCACTCTTGTAATTTTTCCTTCCTGTAATGCCCTGAGAACCTTGGCTTGAGCACTTAAACTCATATCACCAATTTCATCAAGAAACAAGGTACCCCCATTTGCCTGTTCAAACTTTCCAATGCGTTGTTTTATGGCAGATGTGAATGATCCTTTTTCGTGCCCAAACAATTCGCTTTCAATCAATTCGCTTGGAATGGCGGCGCAATTCACTTCAACCAATTGGCCTGATACCCTGCTGCTTTTTTCATGTACCCAACGCGCCACCAATTCTTTTCCCACACCATTGTCTCCGGTTATTAAAATCCTCGCTTCAGTAGGAGCTACTTTTTCAATAGTTTCTTTTATCTTTTGCATAGCTGCAGATTCGCCTATCATTTCTTGCACCTTACTTACCCTTCTTTTTAAAGATTTGGCTTCTGATACAAGATTGTTGCGCTCTTTTGCATTGCGAATGGTGATTAATAACCTGTTTAGATCAGGAGGCTTTTGTATAAAATCGTAAGCGCCTTTTTTTACTGCTTCAACTGCAGTCTCAATATTACCATGCCCCGAAATCATGATTACCGGCACATCAGGGTTATGTTCTGTTGCTTTTTGTAGAAATTCCAGTCCATCCAGCTTAGGCATTTTTATATCGCATAGCACTACGTCGTAAGTTTTGTCTTTAAAACATTTTAATCCTTCTTCACCATCTGCCGCTTCATCTATTTTATAACCTTCGAAAGAAAGTATTTCCGTAAGGGTTTTGCGGATTGCTTTTTCATCATCTACAATAAGAATTTGATTCATGTCATCAGTTAAGGCTGCAAAGTAAACGAAATCGCATTACTTGGGAAAGCAGTTATGTACCGAACTGCTTGCTTGCTACTATTGTTCTTCTGTTGTGTCACACACGTGTACGGTTGGTAAATCTATTGAGCACTTGTACAACCAATCATTCAAATGTTTAGTCACACTTTATTGTTGCCAAAACGTATTGGACATTTTGTTATTGAACATTGAGCATTTATTTTCCGCCACTAAGGCGTTAAGACGCACAAAGGCTTTGTGTTCCTTCGTGACTTTGTGTCTTTGCGGCTAAAATTCAGTTAAAGGATTATGCTGATGAAGTTGAAATCAAAAAATTAAAGAAGTAGTGCCCGGTTGCTGTAAATAATAAAAAAAGGCCGGATAGAAATCCAGCCTCGTGTAAAATCCAATATCCTATGAAAAACCAAGACAAAGATGCAGGTTAATTTCCAATAACAAAACTATTTGTAGTAATTTCTTCAAAATAAACAAGTGAGTATTAAAAACTTGTGTAATGTGTACACAACTCTACTGTAATTCTCAAGTTGAGTAAACCATTACGCTAACTATTTTTTTAAATACATAATTTCTTTTACAAGTTTTACAGCCTTTGATATATCCGGCAACGCTGCTGCAACCAGGTTGGGTGCATAATGTAAAGGAGCATCTGCAGCAGTGAGGCGACGTACAGGTGCATCAAGGTAATCAAAACCCTCTTTTTGTATTTGGTAAGCGACCTCTGAAGAGACAGAAGCATATGGCCATTCTTCTTCAATAATAATTAACCTGTTAGTTTTTTTTACACTTTCTAAAATAGTCATCCAATCTAACGGGCGTATAGAACGCAGATCAATTACTTCTGCACTTATTTGTTCTTTTTCCAATTCAGCAGCGGCGCCCAATGCTACCTTCATCATTTTACCAAAAGAAACAATAGTAACATCAGTACCTTGTTTTTTTACTTCTGCTTTTCCTAATTCAATATAGAATTCTTCATCCGGGATCTCAGTTTTGTCGCCATACATTACTTCGCTTTCCATAAATATCACAGGATCTTCTTCATAACGTATTGCTTGTTTTAATAAACCCTTTCCGTCATAACCATTACTAACAGAAACTACTTTTAACCCTGGAATATTTGCATATAAAGCTTCAAAAGCAGTAGAATGTTGTGCGCCTAACTGACCGGCTGATCCATTTGGCCCTCTAAAAACAATGGGACAAGAAATTTGTCCACCGCTCATGGCTAACATTTTAGAGGCAGTATTCAGTATTTGATCTAAAGCAAGTACGGCAAAATTCCAGGTCATAAATTCAACAATGGGGCGCAGGCCATTTTGAGCAGCTCCTACAGCAACCGCCGTAAAACCCAATTCAGAAATGGGTGTATCAATCACACGCCTTGCACCAAACTCTGCAAGCATACCCTGGCTCACTTTGTAGGCACCATTATATTCAGCCACTTCCTCCCCCATTAAAAATACCCTGTCATCACGGCGCATTTCTTCATTCATTGCTTCACGTAAGGCTTCACGAAATGGAATCTGTCTCATGTATAAATATTAGGCGGGGCAAAATTAGCAGAGTGTGTGCACAAAACCTAAAATCAAAAATGCTGTAATTGTTGAAAAAATAATTCTCATCATTTATTATTCCTGAATTACTGATTGAAATACTTTTCTTAGATGGCTAATAAATTGCTATTAACTAATTATGGATACAACTCAGATTATTGGATTAACGGCTGGCGTACTCACAGCCAGTTCCTTATTACCGCAATTAATAAAAACTGTCAAAGAAAAAAAAGCGGAAGATATTTCATTAGTTATGTTATTAGTATTGCTCTCCGGTATTTCTTTATGGATAGTTTATGGAATTAAAAGAGATGACTTTCCCATTATTGCAACAAATTCATTTTCCTTGTTGCTAAATATAATTATGATTGTGTTGCGGATTAAATACAAGCGCTAAGTGAGCTAAGAGAAGAAAAAAGAGATAAAGAGATAAAGAGGAAAGACAAACTGATTCACTTCGCAAGTTATTGCTCAGTGAAATCTCAAAATATGTGATTTATAAATTTTTTTATAGTCGGACAAAAAAGAGAAAATCACATAATCTTCTTTCCACTCCTTTTCTCCTTTTTCTTCTCTTAGCCTTTTAGTCAACCCTTTCAATTACCATAGCAGAAGCACCACCACCCCCATTGCAAATACCGGCTGCTCCGTACTTTCCATCATGCTGTTTTAATATATTAACCAATGTAACAATAATGCGAGCTCCACTACAACCTAACGGATGACCCAAAGAAACTGCCCCGCCATTTACATTTACTTTCGCAGGATCAAGCTTCATTTTTTTTGTATTTACAATACCTACCACACTAAAAGCTTCATTTAATTCTATAAAGTCAATATCACTCATTTGTAAACCTGCTCTTTTTACTGCAATAGGTAATGCAATGCTTGGTGTAGTTGTAAACCATTCAGGCTCTTGCTCTGCATCTGCGTAGCCTCTTAAAACAGCCAATGGTTTAATGCCTAAACTATCGGCTTTTTCCTTGCTCATCAAAACAACCGCTGCTGCACCATCATTCATTGTGCTGGCATTAGCGGCTGTTACAGTTCCCTCCTTACCAAACGCCGGTTTTAGTGAAGCAATCTTATCAAACTTTACATTCCATGGTTCTTCATCTTTTGATACAATAACAGGCTCTCCTTTTTTTGAAGGAATTTCAACAGGTACTATTTCATCATTAAAATTTCCTTTTTCCCATGCAGCCTGGCTACGTTTATAGCTTTCAGTTGCAAATGCATCCTGCTCTTCCCTGCTAACTTTATTTTCCAGTGCAGTAGCATCTGCCGCACAACCCATTGCATAATTATTATAACAATCTGTCAGGCCATCTTTTGCCAATCCATCAATCATTGAACTGTTACCGTATTTATTACCCCAGCGCAAATTTTCAACATAAAAAGGAACATTGCTCATACTTTCCATTCCACCTGCCACCACTACATCAGCATCACCTAATAAAATACTTTGTGCACCCTGTGCAATGGCTTTCATTCCACTTGCGCACACCTTATTCACGGTTGTGCAAACTACATTGTCTGGCAGTCCTGCATATTTTGATGCCTGCCGTGCGGGTGCCTGGCCAAGATTTGCCTGGATCACGCAACCCATTAATACTTCATTCACCTCGGTTGAAGAGATACCTGCTTTTTCTATAGCGGCTTTAATGGCAACCGCACCTAATTTGGTTGCAGAAATATCTTTTAATACGCCGCCAAATGAGCCAATGGGGGTACGGACAGCAGATACGATATACACTTCTTTCTTCATATAGATTATTTGCGGCGCAAAGATAAGGCGAGTTGCAACTATTGTAATAATGCAACTCGCCAAAAACTAAGTCATAAAAAAAATATGAAGTCTTTACGCATCTTTGCGCCTTCGAGCCCTATTGGCAAATATTTCAAAATAAAGAAATGATCCCAGCAGAATTAAAAAAGAAGATGAAAAATCATTATTCATTAATAATAATTGGCGGCGGTCCTATTGGTATTGCCTGTGCATTGGAAGCAGAAAAGCATGGAATCAATTACATTATTATTGAAAAAGGTACTGTTGTTAATTCTCTTTACAATTACCCGGTCAATATGACTTTTTTCTCTACTTCAGAACGATTGGAAATTGGAAATGTTCCTTTCGTTTCAAATAATCCAAAACCAACCCGAAACGAGGCTTTGGAATATTACCGGCGTGTTGCTGCAGATAAAAAAATTAATATTCAATTATTTGAAGAAGTAAAAGAGGTGATACTGAAAAATACCAATGTCCAGGTGCAAGAAACAACATACTCAATTATTACCTCAAAAGATTTTTATTCTACAAACCATATTATCATAGCTACAGGTTTTTATGATATTCCTTATTTATTAAATGTTGCCGGCGAAGAACTTTCTAAGGTAAAACATTATTATAAAGACTCGCATTTATATGCATTTCAAAAAGTAGCAGTAATTGGTGCAAATAATTCGGCTGTGGATGCAGCATTAGAAACATGGCGCAAAGGGGCAGAAGTAACGATGGTCATACGTCAAAGTGAAATTGGTGAGCGGGTAAAATATTGGGTAAAACCAGATATTGAAAACCGCATTAAAGAAGGATCGATAAGAGCGTTTTTTAATTCTAATGTATGCGAAATCAGGGAAAAAGAATTAGATGTACTTACGCCTGAAGGATCACTGACTATTCCGAATGATTGGGTGCTTGCAATGACAGGTTATCAACCTAACCTTTCCTTCTTAAAAAAAATTGGAATAGAATTATGCAATGATGAAATAATGAAACCAACTTATAATGAAAACACACACGAAACCAATCAAAAAAACATTTATCTCGCTGGTGTTATCTGCGGAGGAATGAATACGCACAGACTATTTATTGAGAACTCAAGAGAACACGCTTACAAGATTATAGAAAATATCAGACTAAAACGGCCTTAAAAAAATCAAATAAAATATACCAATGAAACCTTTACCGGCGTAAGTTCAGCAAAGTAAATTGTATTTAAAGTTCAACGTTATTCCTCTTCTTTATTAGAAACCATTGATAACCTTGTAAACTCCGATCCGTTAAATATTTTGGCAAATTCAAGGTTTTTTGATTTTTGCCAATGTTCTAAATTGGTTTTATTAACAATGCGCCAAAAGTTTTTTGATTTTAAATCTGAATAATCATTTGCTTTAACAATAAAGCCACGGATTGAATTTCTTTTTTTAAAATCAATCTTCATTGATTTGTTTGGAACTAAATCAGCCTCTACAAACTTTTGTATTTGTTCTATTGTCATAAAAATGAAGGTAATAATTTAAGGCTAAAAAAACCGTTAAAATCTTATAACTGATTTTTTAATTGCATAAATAGTATTATATACATTTATATAGTGTTCATGAAAGCCGATGGTATTGAAATGAACATTATCATCATTGCGTCTGTGCATGTTTGGCAAAAATGGATATTGGTTAAATTTTGAAAAATATTCTAATCAATCCATCATTTAATATTTATAAGAATATATCGCCCTGCAGTTTCACCGGATAAAACTTGCCTTTCGCCGGTAAAATTATTACCATTTACCTATCTGCTATTGGCCTGCATTTAGCCACTTCATTACTTTGTTCAAAATTTAAACATTGCATCACAGACATTTTAATACAGGGAGAGGACATGTTTGGGCAGGCTTCTTTTTTAATAATTCTTGGAAGTCTTTTATTAATGCGGGCAGGTGGAGTGTTATTACCTGACTGGTTATTTACCTTGCAACAAAAGTTGATAGTCCCAGAGAGATGCTTTTGGTGTAGTTGCTGGTGGGTCAACAAAATTATCGCCCTGACTGACGGCATAAAATTTTAAGACTGCAAAATGTACTGTCATTGCTCATAGTTAGCCATAAATTTGCTGCTTATGTTTATTACTTGTTTTTATAAAATTTTTATTGTTTTTATTTTATTGTTTACTCATTTAATTATCCACGGCCAGGATGTCTCTGCTGATACACTTAAGGAAATTCAGTTGAGTGAGGTAACTGTAAGAGCATTTGAACAAAATAGAAAACTAAAAGATATTCCCGGCGCTATTGCTTTAATCAGCAAACAAATGTTAGAACGTTTCAGTTCTACATCAATCGTTCCGGCCATAAATATTACACCCGGTGTTAAAATGGAAGAGCGTTCTCCCGGAAGTTACCGTTTGAATATTCGCGGAAGTTCGTTAAGGTCGCCATTTGGAGTAAGAAATGTGAAAGTGTATTACAATGATATTCCTTTTACGGACCCTGGAGGCACTACTTATTTAAACCAGTTAGGCTATTATAATTTTAATTCAGTTGAAATAATAAAAGGCCCGGGAAGCAGTTTGTACGGTGCGGGAACAGGCGGTGTTTTGCTGATTGAAAGTATGAATGAAAATGAACAGGCTGGCATTATTGCTGAATACACTACTGGAAGCTATAATCTACAAAATGCCTATGCTTCTTTTACAACTCGCTCTAAAAATTTAATTAGCCGTACAAGTTATCAGCATCAGCAAAGTGATGGGTATCGTAATCATTCTGAATTAAAAAGAAATGTGTTGAGTTGGAGTGGCAATTTTAAATTGAATGAAGGCAGGCAGTTAAAAACATCTTTTATTTTCGGTGATCTTTTTTATGAAACACCCGGCGCCTTGACATTAACCGAATTTAAATCTAATCCAAAAATGGCAAGGCCAGGCAGCGCTGTTTTTCCTGGGGCAGAAACAGCAAAGGCCGCTATTTATCAAAAAACATTTGTAGCCGGCGCCAGCTATAGTCAACAGCTTACTCCAAATTTAGAAAGCAAAAGCAGTTTATACGGGGCCTATACTCAACTACTAAATCCAGCCATCCGTAATTACGGACGAAATTCAGAACCACATGCGGGAGGCAGGACTGTTTTGAAATTGCAAAAAAAATGGGCACAATCCCAATTTGGTTTTATAGGTGGAGGAGAATGGCAGCAGGGTTTTGCAAGTTTTAGTATTCATAATAATAAAAATGGAAACGCTGATACAGTACAAACCCTTGATGAAGTGCGTAACCGTCAATCTTTTTTATTTGGACAGGCTACTTTAGAAAATAAAAAATGGCTTTTGATAACAGGCGCCAGTTTGAATGTTCTGAAAATAAATTTTCAACGCTTTGCTCCTACTCCTCTCCCTGAACAACGAAGAAAGATCAGCAATGAATTAAGTCCACGGGTTTCTTTACTATATAAAATAAATTCAATAAATATTTACAGTGGTATTTCAAAAGGATTTTCATCACCAACTACTGCCGAATTATTACCAACTGGCAGTGCCATCAATTTAAACCTAAATGCTGAAGAAGGCGTAAATTATGATGCTGGTTTAAGAGGAACAATTCTTAAAAATTTATACATAGATATCAACCTGTTCTTTCTTTCATTAAAGAATACAATAGTACAACGTCGCGATGCAGGAGGAGGCGAATTTTTCATCAATGCAGGGAAAACAAAACAGCGAGGTATTGAAACACAAATTAGTCATCCCCTGTTTGCTTCAGCTTCACTAATAAATCGTAGCAATTTTTGGTTCAGCCATACTTATCATGATTTTGAGTATAAAAATTTTAAACAATTGAATCTTAATTTTTCAGGAAATAAATTGCCTGGTGTAGCGCCGCATACTATTTCCACCGGTATTGATGTTTTACTAAACAACGGTTTAGCAGGCACTCTTAGCTATTTTTACAGCGATAAAATACCATTATCCGATGTAAATGATGTGCACGCAAGTGAATACCATTTAGTTCATGCTAAAATTGGGTATCAAAAATGGTTCAATAATAAATGGAAAATAAAAATTGCTGCCGGGGCAGAAAACATATTAAATGAAAAATACAGCTTGGGTAATGATATCAACGGATTTGGAGGAAGATATTATAATGTAGCGGCGGGTAGAAATTATTTTGTCTCAATAAACTTCCAGTTCATTACAAAGAAATATGAATAATAACTTTTTTCAACGGATGACTACTGTCCCGAGCTTTTTTGTTAATTCAATTTCCATTTGCTTTAAATGCTGGTGAGTTTTGATCAAGCTGGCTTTATGCTCATATTCTATCTTTTCTAAATCCTCCTGGTTTTGCAATAGAAGACGTTTTATTTTTCGAAGCTTTAGATAACTAATGGCAGAATCCACTTCTTCCGGAGTAGTATCTTTTTGCATTTTTAAAAAACCAGATAATTCGTCTTTGTTATCCTTGTTTACCATTCTTATAAAATCAAGATAGTCCTGTTCAAAAAGCTTTTTTTGGTAGCCAGTTGACTGGCTAAAATCTGTTTTCCATCGGGGGCTTTCTTCGTATGGAAAATTTAAAAGAGAGACAGCAAAAGTACTTAAGGCCAAATCGTTATGATAAATGAAATAATTTTTATCAATGCTTTGGTGTGAATCAATTAAGTTTTTATAAGTATGAATTAATTTTAACACTGCCTCACTTTGAATCAGGTCTTCATCAGGTAGTTCAGATAAAACATATCCGGCTATTAATTGCGAATCACTCCACTGTTTACCACCATGCTCTAATAATATGCGGGCAATTTCTCTTTCTTGTAATTCATCTTTGAAAAGCAAGTTGAAAGTTTGATCATCAAAATCGGTATCACCACCCTTGTCGGTATTTTCAGCGTGAAACTTTGCTTCTTCGAAAGGCAGACTTTTTTCCCCGACACTGATGCGGTTTCTAATAAATTTATTAACAAGCGTGGTAAAACCGGTTTCATCAATTTTTAAAATTTGCGAGCATTGACGAATATAATCCTGCTGTTTGGTAAAATCTTCTGCCCTGTCAATTTTAGAAATGGTTTCTGCTACCTGGTTTACTACTTCTGATTTACGGTTTGGATCTGCTCCTGCTTCTTTTAGAGAAACGTCAAGTTGAAATAAAACAAAGTCTTTTTTATTCTCCTTTATAAAAGATTTAAAATTAATAAAGCCTAGTTTTTGTAAATAGCTATCCGGATCTTCCTGGTCAGGTATTAAAACCAACTTTACATTTAAACCCTCTTCTAATGCCATGTCTAACCCGCGCAGTGCCGCTTTTACACCTGCTACATCTCCATCATAAATAATAGTGAGGTTTTTTGTGTATTTCTTTATCAGCCTTAGTTGATCCAGTGTTAATGATGTACCGCCACTTGCCACTACGTTTTCAATTCCTGCCTGGTGCAACGAAAGAACATCTGTATATCCTTCCACTAAAAAGCATTCATTGCTTTTATCTACCGATTGACGGGCAAAATACATTCCGTACAGAATTTTACTTTTTACATACAATTCATTCTCCGGGGTATTTATGTACTTAGGTGCTTTATCATTCGACTTTATTAAGCGGGCCCCAAACCCTATAATTTTCCCACTGTTATTATGGATGGGAAAAATGATCCTGTCGCGATAATTATCAAACAGTAGGTCATTACGCTGAACAACCAACCCCGACTTTTGTAAAAGTTCAGGATTGTATTGATTAGCCTGGGCTTTTTTGGTGAAAGCATCTTTCTTATCTGGTGCATACCCTAATCCAAACTTCTGGACAATACTCTCGTTAAATTCTCGATCTTTTAAATAGGGCAAAGCAATGTCTTTTCCATGTTCAGTTTCAAATAATTGTTCAGCAAAAAATTTTTGCGCAAAGTCATTAATGATATATAAGCTTTCACTCACTTGCTGTAATTGCCTTACTTCCGGTGAAACAGCCGTTTCTTCTACTTCTATATTGTAGCGGTTAGCCAGCCATCGTAAAGCTTCAACATAAGAAAGCTTCTCATTCTCCATTAAAAAAGAAATGGAATTGCCACTTCTTCCACAACCAAAACATTTATAAATTTCCTTACTTGGCGAAACGGTAAAAGAAGGTGTTCGCTCATTGTGAAAAGGACACAGGCCTAAAAAATTTGCACCCCTTTTTTTTAATTTTATAAAGCCACCGATTATATCAATAATATCTATGCGGGAAAGAATTTGCT
>MWVX01000173.1_pt1 | contig 18293 bp, 14 predicted proteins | sample 1047311 | NCBI WGS metagenome assembly MWVX01 (sample SAMN06349984, study PRJNA376086) | soil metagenome | isolation source: MtG-4 sample Antarctic (ecotone) soil | place: Antarctica | collected 2015-01-13 | reverse complement strand
TGGTTCTGAGGTAACGTATGGGAATGTATTCTTGAGCGTTGTTTACGGGGACTTTACTATCCGCTATAGTTTCAATCCGTGAAAAAAACTGGTACGTTATACAGGTAATAGTATTGAGAAACTATCTTCAGCTCCGCAAAAGGAAAATTACTCTTCCTTTGGTCTTTTAATCAACGGAAAAATTGGCTTTAAGTACGCGTACTTTGTGCCAGCTTTAAGTGTGTATTATCAAAACTATGGTACCTACAATTTCTTTGGACTGCAACAGGAACGTTACAAAGGTGTCACCTTCATACCCTCAATCGGACTACAGTTAAACCTTGGCTATGGTAATAAAAAGACAAGTACGGAAATTTATTAGTGGTGAGCATTTGGGGATGGCCATGCTCTATCCTTGTCCCTATAGTCATTTCTTAAAAAACGGGATTTTTATCCACGGAAGTATATCTTTTGCCGGCATTATGGAGAACAACCTTTAAAGAATTAATACAATGAGGCTAAAAAAGATATGGTATGTATTCACTCATTGGGAACAATGGCATTATAATGTAAAATATGCGCTACTATCTCCGGTATGGCTTTGGTATAGTCTTCGTGCCCGTTCGTTCTATTTTTTTACACCTGCCAATCCTACTTTAACCTTTGGTGGTTTGGAAGGTGGTCCTAAAAAGGAGATATACAATCATTTGCCTAAACAAACTTATCCCAATAGTATTTATATAGATCCTTCATGGCCTTTGAGTAGGGTAGAAAATTTGATGGCTGAAAACAATCTTTTTTTTCCAATTGCTGTTAAGCCTAATATTGGAATGATGGGTTTGATGTTTAGAAAAATAGACAACAGCCAGGAGCTGTCAGTATACCATCAAACGATGGATGTAGAGTACATTTTACAGGAGTTGATTTATTATCCAATTGAAGTAAGTGTTTTTTATTACCGCATGCCGGGCAAAGAAAAAGGTAACATTACAGGTTTTGTAAGAAAGGAGGCCCTCGAAGTTGTGGGGGATGGAAAGTCGACTTTAGAAACATTAATGCAACAATTTGAAAATCGACCAGGCTTCAAATATGACGAATGGAAAAATAAACACCAAAGCAGGTTGCAGGAAGTGATTCCCCCTCGAAAAATATTCAAATTATCATGGGTTTCCAATCTTAGTCGCGGGGCAAGACTCGTAAGCCTGGAAGCTGAAAAAGATGAAAAGCTACTAAAGGTATTTGATGATTTAAGCCACGCTGCAAGACATTTCTATTATGGCAGGTATGACATAAAATGTACATCAGTTGATGATTTAAAAGCGGGGAAAAATTTTTCTATCTTAGAATTTAATGGGTCAGGAGCCGAGCCACATCACATGTACGGTAACGGTAATAATTTTTACCAGGCATGTAAAATTATTGTTCACCATTGGCACGTCTTGTTTTCTATTTCTAAATACCATAACAGGCAGGGGGTACAATACAAGTCTTTAAAAGAAGGCGTAATGTTTACGAAAGGAGCAAACAAGCATTTTAACCACCTTCGCGAGCTGGATGCAAGGATGCCGGTTTTCCACTGACGGATAAAGGTAATTCCCCATCTGGAAGGAAAACATCTGCCCTGGTATAAAGGGGCTATTATTCTTTGATTAAATTCCCGTTCTTTTTTTACAATGACGTGGGTATCCTTTAATTTACAACTATTGAAGTAAGTTATTTTTTATAATTCTATTTATGAAAGCTTCTATTCTCATTCATCTTTTTTGTTTTTTAACGGTAGTCCTGTTAATGGCAACACCACTCCATTTTAAAAATATTTTTGTTAATAGTGAAAGCGGTAGTCCTATCTCTCCGTCTACAACCCCAGGATTTAGGGGGGAGGAAAATTTGGAAAAAGAACAGTATGAGAATGGCTGGGCTAAGTCTCTACCCCGTATTGCTATTGCCGGGCTTGCAATCGAATCAAGTACATTTTCGCCGGCTCTTACAACTGAGGAGGCCTTTCATGCAAAATATGGTACAGATGTTTTTTCCTCCTATCGATTTTTATCTGTTGATTCTCCGCTTCGTAAACAGGCAGAATGGGTTCCAACGATAGTCGGCAAATCACTTCCCGGAGGTGCTGTTACGAGAGAGGCTTACGAATCGCTCGTGAACAAAACCCTTGACTCGCTCAAAAAAAACTTACCCTACGAGGGTCTTTGGTTTGACATTCATGGTGCTATGAGCGTTGTTGGACTTGATGATCCTGAAGGTGACTTTATTACCAGAATTCGAAAAGTGATAGGAAAAAAAACCATTATTTCAACTTCAATGGATTTACATGGAAACGTTTCCTGGCGTCTTGCGCAACACACAGATTTAATCACTTGTTACCGCATGGCACCTCATGAAGATGCTATGGAAACGAAAGAAAGGGCTGTAAAAAACCTGTTGCAAAGGATTGAAAGTGGAAAGGGGAAGCCTGCCTATAAAGCATACATTCCGATACCCATATTACTGCCAGGAGAAAAAACAAGCACCCGGATAGAGCCTGGAAAGAGTATATATAAAGCCGTGGCGCCTGCTGCTGCACAAAAAGGTATTATTGATGCGGCAATATGGATAGGATATGCATGGGCCGATGAACCTCGTAATCATGCTGTAGTAATGGTTACCGGCGATGATAAAGAAAAGGTGATGAACACAGCTAATCAACTTGCACAGAATTTTTGGAATGCCCGGTCTCAATTTGCTTTTGTAGCCCCGACCGGCACCTTAACTGAGTGTCTGGATAAGGCCATTGCCAGTAGTAGACGTCCATTTTTTATTAGTGACTCCGGCGATAATCCAACTGCTGGGGGGGCCGGTGACGTAACGTGGACTTTAACAGAAATACTTGCGCGACCAGAGTTTAAGACTGAAAATGGTCCTTCTCTCATTTATGCTTCTATTCCGGGACCTGAACTTATTAAGAAGGCGATAGCAGCCGGTGTCGGTGGGCATGTAGAAGGCTATGTGGGAGCAAAAGTAGATGCGCGGTTTGCTCCTCCTCTATTGATTTCAGGAAAAGTAGAGTCAATAGAATATGGCGACAGGGATGCGGAAGTTGAAGCGGTTATAAGGGTTGGAAGTATACATGTGATTGTTACTCAAAAACGCAAGCCTTACCATAAAGAAAAAAATTTTACCAGGTTAGGACTTAACCCCCGTAAAGCTGACATTGTAATAGTGAAAATCGGGTATTTAGAACCTGAACTGTATGCAATGCGAGCAGACTGGTTACTTGCTCTTACCCTCGGTGGAGTGGATCAAAACCTGGAGCGCCTTGGATATAAAAGGATCCGGCGTCCAATGTTTCCCTTAGACCCGGAAATGAAAACTCCGGACCTTTCTGCCAGGCTTGTACCATCCTCCGGCAACTAGTCCGGATTTATAAATTTAATGACTTTAATGTTCCTTAGCTCTCTCGTAACGCCAGGGTGTTCTTCATCACAGGCTTACTCATGCACGTTAAAGTGACAGTAGAGATTTCAGCATAAACAGAGGTAGCACTTTTATAACTTCCTGTTCTTTTCAATATGGCCATGCAGTATATCACAAAGGAATATTCCCATGCTTCTTCCTCGGCCTTTTCACTACTTTATTTTCAAGCATGGCAAACGATTTAATCAATTTTTTTCTTGTGTCTTTCGGTTCAATTACTTCATCAATAAATCCTCTTTCAGCGGCGAGGTAAGGAGTGGCAAACTTTCCGGCATACTCTGCTTCTTTCTCCAGTAGTTTTTTAGCCGGATCTTCAGCCTCTGAAATTTCTTTTTTAAAAATGATCTGGCTTGCTCCTTTTGCACCCATTACAGCAATTTCTGCGGTGGGCCATGCATAGTTCATATCAGCACCAATATGTTTTGAATTCATTACGTCATACGCACCTCCATAAGCTTTCCTGGTTATTACTGTTATACGGGGAACGGTAGCTTCACTTAGTGCATATAAAAGCTTTGCTCCATTCACGATAATGCCATTCCACTCCTGGTCGGTTCCGGGTAGAAAACCGGGTACATCAACCAAAACAAGCAAGGGTATATTAAAACAATCGCAAAAGCGGGTAAAACGGGCGCCTTTTTTAGAACTATCAATGTCTAATACTCCTGCAAGGCTCAGGGGCTGATTCGCAACAATTCCAATACTTCTTCCTGCTAACCTGGCAAAACCTACTACCATATTACCGGCATACAATTTATGAATTTCATAAAAAGAATCTGCATCACAAATGCCTGCAATCACAGCCCTTATATCGTACGGTTGATTAGTGCTTTCGGGTAGAATCGTTTCCAACACTTCCCTTGTTTCATCACCGAGGATGTAAGGATTTTTTAGAACAGCGTCCTCACAATTTTGCGGCAGATAGCTCAACAGCTTTTTCACCTGATCTATACAATCCATATCATTCAACGCAGTAAGATGTGTTACACCCGACTTGATTGCATGAGTTGATGCTCCCCCAAGCTCTTCAGAACTTACTTCTTCATGGGTTACTGTTTTCACCACGTTTGGCCCGGTTACAAACATATAACTCGTCTGCTCCACCATAATGGTAAAATCAGTCATAGCGGGAGAATATACTGCTCCCCCCGCACACGGTCCCATAATAGCAGAAATTTGCGGAATAACTCCGGATGATTGAACATTGCGATAAAAAATATCAGCATAGCCACCCAGTGAACGTACGCCTTCCTGAATCCTTGCACCACCGGAGTCATTCAAGCCAATCATAGGAGCTCCTCCTTTCATCGCCATATCCATTATCTTACAAATTTTCTCTGCATGTGTTTCAGAAAGAGATCCACCAAAAACGGTGAAGTCTTGTGCAAAAACATATATCAACCTTCCGTTTACAGTTCCATAACCGGTAATAACTCCATCGCCATAATACTGCTCTTTTTCCATACCGAAATCTTTGGTACGATGTACAACTAGTGCTCCTATCTCTTCAAAGGAGCCGGCATCCATTAATAATTTAATGCGCTCTCTTGCGGTCAGTTTTCCTTTCTTATGTTGAGTATCAATTCTTGCTTTGCCTCCGCCCAATTTGCCTTTTTCGATCTTTTCTCTTAGTATTTCAACCTTTGATTTCATTAGTAGATGTTTTGTGAAGCACAACAATTTTTTGGTTCTATGATGTTTCGTATGGGTAAAAAAGGTTAGTGTCATTTAGTTAAGAAAGACTTCCAGTCGAGTAGGCAAGGGCATTTCAGCCCAAGCCTCTCACAGAACCGTATACTGTTCTCACAGGTGGCGGAAAATAACTTCCCGAAGTCATTCTGTTCCACAGCTTATACAGGTTATTACTCATGTTTGCATTAAACATCTCAATGCTTTGTTTGTCTATCCCTGCTCCGCCGTCTTTATTACAACTTTCAGATAGCTCTCGTACACCATCCGTTTTGTGACAGGTATAGATTTTGTCATTTTCTCCTCAAATCCTTCCCGCCGCGGCGGGTTGTTATTAAAAACTTTTGACTTAGATAACCAAAGCCCTTCGCTCTATTTCCATTACAGAAACTTCCATCGCTACTATGGCTTTGTCCGACGCTGTTTATTGCATCTCCTGCCTGTGGCAAGATTGAGTTGCAGTAAGAACTGTAGGTCTTTTGACGAATAGTCCTCCGCTTAACTAACGAAGTTCCTGCAAAGCATATATGCACATCAATAACAACCTCTCACAGCCTGCCCCGCAGGATTGCGGGGTTCCAAATAAAAGCCTGTGGAAAGTTCCCCGCAAAGCGCGCAAAGCGGGGCAGGCTCTGTTGCCTTAATGCCGGTTGACCTGTAGCCGATAAGCAGTTATCTGCTACAGTTATCCTACCAGTATTGCGAAACCAGTAGTTTTGTCAAACAAGTAAGCGCTTTCGACACGTCATCAGCAATTCTCCGCCGCGGCGGATCAGCTCAATTACACCCACCCAATATCTTTTATGATACCTTTTAACTTGAACGTTCAGCACCATATCTTTTGAATACAGCACCTTCAGGCGGTTTAGTATCAGCGACTGCACACCGATACTGATAGACCTACCACCATCTTTTATTCAGCATTGAAAAGAACTATCTTCACTTCTTTTCATTCGTGACACACCGCAAAAGCACAAAGAAAACCAAACGCAGAGACGCGAAGAAAAAAACTTTGCGCCTTTGCATCTTTGCGTGAAAAATAAAAACAAACATCATAACTAAATGAACGTTTTATTTTCTAATCCATTCAATTGAGTTTCTATGAATGATAAGCCATTGCTTTGCTTCCATTTTTTTCAATAACCTGCTAATCACCTCACGCGATGAATTAAGGTCTGTTGCAATGTCCTGATGTGTCATTTTTAAATTGTTTCCTAACCGGGCAACCTGCTTTTTTATGTAATCTTCGAGGCGTTCATCCATATTGGTGAAAGCAATGGCATCAATTGTTTTTAAAAGTTCTTCAAATCTGTTTCGATAAGATGTTATTACAAACTGGTACCAGCTTTTGTATTTGCCCATCCATTGGTCCATAAACTCTAAAGGGATGGCTAAGATTGTAGCATCGGTAAGGGCTTTTGCCAATACCTCACTTGTTTCGTGTTTTGCAGCACATACCATAGAAAGAGAGCAAGCCTGACCGGCATCAAGGTGGTAAATAAAAAATTCTTTGCCTTCATCATCTTCCCGGTACAACTTTACCAAGCCATCAATAATAAGCATAGTAGAGCGAATGGTTTGACCTACACGTAATAATGCTTCACCTGCCTTTACTTCTTTTATCGTTCCATGCTTAACTATTTCCTCGTACAAACCTTCTTCGAGGGTGGGGAATAGCCGCTTTAATAGTTGTATATCCATACCAAAAATTAAGGCTGTAAGTTATTGTTAATTGTCAGGCAGTATGTGACATTTATCACCATTGTTGTTATTGCATTGTTGGAGATTTGCAACATGAAAGCGTTATTTATTATTGCACTTGGCATAAGCCTTATGTCTCTTGAAGTAGCTGCTCAAAAAAAGGTGGTTAGGGGAAGTTTTAATTCTTTATTAAAAATGATGCTAAAGCACGATGTGAAAGAGATAACTGTACCGCAAGCTGCAACAAAAAGCAATGTTCTATTTATTGATGCAAGAGAAAAAAAAGAGTTTGATGTAAGCCACATTAAAAATGCGGTTTTTGTTGGTTATGAAGATTTTAATATCTCAAGGGTGGGCAACGTTCCAAAAGGCAGTGAAATAATTGTGTATTGCTCAATAGGAAAGCGAAGTGAAAATATAACGGAGAAATTGGTGAAAGCAGGATATACGAATGTGAGCAATTTGTACGGCGGCATTTTTGAATGGGTTAACCAGGGAAACAGTGTGGTAGATATAAACAATAAGAATACAAATAAAGTACATGCCTATGGAAGGTTGTGGGGGCAATGGCTGGACAAAGGAGAAAAGGTTTATAATTAAAAAACTATGGAAGCATTAAATAACATACTACATACACTTCAGCGTTATGCAATTGCAGGGGTATTTGTGCTTACTTATATTGCTGAACATATCATACCACAACGCAAAGAAATTATAGACCATAAACATGATATTAAAAACATTGCTGTTGGTGTTTTTAACCTTGCATTTGTAGCGTTTGTCGGCTATCAATTTCAGAATGTAATAGAGTGGTTGAACAACAAACATTTCGGGTTATGGGATATGTTGTTTAGAAGTTATGTCAAGCGCCCTTCAAAAGAAATTGAATTCGGTATATAAATTTCAACTTAAACAATGGCGGCAAAGAGCAATAAAGACCTTTGGTTTGTTGGAATACAAATACTTCTGCTTTGCATTTACTTACTACCTGTACCAATATATCTGCCAGTTAATAATACAATCAACAGTGCCGGGTTGATTACAGCTGCAATAGGTTTGGTGGTTGTTTTTATTGCCGTTATTCAACTGAACAAAAATCTTACTCCTTTTCCTACGCCTAAAGAAGGCGGTGAACTTATCACAACAGGTCTGTATAAATTTATCAGGCATCCAATTTATACAGGTATTATCCTGACTGTTTACGGTTACAGCCTCTACATGGAAAGTGTATGGAAGTTCTTTATTAGTACCAATCTCCTGGTCTTGTTTCATTATAAGTCGAAATATGAAGAAGGCTTATTGCTAAGACAGTATGAAGCGTATAAGAACTACATAAAAATAACCGGAAGGTTTTTTCCATTTTTATAATTATTTACTTTGGAATGGTAGGGACTGATATTAGGCGTGAGTATTTAATTTTTTGTCTTTTCTACCTTACGACTATAGAGAAATAATTAATAACCCCAGTGCAATGCGCTTAGATTTATGAGAGTAGTAAAGGATTGAATTTCTTAAACAAAAGAGTATTGCAATGATTTCCTGATATCCTATCTGTTAATGTGCAGTTGTTGCCTTTCACAAAATAGAGTTACCAAAGCAGGAGATTTACTTTTATCTGAAAGACATAATCAATCCACCTGGAGTAGGAGGGAGAGAATCAGATAAAATAGCATATGGCATAGCCAAAATACTGCCCAGGCAAGGCCTATACCAACCATCGAAAAAATTAACATCCGGGGATCGTGAATAAAATACATAGATAACAAACCAACACCACCGCAAACCAATGAAAAAGCATCGGCTGCGCCTTTTCAATGGAATAGCACTTTAAATGCAGGCTTTACAACAGGAGTGCCGTGGCTGACAGTAAACCCAAATTATAAAACAGTAAATGCAGATACACAGGAAAAAGATCCAAACTCTATTCTTAATTACTTCAGAAAAATGGTAAAGCTAAGAAAACAGCTTCCTGAATTGGTATTTGGTAAATATGAACTGTTTGACCAAATGAACGAAAAAATATATTCGTACACAAGAACGTTACAAAATAAAAAAGTTCTTGTAATGCTTAATTTCTCAACGGCTAATGCTGATTTTACATTTCCCATTAGAGCCGGAAAGGCGGGAGAAGTACTAATAAACAACTTAAGGGGATTGAGTTTAAATAAGGCAATACAGGCACTACTTTTAGATTGCAACCGTACCAGGCAGTTATCGTACGACTGAATTAAGGGTTAAACTGAGTTAATAGTTTGTTTGACCGATATCGATTTCTACTTCTATAAATAAATTTTAATGTACAGCCACTGCAATTTTTGAATCGGCAGTTCCATAATATAAAAACCATTTGGATTTAAAGGGAACGAGCCCTTCTAAAAAACAAACGTTATTGATCTGACCGACCATTTCATAATCTTTGTCCGGTTTAAAAAAATTACTATCGCTTCGGTCAATAACTTTTTCGGGATTGTTTTTATCTGCCAGAATTTGCCCAGCACTATATACCCCATCAGGTAATGATTTGTCTCCTTTGGTGGGACTGTTTTTGCTGTTGTATATAAATACAATTCCATCTTTTGTTATGATAGCAGGCGGGCCGGGTTCTACCAATTCACTATCAAACTTATTATCTCTTGTTGCGAACAAAATTTTAAAAGCTTCATAATTACGTAAAGAGTCATACTGCTTTTTAGAAGGATCCGTTTCTGGCAACGGCGTCCAGTTAATCAAATCGTTTGAAGTAGCCATATAAATATTGGACTCTCCCCAGTACATCCAATACTTACCCAGAATTTTAGTAGCTACCAACTTACTGCCCACAACTTTGCATACCACAGATCCTGACTTTGACCAATAATCGATATATTTTCCTCCTTCTGCTTTTTTAAAAACTGAGCCGTGTTTTTGCCAATGATAAAGATCTTTTGAGGTGGCAATAAAAAGCCGGGCAGTGGTACCGTCATAAGCAGTATAGGTCATATAATAAGTTCCCTTGTCATCTTCAACTATGCGTGGATCTTCACATCCGCCCTGCCATTCATACTTTTTGTAGGTATCGTTTTGAGGCTTCAACACCGGCTCTTTAACCCTTGTAAAATGAAGTCCATCCTTGCTAAAAGCCAATCCTATTCTTGAGGTTCCTGCAGGCAAACCTATTTTGTCCTGTGCCCTGTATAACAGATAAACTTTATTACCTCGTACTACAGCCGCCGGATTAAACACATCCTTTTCTTCCCAAGCCACTTTCTTTTTTAAAATAGGATCTGTAAACGTCGTTTTTAACGGGGTTAAAATTGGGTTTACATTGTCATTCTTTACAAAGGGAACCAGCATCCATTTTTTGTATTGCGCGACGCTACTAAAGGATAGCAAAAAAAAACTTACAATAAAAGCTAAGGCATAAAATACTTTCTTCATATTATCAACTTAATTTTAAACAATCAGGAGATACATTTTGCTAAGCCATTGAAACAGCTGAAATAACAAAACTGTTACAGGCTAACCAGCCAATAAGATAACTCATAACAGTTTAATAGTTGAACTTTTATTTCTGACTCACTTCTGTTAAATAAAAATGTTATTGAAAGTTATTGTCCCGTAGCGCTCATCAGAACTTAAATGCTGCACCATTCACACTACTGCCTGCAAAAGCAGCACTGTGTTTATAAATACCTGTGATCTGAAATTTTTATTTTAGCAGGAACACTTTAGGTACAATTACGTTGTACAGCATAAGGAACTGAAATATATACTTGTGCTTTTTTAATTGTATACGCCCACCACAGGTTCTGTCGAAATTACATATCAGATCTTCTAAAACCATTAGCGCTTTGAATTAAATCGTTTGACCGACTCCTTCTAAGGGCACACCTGCCGTAATGCCGCTTCTAAGCACTTATGCTGCTCTGCCTTTCCCGCCAAATATTTGTACGTTCTAAAATAGTGCATGTTGATGCCTAAAAGCGCAGCCGTTTGGTTTGGGTATTAAACCATTATTCAATCACTTGTTAGTTGTATTTTTTCATGCGTAAACGATCTACTATCAGCCTTCCCACTTTTTGCCCGTATTCCGTACTTACAATACATGACTGATGAAAGTGAATGCCTCCATAAAACCTCGCCCAATTGTTTTCATCAGCAGCCTGGCGAAAAGATTTGAATGAACGGCTTTTGATTCCAAACTCCAGTTCAGTTGTATCAGTATAAGAAAAATTATCGCCGAACACACTCGTCAAAGCTTCGGCTGCTGCTGAAGAGCACGTGGAGTGTCCGCAGGTATATTCGGGAAAAGGTGGCGTTTGTAAATGAGGTCGCCATTCAGGATCCAGGTATTTATTTATAGCGGTTTCCGGACGCATGGTATTATGTTTATACTTTGCATCCCAGCATTGAATGAAAGCATCAAACAACGCAATGCTTGTTTTAGTGTATGCATAAACAGTAGTAGCAAAATCAGCATTCGCTTTTTTAGCCGCAATGCCTGCAATGCTCATCCAATGGCCTGGTGGAGAAAACTTTTTGGTACCGTACGCGGCGTGACCTATCACGTTTAATTTAAAAGGATTGTCATCCCAAAAGTCTGCCATATGCTTTTGCTCGTCAGTCAGGTTTTCTACTGCACGTTTAACATTCATCAGTTCCTTATAGTAATCGCTTGCGGTATCTTTTATATTGAAACGTAGCGGCGGCGGCGGCGCATACTGATTTACACTATCCATTACAAGAGGACGAATTTCATTCCAGTGAGGTTCCATTGCCGATGCATAACCTGGCGGCGTGGGTACCCATCTTCCTTCTTCATCGCTTATAGTGTACTTGCCTGCACTTCGCGTTTGCAAATAGTTATCGCCTTTGCTCCATGCCAAAATTGCTTTAGACACAGTATCAGCATAAGCAACTGAATTATCAAAAATATCCTGGGGCATCCCATGTTCTGTAGCAAGTTGTTTGATGGTGTCAACATAATCGCTCATGCTGCCTTCAGGAAATGTAACGCTTTGCCCGAGGGTACAAAAGGCTAACAGAGAAGCCAATTCATAACTAATATGTTTCCCGAATTGCGGCATAGGCACAGCTTTTAAACCATTCAACTGACCAGCCAAAGAATTATACTTCTTAGGATAACCGGCAGCAATCACTTCATAAGCGGCCACATTTGCATACAGGTAATTGCGGGATGCCACAATAGGGCTAAAGTTATTTCCCATCACCACCATGTTCAACTCATGAACAGTTGTGGCATATAGTGCCGGTTCTTTAAAAATTTTTTCGTAATCTTTCTTTGAATTGCATCCTATCAGCAGCAATGCTATCAAACAACTATGTAGAAAATATCTCATTATTTAAAAAGCTTAAAAAGGATTCTGATTATAGAAAATGTTATTTGGCGGTTGGATTCATATTTATTTAGTAAAGATGCAAAGGAGCAAAAGGCGTCATTTTTTCTTTACAGCTTTGCGTATGTATTTTGTTGAAACTTTGCCAAGAAATAAAGTAATTAAGCCCTGCAATAATCGGGCGGTTGTTCAGGAGAAAGATGTGGGACAGCAAGTATTGCTCCCACTTGTGAAAGACTATAATTCTTGCTATAGCCTGATATTGATTCTGCATCTAATGTAAAAGGACATTGACCGTATTCGCCTACCCAATTTTTAAAAGCACTGTCTTTTGCATTACCAGATTTTTTAGAACTATTATGCTGCATCAGATCGTTGGCATATTTGAAAAATTCATCTTTGGCTGTAGTAAGACGGGTCTTGTTTTCATCGGGCAGGCATAATAAAACCACCTCTCCATGAAGCACTTTACGCTTCACATACTTGTATATTTTCCCTTCAATGTTTACCTCCCCATCCACTCTTTCAAAATTTTTCCAATCGGTTTGGTAAGGCAGGTTGATGGGAATTTTGATGGTGATGAGATCGGCTTCGTTGTATTCATCTTTATCAATAGATTCAGTTATTTGCATGTCTGCCTGCTGCTGCGCATAACCAAACCAAATCCGGTACCCGGCAATATTAAAAAGGAATAAGGCAAGCAATAATATGGCAGATAATTTCTTCATCATTTACTGTACAAAATACGTTTTTTTATTAACACCAACTCCGGTTATGGTAAGCTTTTTCCACAATGGTGGTAATACCGAAGGCACCTGCATAATACCAGATGGTGTTATATCCAGCCCGGCAAAACCATACAACAGGCTTTGTAAAAACCCACCTGCACCTGTTGCAAAATATGGATTTGTTCCTCCGGCAGTTTCAGCCAATACACCAAAAGGATTTTTCCTGTTTGGAAGATGTGCTTCTTTAAATGCTTCCCATGCTTTAACAGGCTCTTTTAATCGTGCATATAATGTTGCAAAGATTGCATGAGTCATAGCGGGGGAGCCTTCTCCTATCCTGCTTTCATAATATTCAAGGTCTCTTCTTATTTGTTTTGGATCAGTAACCTCTTTTAAGGGATAGGACAAAAGGTTAACATCAGCTTGCTTTACTTTCTCTCCTTTGTAAGCTGTATGCTCAGAAGTTATTCCGTTGCTCATTTTTAATATAGGAATGTTTGCTGCAACATCTGCCCATTCATCTGAAGGCTTTTGGTTTAGAATTCTTGCAGCCGTCATTGCATATTTCAAATTTGCTTTTGCGGCTGCATTTGTAAATGCATTGTTATCTATATTCTCTGCCCATTCATCTGCAGCAACTACATTCTTAATATCATACTTACCGGGTCCATTTTTTTCTACCCTGCTTGCCCAGAAATCAGCACATGCTTTTATAACAGGATAACCTTTTTCTTGTAGCCATGCAGTGTCTTGCGTAACGGCAAAATAATTCCACGATGCAATGGCTACATCGGCGGTTATATGATGTTCAAAAGGTCCGCTCAAGGCCCAAACGGGTGTTTCCTCATTACCCGTACCGGCACTTTCCCACGGATACATAGCTCCTTTATAACCGTGAGCAAAAGCGTTGTGCTTTGCTTGTTTCAATCGCTCATAACGATATTCAACCATGCTCTTCGCCATTTCGGGATGCAGCAATAGTATTGCAGGATACATCCAGAGCTCTGTATCCCAAAACACATGACCGTTATACCCAAGCCCGCTCAAGCCCATTGGCGACGGACTGTACGAAGTTCCTTCCCTTACAAAAGAATAAAGATGATACATGGCCGAATGCACTTCCCTTTGACTTGAATCGTCGCCTTCTATAATGATATCACTCTTCCACAAACTATCCCATGCACTGTTATGAAACTGTAACAGGCGTTTTGTGCCCTCAAGCTTCGCATAGATTACATAACGCTCCGCCTCATTCAGCGGATCATCATGCTGTGCTGTAGTAATAGAAGCCCCTGCAATGGCAAAGTGATAAGAAGCTCCGGCTTTTATCTTCTTATAGAATTTTGAAAGGTGCATGTTGTTGTCCCACATTTCATGTACTAATGCAGGCTCGCTTCCATGTTGTTCATCAAATAAAAAAGTAGTGGAGGATGCGAAAGTTAATTTGCCGGTTGGGCTTTTAGCCGTAGAAGAAAGCAAACTAAGCTTTACATGCGGGCGGTCAATTTGGTTATAATAATTTTGCACATCGCGTAATGCATCCGGAGCCTCTATTACACTGGCAGGAACTATTTCAATATCTCTTTTAGCATTGATGGTTACGTCTACAAACACACAGTAAGGCAAATGCCGCAGCGCATAATAAGTATATGAAATGGTGGCTTTATCGCCATAATCAAAAGTGGTGGTAAGGTTAGCATGTCTCATGTCAAGCACCTGTCTCATATTTTTTGAATCAGCATTCCCAATTCGTCGTCCATCAACGTCCATATTCATATTTACCAGGTTGAAGCTTTGCAGAAAGTTGCTAACCCGTCCACGACCGTACTGGTCATAAGCTCCATTCAACACTACATCTTTACAGCGGAACACGTCAGGTGAAGAAACTACACCGATCATTCCATTTGCAACCGTCACGCCATAATAATCCTGTGGATTGATTTTATCGGCAACAATCTTCCAGGTATCTGATTTTTGAGAGGAAGAATTGAAAAAAGAATGAACGATCAAAATGAAGAAAACACACTTTTTCATAAGCAACAGTTTAGGTGAAAAACTTAAGCAAATAAATATAATTTAATTTGGCACATGCAAATTAAGACGGCCTTCACTATTTTATCCTTTATTATAGTAGCAGGCCTATGCAGCATATATTTTTTCATTCCGTCAACTATCATCGTTTCCAGGCATGAAAAAATAAAAGGCTTTGATATAAATGTTTTTGCACTTTTAAAGGATAGTTTGTTTATACAACATAGTCACAATTCGACCGGACCCGTCTCTTCAAACAATAAGGATTTTAATTTTTACCTCAATAAAAATATTTTTCCCAGGTTGTTTATTGGTGCAGAAACCTCAAAAGACAAAATAAATGGCGAGGTGGAAATTGTACCAACTTCAAAAATTGACTCAACCGATATAAACTGGCATTTTGAATTGCCAGCAGGATATACTCCATTCAGCAGGTTAAAGACGTATTTCACCGCTAAAAATCTGAAAGCAAATTTTATAATACATCTTGAAAAGCTGTTCCAGCTTTCAGGCGATACTAAAACCTTATATGGATTGACTATAAACGAATCCATTGTTAGGGATACATTGATTGCTACTCTTATCCGTTATGAAACAAAACCTCCATTTGAAACTTCAATTTGCAAAATGATGTTTTCCCTTCGAAAACTTGTAAACAGCGCCGGTGTATTGATTACTGATTCTGCAATGATGATTAGACCGGAGGAAGACAGTGGTAATTATAAACTGATGGTAGGCGTTCCCGTAAATAAAAACCCGGTAGACAACCGCATTGTTATAAAGAAAATGATACCTGGAAAATTGTTGACCGGAATGGTAACGGGTGGAACTGACGCGATTAGTACTGGATATGTCCAAATAAAAAAATATATCAATGACCGCAACATTGAAGTAGCAGCATTACCGTACGAAATACCATTAACAAACCGCTGTGCTGAAAAAGATACGTCGAAGTGGATAACCAAAATATGTTACCCCATTTTTTAAAAGTTGATCCTATCTGTAAATTTTTATAAAATCACTATTTCTTGCAACGATGATATACCTGCTGCCATTGACTGACCTGACAACTTTGATATCCCGGATTTCACCTGTTAAGAAAAATGGTGATGGATTGAAGGATGATGAGAATTCGTTTCTCCAATATCGAAGCACCCAGGGATTTGAAGCATCGTAACGACCTTCATAAGGTAAGACCCCATAAAAATTTCCACCGCCCAACAATTCATTGTAACCATCATAATTTAAATCAACGGGCAGAATGGAAAATACCGGAGCAATTTGCAGTGCCGGCGGAAATGGTGCCCAGCTAAATTTTCCTGTTCCGTCATTTACTAATATACCTGATTGAAGATTGTATGCATTCAATACAGTTGTTTTGTCTAACACTTCTTTGCCAAATATTTCTTCCGCCGTTTTGCCTGCCATGCTTCCGTATTCCAAAAATTTCTTTTTAATTATTGGAAGTTGTTTTTCTAATTCTTCTTTATGGAGAAAAGGATAGTACTTCCCATTTTTATTTACACACAACAGTTGGTCTTGATTGCCATTACCATCAAGATCGGCCAGATACATGCATAACGGGAAATCAACCGAAGCCTGCAGTTTGCTGTTACTTCCATAATTGCCTAATACAAAATCAGTATCTCCATCATTATCTACGTCAGCAGCATTTATGAAATACCACCAGCCATTTAATTTTGTTGATGAAATATCAGACGTAATATCTGTAAAACCTTTGCCATTGTTACGAAGAAATGTTGGAGTTTTCCAGTCACCAACCACCACAAGATCCATTTTCCCATCTTTATTAAAATCATTGAACACAGCGTTTGTTATCATTCCCAATCTCTGTAATGGACCAAACCATTGAGAAGAAGCATCCGTAAAGTTTCCTTTACCATTATTCAAAAGAATATAACATTTTGGCAAATGTCCATAAGCAGAAGGATCGCTTCTGCCGCCAATGAACAGATCTGCAAATCCATCGTTGTTTATATCAGCCGTTCTAACGCAACTTTTATTTTCAGCAATAAGAGGCAGCGAATTGATTGCTTTAATAAATACTCCCTTGCCATTATTTAAATACAACCGATCAAGTAATAATGTATCACCATTGTTATATTCATTGCCTCCACTTACCACGTACAAATCCAAATCCTTATCATTATCGGTATCAAAAAAAACAGCATCTACGTCTTCGCAAGATGAATCTGCAGCAAAAACTTTTTGATTGCTGAGTTCAAACTTCCCTTTACTGTTTTGAATGAACATAGCAGATGCCTGTTGCCTGGCACCGCAAATAAATACATCATCAAGCCCATCACCATTAACATCCCCCACAGCCATTTTAGGTCCTTCTGTAGAGAGCATGTGGGGGATGAGGAATTGACGATTAAAATCAAAAAACGCATTTTCCCTGTGCTTCCAGCTTAGTCCTGTTTGTGCTGTTACATCTTGTAACAATAGGGCTACCGGTTTTATTATCCGGCTAAAATGAAAGGTATCTTTTGCTGCAGTTTGCTGTACTTCAATTTTTTGATTTGCTTTTACATTTTGAAGTGTTTGTGATCGATCACCTAACCATACGATGATGATGCTGTCTACTGAATTCAGGGTATCAAGTCCAAAATGCAAAATTGGTGGAACAGATGATTGAAAACCTCTTGTCAGCATAAGCTCCTGCATTTGCATTCCTTTTTTTGTAAAGAGGTAAGCTTTAGTTCCTACACCAAACTTGTTGGCACTGTCTCCTTTAAAAACTAACTGCAAATAATTTTTCTCGGTAGAGTTATTCTGATATATTCCTGCTTCTTCATTTACCCTATTGACAACTAAATCGAGATCACCATCGTTATCTAAGTCAGCATAAGCAGCACCATTCGATAGTGTTGGTTTATCAAAACCATATAAACGTGATTTATCTTCAAAATTCCCATTTGCACCGCCTCGATAAAAGTAATCATGCCATTTGCCATCAGGTATCCTTTGCAAAACCTCCTGGTCATAATCATGCGATTGCCGCAAATCGCGCTGCACCCGTGATGAGGAAACAAACTTTATATAATCAAGGTCAAGCATTCTTTTTTGGATGCCATTGCTGATAAACAAGTCTTTAATACCATCATTGTCAAAGTCAGCAAATAATGGAGCCCAGCTCCAATCTGTAGCGGCAACACCAGCCTGCAAGCCAACATCACTAAATCGCTTTCCATTAGCCACATTCAATTGAAGGCAATTACGCGAATACTGGTTTTGAAATCCGTTGGCAAATGGCATGATTACTTTTATAAGGGTACAGCAAATGGAAACTTTGAAGATAACTCTGCATCATCTGGTTTTGATAAACCAACATTGTCGAACG
>MWVX01000172.1_pt1 | contig 18347 bp, 14 predicted proteins | sample 1047311 | NCBI WGS metagenome assembly MWVX01 (sample SAMN06349984, study PRJNA376086) | soil metagenome | isolation source: MtG-4 sample Antarctic (ecotone) soil | place: Antarctica | collected 2015-01-13 | reverse complement strand
TCGGGTTTAAAAAAGCTTTAGGCTTAAGAAAAATTCTTATAAAAAAATTCAAATTAATCGGATTGCTTGATGTGTTTCGAAATATCAACCAAGAGATTTAGAGGCATTGCATCTGAAACTAATCCTCTTCTATAAACAAGCTATTTATTAATGACGCCAGGAATGTTAATGTTGCAGTCTTTCAAATTAATATAAGGGTAAGCCGTATAATTTATTATATAAAAAAAAGTGGCAGTAACGAATGATTCTATATTGATACTTGGATCGTTTATTCCAGGCGCTCTTGCTAACCAATACGTTAGGGGGCTTAAAGAAAACAATTGGGATATTTATTGTTTTGAAATACAGGAAGGACTGAACAAAATAAGGCAACGCAGTGTAATAAATAAAGTAATTTACAGGCTGCACCCCCCATATTTTTTAAAGGATTTAAATAGACATGTAATTAGCGAAATAAAAAAAATTAAACCAAAAGTTACCCTTGTTTTTAAGGGCATGGAATTATTTCCAGCTACATTAGAGGAAATTAAAAAGCACACTTCATTATTATGCAATTATAATCCTGATCACCCGTATAAGTTTTTTTCCAGGGGAACAGGAAATTGCTTTGTGCTGGATGGTATAAAATATTATGACCTGTATTTTAGCTATGCAAAATCAGTCTGCACCGGGTTAACTAATCGTTTTGGGATTTCATCATATTGTGTGCCTTTTGGTTTTGATGAAACTTTATCACCGTCTACCTTCTCACGGGAAGAAATTAAAGACAAATTTATTTTTGTAGGAGCCTGGGACAAAGAAAGGGAAAGTATTTTCATGAAACTTACAAACTATCCGATTGAAATATATGGACCTAAAACCTGGTTGTCTGGAAATAAAGAAATAAGCAAAAACTTATATTCCGGTTATGCTATTTACGATAAGGAATATTATGATGCAACTTTTTCTGCAAAAGGCGTGTTCAATTTTTTGCGACCTCAAAATATAGTGGAGCAATCTCATAATATGCGAACTTTTGAAATACCGGGCTGTGGCGGGCTAATGATTACAAATAGAACAAAAGAGCAATCTTATTTTTTTGAAGAGAATAAAGAAGCTGTTTATTTTGACTCAATGGAGGAATTAAAAGATAAACTAAAATTTTATCAGGATAATGATGCCCTCGCCACTACAATAAAAAAAAATGCCCTTTCCCGGTCGCTCAGTTCGGGTTACTCATATCTCAACAGAAGCAGAGAACTATCTGTTGCTATTAGGAAAAATCTTTAACAAAAAAACAAATTATCATGTTGATTTCAATATGCATACCTCAGCATAACCGGATTGATTTTTTAAAAATTAGCTTGAAAAAAATAGCGGAACAGGATTATCAGCATGTTGAGATCGTTATTTCGGACGATGCCAGTTCTGATAATACAGAGCAGGAAATAAATGAATTAGTAAACAGCTATAAATTTCCAATAAAATATTATCGTTTCGCTGTCAACCAGGGCTACGATAGAAATCTCCGAAAAAGTTTGGAAATGGCTACAGGAGTTTATTGCTTTATTTTAGGTAATGATGATACACTAAGCGATTCAGGTGCTTTAAAAAGATTGGCTACTTTTTTAAAAGAAACAGATTTACCTGAAGTAGGCTTTTGTAATAGTGCAGACTATTTTAACCCGGCTAATATTACATATAGAGCCAGTAAGTCTATGGTTATTGGTAGTGGCGTTGATGTTGCGCTTAGATACTATTCAAGTTTTAGTTTTGTTGCAGGCATAATTTATAAAAAAAAATCATTTGATACAGTGAACACAAATAGATTTGATGGCAGCATTTACACACAAATATATTTAGCAACTTTAATTATTGCCAAAGGTGGAAGATTGTTTACTTACGCAGATCCTTTAGTACTTAGTAATATCCGGTATAATAATAATCTTGCTAATTCTTACCGGGACACTCTTCCAAAAAAAAGGGAAGAGTTTAAGAAGTTGGACGGTGGCCTTCCTTCATTTGCCAATGTGGTTTTTCATGCACTGAAAGATGCGAATCCTGCTGATACCGATAACAATTATAAAATAATAAAAAGAATTTATTTATATACTTACCCATATTGGCTCATAGATTATCGTAAAAATAAAGCCCGTGTGGCTGCTCTTGGTTTGAAGGATGGTTTAAAATTAAAATCTTTTAAGAATTTAAGTGAGTTGACCAGAGTTCAGAAACTAAAACTTAATACCATGCATTATATGAGCAGTATGGTGGGCCTTGGATTTCCAATTTGGATGTTTGAACTTTTGAAAACAAGGCTTTACAAGATCGCTAAATCCTAAAATATTTATACTTTAAAATGAAAATAGTTGCTGCTATTTATAACCACCAGGAATATTATCCACCTACATTAAATGCGGTTGAAGAATTGTCAAAATCATGTGATAAAATATATTTATTAGCCAGGAATATAAAAATAAACAAATGGATTTATCCACAAAATGTAGAAATTAAATTGAGCGGAAATTACAAGCCCATGAGTTATATAAAAATTGCTCCATTGGCCTGGAAGGTTTTATCCTTTGTGCAATTTACATTTAATTTTTTTTTTTTGCTGCAAAAGCATAAGCCAAAATGGGTAATCTGTTATGATGCCATACCTCTGTTATCTTTTCGTATTGTCAGTAAATTTATTTTTTTTCAACGGCCTCAATTGTGGTATCACAACCATGATCTTATTGATGGCAGCGTTAAATTTTCTGTTAGCTGGTGGGCCATGAAATCTGAACAACAGTATTTCAGGAGTATCGATATATTTTCATTGCCTGCAGATGAAAGAAGACAATATTTTCCTATACAACAATTAAAAGGTAGATATTTTTTTATTCCAAATTTTCCTGCAAAGGCTTTCTATGAAAAATTTAGAAAAAACACCATGAAGGAAAGTATAGTAACTCTGTTATACCAGGGAAATTTGAGTTCGTTTCATGGAATAGAAGAAACGATAAAATTTATTAGTGTAACAGACTTAAATATTAAATTGATATTGATTGGAAGTATAAAAGATGAGTACAAAACACAAATTCAAGAACTCATTGAAAAATTAAATCTAAAAAGTAAAATTCAAATCTTGCCAGCAGTAGATTATTCTGTTTTACCCTCTATTACATCTAAATGCCATATTGGGCTTGCTATTCACAGAGCGATACCTGTTAATTTAAATTATATTACGGGGGGTACTGCATCTAATAAAATATATGAATACGCTGCTTTGGGCTTGCCTGTATTCTATTTTGATGAAGAGCACTATAATTTGCACCTAAGCAAATACAAATGGGCAGTTTCGTGTGATTTATCAAATGATAATTTTGATACAAAAATCCGCTACATTTTGAATAATTATGATGAACTTTCTACATTAGCAGTAAATGATTTCAAATTGGAATTAAATTTTGAAAAAGCAGTTCAACCTGTCATTTCATACTTAAAGCACGAAACAGTTTAATTGAATAGATAAAGCATTTTGAATTATAAGATGAAATCCCTTGTAAATACTTACCCTCAAAAACGATCTTACAATAATTCATATACTTATGCAATATTTATAGGATTTTTTATCTATGTGGTTTTAGAACTTGAAATATACTATGTATTAGCTATTACTATCTCTGCTCATCAGTTTTTTTCGCTTTATCTGAAACTTGGTGACAGAATTCCGGTTAGAAATCTAATCGGAGCTATGTTTTCCCTTAATTATCTTTTTTCTCCTGTACTAATATATTTATGGCTTAATCCGCATACTGAGGATTTGTATACGATGAAGGTAGATTCTCAAATTTATTTTAATTATGCTATTCCGGCTATTTTACTTTTTTTAATTGGATTGAATATTGGTGCAAAGACCGAAGAAGAACAAATTGACGAAAAACAAATTGAAAATATAACTGACCGTTACCCACAATTGCCCTTAATCTTTATTATTGTTGGCATAGCAGCGAGTTTCCTAAGGCCATATGTACCCTCCTTCTTAACATATATATTTTTTACATTATCGTATTTAAAAGTAGTCGGTTTTTTTCTTTCTATATTTAGTAAAAAAGGATTTAATATTTGGTATCTTATTTTGTCTTACGGGCTATTAGCCTTTCAATCAATTACATCAAGCATGTGGAATTATATTTATTAGCCAGGAATATAAAAATAAACAAATGGATTTATCCACAAAATGTAGAAATTAAATTGAGCGGAAATTACAAGCCCATGAGTTATATAAAAATTGCTCCATTGGCCTGGAAGATTTTATCCTTTGTGCAATTTACATTTAATTTTTTTTTTTTGCTGCAAAAGCATAAGCCAAAATGGGTAATCTGTTATGATGCCATACCTCTGTTATCTTTTCGTATTGTCAGTAAATTTATTTTTTTTCAACGGCCTCAATTGTGGTATCACAACCATGATCTTATTGATGGCAGCGTTAAATTTTCTGTTAGCTGGTGGGCCATGAAATCTGAACAACAGTATTTCAGGAGTATCGATATATTTTCATTGCCTGCAGATGAAAGAAGACAATATTTTCCTATACAACAATTAAAAGGTAGATATTTTTTTATTCCAAATTTTCCTGCAAAGGCTTTCTATGAAAAATTTAGAAAAAACACCATGAAGGAAAGTATAGTAACTCTGTTATACCAGGGAAATTTGAGTTCGTTTCATGGAATAGAAGAAACGATAAAATTTATTAGTGTAACAGACTTAAATATTAAATTGATATTGATTGGAAGTATAAAAGATGAGTACAAAACACAAATTCAAGAACTCATTGAAAAATTAAATCTAAAAAGTAAAATTCAAATCTTGCCAGCAGTAGATTATTCTGTTTTACCCTCTATTACATCTAAATGCCATATTGGGCTTGCTATTCACAGAGCGATACCTGTTAATTTAAATTATATTACGGGGGGTACTGCATCTAATAAAATATATGAATACGCTGCTTTGGGCTTGCCTGTATTCTATTTTGATGAAGAGCACTATAATTTGCACCTAAGCAAATACAAATGGGCAGTTTCGTGTGATTTATCAAATGATAATTTTGATACAAAAATCCGCTACATTTTGAATAATTATGATGAACTTTCTACATTAGCAGAAAATGATTTTAAATCGGGATTGAATTTTGAAAAAGCAGTTCAACCTGTCATTTCTTATATTCAGAGCAATTATGATAAAAACTAATTGAATATTATAAAGCATTTCTGAAAATTTTATTAATGAAGTCTCTTGTAAATAATTACACCTCAAAACGATCTTATAGTAATTCATATGCCTATGCAATATTTATAGGGTTGCTTATATATGCTGTATTAGAACTTGATTTATATTATGTATTGGCGATCACCATTTTTGCTCATCAGTTTTTTTCCCTTTACATGAAACTTGGCGATAAAATTCCGGTTAGAAATTTAATTGGTGTTATGTTTTCCCTCAATTACCTTCTTTCGCCTGTCCTAATTTATTTATGGCTGTATCCTTATACTGAGGAATTATATACAATGAAGGTAGATCCTCAAATTTATTTTAGTTACGCTATACCGGCAATTTTGCTTTTTTTAATTGGATTGAACATTGGCTCAAAAGCAGAAGAGGAACAAATTGATGAAAAAGAAATCGAGAGTATAACTGATCGTTACCCACAATTACCAATAATATTAATTGTTATTGGAATTGGAGCGGGTTTTTTGAAACAATATGTACCCTCGTTTTTAATATATATATTTTATACTTTATCGTATTTAAAAGTTGTTGGTTTTTTTCTTTCCCTCTTTAGTAAAAAAGGTTTTAATATATGGTACTTAATATTGTCCTACGGCTTGCTGGCGTTTGAATCAGTTACATCAAGCATGTGGAATGATTTTTTAAATATATTATTTTTTCTTGGTTTTTTTCTATGCCTTCGCTATAAACCGTCGCAGACTTTAAAAATAGGAGGAATATTTGCCGGTATTTTATTGGTATTTTTTATTCAAATGATTAAAATGCCATTGCGTTCAGCAGTGGGTGCAGGTTTTAATATTGAAAAATTTAACGAGGCTGTAAAAAGAGGTAAGTCCATATCGGATCGTCAAACTTCCGGAGAAAAATTGGTGGGTGTTGTTTTCCGACTTAACCAGGGATGGTTTTTTTCAAGCACCATGTCTAATTATCAACAAGGTGGATTTAATTTTCAAAAAGGTAACCATTCCGTAATTGTACTCCAAACAGCTGTTTTACCAAAATTTTTGGCACCTAATCGAATTGATATTGGAGACCCAGTTTTATTTAATAAATACTCAGGTTATTTTGTTGACAAGGGTACCTCTATGGCTCTAGGTGTACTAAGTGATGGATTTATTGATTTTGGTTACAATGGAATTTTTGTTGTTTTTGCTTTTGGCTTAATATTAAATGGCTTTATTAAGTTTTATCATAAAATGAATGATAAATATTTATTTGCAAAAATATTATCCCCGCTTGGTTTATTTTATATTATCAGGCCTGACATAGATACGCAGGGGGCATTAGGTGGAGTCTTAAAAAGCGCTATAATACTATGGGTATTATTAATAGTTTTACAAAATATCTTCTCAAAAGATATTAATAAGGCAAATGACCTTTCACCTTCTTAGCCATCTGCTCTGCTACCTGCCAATACAGTGTAAATGCAGCCATTGATGAAAAAAATTTTAATATTTTACGATTATTTTTATCCTGCTTACAAAGCCGGCGGGCCCATACAATCCATAGCAAATTTGTGCAGAACATTCAAAAACGAATTTGATTTTTATATTATTTGCAAAGATCAGGATTATGGTGAAACAAGCCCCCTGTCATCAATACAAAGTAATTGCTGGAATGATTTTGAAAATCAAACTGCAAAAGTTTATTATATCTCCCGGTCTTTTCCAAAACGTTACATTATCGGGCATCTCATAAGGGAAGTTAAGCCAGATACTATAATGGTAAACGGCTTGTTTTCCCCGGTTTTTTCTATAATTCCATTATTAATAGGTAAAAGTAAAAAGATAGTTTCTGTTAGAGGCATGCTTCATCCAGGTGCATTAACTCAAAAAGCTTTGAAAAAAAAACTATTTGTTTTTTTTTTGAAAAAATTCAGAATTACAAAAAATGTAATTTTTCATGCTACCAATGACGAAGAAGTAAAGCATATTAAAAAAATATTTGGAGATAAAATAAAAATTACTGATGGAATTGACATTCCTGCTGTACAAGAGGTGGGAAACGAGGGTAGTTTGCGGCATTCATTAATAAAACAGGCGGGCAAGATTAAGTTAGTAACGGTTGCCTTAATAAGCCCTATGAAAAATCATGCACTGATTTTGCTTGCTTTGCAAAAAGTTTCTGCTTATGTTCACTATGACATTTACGGCCCAATTAAAGATAAAGATTATTGGAATGAATGCCTGCAGATCATCAATACTTTACCATCAAATATTGTAGTAAACTATAAGGGCAGTTTACATCCTACTAAAGTTTCATCTGTACTTGTACAAAATCAATGTTTTATAATGCCAAGCAAAAGTGAAAATTTTAGTCACTCAATCTACGAATCACTTAGCAGTGGAATTCCGGTTATTACAAGTTTTTTTACTCCATGGAATCATTTAAAACAAAATAAAGCCGGATGGAATGTGGATATCACTGATCTTCAAACGATCACTTCAGCAATTGAAACTATCGCTTCATTTGATGAGAAAGAGTATGCGCAATGGAGCCGATCATCCATAGCCTTTGCAAAGAAAAGCATTGATATTGATAAAATTAAAATCCAGTATCGTAGTTTACTTAACCTGTAAAGCTTCTAAACAATTTGAAAGTAATGACAATTTTAATTTAACCATAAATGGCGATTTTAGGAATAAATGCATATCATGCTGACTCCAGCGCGGCAATTTTAGTAAACGGGGAGTTAATAGCTGCAACTGAAGAAGAAAGATTTACGAGGGTAAAACATTGGGCCGGTTTTCCCGCACAAGCCATTTTGTTTTGCTTAAAAGAAGCCGGTATTACACTTGATATGGTAGACCATATTGCAATAGGCCGCGATCCAAAAGCAAAACTGGATAAAAAATTAGCATATGTTCTTAAAAATCCCAGCGGCGGTTTGAAAACAGTGCTTAATCGGTTACAAAATTCTAAAAAAGTTTCCTCCCTTGAAAAAGAATTTTTTTTAATAACAGGTATTGATCAAAAGATAATAAAATCTAAAATACACCAGGTCGAACACCACAGAAGTCATTTGGCATCTGCCTTTTTCGCAAGCCCTTTCAATGAATCGGCCTTACTTTCTATTGATGGTTCCGGAGATTTTACAACAACGATGATTGGTGTTGGCAATGGAAATAAAATTGAAGTGATTGATTCTGTTGACTTTCCTGTTTCCATCGGAACATTTTATACTTCATTTACGCAACTGCTTGGTTTTCCTTATTATGGTGATGAGTACAAAGTAATGGGCCTGGCGCCATTGGGCGAGCCCAAATATCTTGAAAAATTGCATGATGTAATTCAGTTTACGGACAACGGATTATTTAATTGGAATAAAAAATATTTTAAATCAGCTAAGGATGTTGTGGTTACTTATGGAGAAGACCATATTCCATTTGTAGATACATTATATACCCGGTTCATGGAAGCACAATTTGGAAATGGCAGGAAAAAAAATGAAGAACTGACCCAATATCATAAAGACTTAGCCGCATCTGTGCAACGTTTTACGGAAGAATTGATTTTAAAAATGGTCAATCATTTACAAAAACGTACTGGATTAAAAAACCTGTGCATTGCTGGTGGTGTAGCTCAGAATTCGGTAGCAAATGGAAAAATTATAAAAGAGAGCAATTTTAAAAATTTATATATTCCTTCTGCAGGTCACGATGCAGGTATTTCAATGGGTTGTGCCTTGTATGTATATAATCAAATTTTAGATAAGCCCCGGGCAAAGCCGGTTTATTCCGCGTACACAGGAAGCAGGTTCAACAATGATGAAATTGAAACTTATTTACAGTCCCGTAAAATAGAATACAAAAAGTATAGTGATATAGATCTATACGAAAAAGTAGCAAACAGGTTAATTGATAGTGGAGTGATTGGGTGGTTCCAGGGTAGGGCAGAATTTGGACCTCGTGCATTAGGTGGCCGTTCTATTTTGGCTGATCCCCGCAGGATGGATGCGAAAGATTTACTTAATGCTAAAATTAAGCGCAGAGAGAGTTTCAGGCCTTTCGCTCCTTCCATATTAAAAGAATATGTTTCTGAATATTTTGAGCTTTCCGATGATGTTCCCTTTATGGAAAAAGTGTTTCCGATAAAAAAAGAAAAGCACGGGATCATTCCTGCAGTTACCCATGTTGACGGTACCGGGCGTCTTCAATCTGTTGATAAAAAAATTTCACCCCGTTATTATAATTTAATTGAAGCTTTTCGCCAAAAAACCGGTGTGCCAATTCTTTTAAATACTTCATTTAACGAAAATGAACCCATAGTAAATTCACCCGGCGAGGCATTAGATTGTTTTTTACGTACGCAAATGGATATGCTGGTATTAGAAAATTGCGTGATAGAAAGATAGTGTCACTACCAAACAACTGCCATATTAATGAATGATAAACCGGGCGTATTATTTATAAACCAGGTATCTGGTTACTTGTTTATTGATATTATTAATGCTTTTGCAGAAGACACTCATTGTTTATTATTTACCGGGCAAATTGATGCCGGCCACGTGACTTTAAACAAATCGGTAAAAAAAAAAGTTTTTATCAGGTATAACAGGAATAATGCTTTTAAAAGAATTTGCACATGGTTAATATTCACTATTCAATCTTTTGTTAGTTTATTATTTCAACCAAAAAGTACAGAATTGTTTATTGTAACAAATCCTCCTTTTGCTCCATTACTCGGGTATTTATTTAACAAGTTAAGAGGCACACAATATCATTTACTTATTTATGATGTTTACCCCGATGCATTGGTGCAATTTGGTATAATAAAAAAAGGAGCTTTAATGGATCGTCTATGGAGTAGAATTAATAAACATCTTTATAAAAATGCGACAACAGTATTTACGCTAAGTAATAATATGGCTTCTCTCATTAAGAATTATTACCCCGAGGCAATAATCCAAACTATACCTAACTGGACAAATACTTCATTTATAAAACCTGTTGAGAAAGCAAATAATCCTTTTGCAAAAAAATACGAACAGATCAGTAAAATTACTGTAATGTATTCGGGAAATATGGGAGCTACACATGCTGTAGAAAAAATTGCTGATTTGGCTGCCGGGTTAAAAAATAATTTAGGCTTTGGTTTTTTTGCAATCGGAGATGGAGCCAAAAGAGCTCAATTGGAGAAATTAAAAGATGACCATAAACTTACCAATTTAAAATTATTGCCTTATCAAACAATTGAGATGCTTCCTTATTCACTGGCATGTGCCGATGTAGGTATTGTAACATTAAGTGCAGGTGCAGAAGACCTTTCTGTACCAAGTAAATCATACAATCTTCTTGCAGCAGGTGTTGCATTGATGGTTATTGCTTCACCAAAAAGTGAACTTGCAGGGATAGTTGAAAAATATAAGTGCGGTGTCCATTTTGAAGAGCATGAAACAGGCAAGATGATCAATTTTTTACAGCAAATTCAGCACGATTCCAGTATGCTTTTACAAATGAAAAATAACGCAAGAGATGCATCCTTTCAATTTACACCTGCTAATGCACATAAATATAAGTCACTACTTAATAGCAATATGTATGTATCGAAATTTGCTGAAACCGGTATGTGATTTCCTCCTCTCACTGAGCATTCTTTTTTTAACTTCCCCCATAATTATAATTACCACTTTATTTCTCTTTGTAATAAATAAAGGAAAACCTTTTTTTTTCCAGCGGCGCCCAGGTAAAAATGAGCGGATATTCAATGTCATAAAATTTAAAACCATGCTTGATAAAAAGGATAAGCATGGCTTGTTACTACCTGATGCTGACCGTATAACCTCTGTGGGTAATATTGTAAGAAAAACATCTATAGATGAATTACCGCAGCTAATAAATGTGCTAAAAGGTGATATGAGTCTAATTGGGCCAAGGCCTTTATTGGTTCAATACCTCTCTTTATATAATGACAGGCAAAAAAGGCGTCATGAAGTAAGGCCAGGCATTACCGGGTGGGCACAGGTGAACGGAAGAAATACTATTAGCTGGGAACAAAAGTTTGAATATGACGTTTGGTACGTTGACAATTTAAATCTTTGGTTAGATATAAAAATTATTTGGGTTACTATAATTAAGGTCTTTAAATCAGAAAGTATCAATCAGCAGGGCCAATCAACCGTAGAATATTTCAAAGGCAATTATTGATGCAGGAAATAGTAAAAAAAATTATTTTTCATATTAAACGTTCACAGCTTGCCTATGAACTTTACCAGGAAGAGAAAAAATATTACCAGGCCTTACGGATTTATAAAGCAAATAAGGCCATTTATTTACTCTTGATTGAAAATGGAGATTTGTGGAATAATGTTCCGGACAAATCTGTTATGGAATACATTTTTCATTTAGAAGACTGGTTCGAACAATTTGATCATTTAGTTACTTCTTCGGTCATAAATTTGGAAGATGAATTTGCATTCAACCGTTTTGAAAATTCGCCACCATTTTCCAGCAAAATAATAGATTTAATAAATAACTTATAAAATTTTATGCGATATGCTTTTGCGGGAGATAGGGATATTAGTGTTGCTGTATTAAACTGTTTAATTGAAAATGGATACAAGCCATCTGCACTATTATTAACTGAAAAAGAAAAAGCAAGCCATGCAAATCAGCTACGCGAAATTGCTGATCTTGAAAGCAAACTTATATTTCATGGCAAAGGTTTTGAGGATCAGGAAAATCAAAGCATATTGAAGGATTTAGAATTAGATTATATTATTGGCATACATTTTCCATACCTGGTAGCGAATGAAATACTTGACATTCCTAAAATAGGCTTTCTTAATTTACACCCAGCCTATTTACCTTTTAATAAAGGATGGCATACACCGAGTTGGGCTATTATCGAGAACACTTCATATGGCGCAACCTTGCATTTTATGTCTGAGCAACTGGACAATGGAGATATCATACATCAAAAAATTTGTCAGGTATTGCCTAATGATACGGCAGATAGCCTATACCAAAAAGTAAAGGAAACGGAATTAGAAGTATTTAAAGAAGCTTTTTCTTCCCTTACATCTTTAACTCCACCCCGGTTGAAACAAGAATTTAAAGGTACATCTCACTTAAAAAAAGATATAAAAAAAATACAGTTGTTGAATCTGGAAGATGTTAGTGAAGTGCAACGTATAATTGATAAACTAAGAGGGCTAACGACAAATAGATTAGACGAAGCGGCTTATTTTTTTGAAAATGGCAAAAAATATTTTGTGCAGGTAAAAATAACTGAAGCCCAGATTTAAAATTATTTCTTAAAAGATGAACAATCCTAAAATATGGTTATCATCTCCACATATGGGTGGAGGTGAGCTGGCTTTTGTAAATGAAGCTTTTGAAACAAATTGGATAGCTCCATTAGGCCCTCATGTTAATGGATTTGAAAAAGATTTGGAAAACTTTGTGGGCGGGCAATACAAAGCTGCTGCTTTAAGTTCAGGTACAGCAGCCTTACACTTAGCTTTAATTATTTTAGGTGTAAAAGCTGGTGATGAGGTAATTTGTCAATCAATGACTTTTTCTGCTTCAGCTAATCCAATTGTTTACCAGGGCGCAACGCCGGTTTTTATTGATAGTGAGGAAGATACATGGAATATGTCACCATGGGTTTTGGAAACGGCAATTCAAGACCGGATAAAATCTGGTAAAAAACCAAAAGCAATTATTGTGGTGCATTTATATGGCATGCCAGCTAAAATGGATGAAATTTTAGCGATTTCAAAAAAATATGAAATTCCCCTAATAGAAGATGCTGCAGAAGCATTAGGCTCAACTTACAAAGGAAAAGCCGCAGGAAGTTTTGGCGACTTAAGTATTTTATCCTTTAATGGGAATAAGATCATCACAACCTCAGGTGGAGGCGCACTCTTGTCAAAAAATGAAGAATGGATAAGCAAAGCCCGCTTTTTAGCAACACAGGCAAGGGATCCTGCACCGCATTACGAGCATTCACATATTGGATATAATTATAGGATGAGTAATATCTGTGCTGGTATAGGAAGGGGTCAGATGCAAGTATTGCATAAGCGAATTGAACAAAGAAGGAAAAACTTCACTTTTTACACAAATGCCTTAGCTCAAAAAGAGGAAATAAAATTCTTAGCAGAAAAGAACGACAATTTTTTTTCTAACCGGTGGCTAACAACCATTTTAGTTTCAGATATAAAAGCTTTAAAAAATATTCATACTTCATTGTCAGATAATAATATTGAGTGTCGTCCATTATGGAAGCCTATGCATTTACAGCCCGTTTTTGCCGGAGTTCCTTATTATGGGGAAAAGATTAGTGAAAACCTGTTTAATAGCGGCTTGTGCCTTCCATCCGGTTCTAATTTAACTGAGAAACATTTATCAAGAGTAGTTGATAAAATAAATGTTGCTTTGGGAGTCATTTTGGTGTATTGAATGCTTAATCGATAATTGAAATACCTGGGTAAGTAATACTATTTTGTAATTTGATTTTTAAGCCGAGCTTAAAAGACTTAAAAATTTATCTTTATATTTCAGATTTCTAAAATAACTTCTATCTTTAGCTTCTGAACACTTGGTAATTACTCTTAAATAAAGTCCCTATATTTTTTCATATAATAAATGCTACTTTATCGGAGATTTACTACCGGCAGATAAATTATATATAAGCTTTTACTGTTAAGTTATGAAGACGCAATGTTGGCATAATGTTTAATAGTAATTAAACTTCCAATCCTCAGAAATTCTCGCACGTTCTACTTCCAAACCTCTCAAAAGCCTCCTTAGAGTTTTTTTATAATTCTTATGTTATAACCAAAGATTCTATTAATCTATTTTACTACTATGAGAGAGAAGTTATTAAATTATCGAACTGTACCCAGGTGGGTTATTCAATTAATTGATCTTATCATCATTAGTTGGTCTTTTACTTTATCTTATTTCATTATTCAGCAATTTGAATTTAAAGAAATTTATAGGGGACACTTTTTTATTTACATTGGTTTGTACTGTAGTATTACCCTTAGTGTTTTTTTATTTTAAGCATATACACACTGGTTTAATTCGTTATTCAAACAGCCAGGATATCTTTCGCATCTTTTCGGCAATTATTATTAGCAGTATTATTTATCCCCTCTTATTAGAATTAATATTTGTAACAGGAATATTTAATATTGCTCGTTTACCATTGGGTAAACTCTTACTCATTAATTTTTTTATTAGTTCCTCAGTTCTTGTTTTATTACGAACCGCTGTAAAGGAAATGTTTCATTTTGCAAAACGTATTACAACAAATACAAAAGAACGCATACTTATTTACGGATCTGATAGCAGGGCTATCATTGTAAAACAAGCGTTGGAATCAGGTGATAATGATGCCTTCACCATATTGGGATTTGTAGAAACTAATCGTAGCAGGGTTAATAGTTATATAGAGCAAAAAAAGGTTTTTCATATAAACGATCTTCAAAAATTAAAGGAGAAGTTCAATGCAGACAAGTTGATTATGATGAATGAAGAGCTTGGAAATACAGAAAAAAAATCTGTAATAGATCAATGCCTGAGTTTAGGAATAAAGGTGGTTACAGTACCTCCATCAGATCAGTGGGTTTATGGAAAATTAAGTTTGCGGCAAATAAAAGATTTGAATATTGAAGATTTGCTTCAAAGAGAACCAATTATTATAAATAATTGCTTAATATCAAAAGACCTTGAAGGAAAAAGAATTCTTATCACTGGCGCAGCGGGTTCAATTGGCTCAGAGATTGTTCGCCAGGTATTAAATTTTGAACCGGAAATGGTAATTCTTTGCGATCAGGCAGAATCTGCATTGCATGAGATTCAATTGGAAATTCAGGAAAAATTCCCTGCATCAAAAATAAAAATTTTTATTGGTAGCATTCAGAATTTTAAAAGGATGCAGGTATTATTTAATGAATATAAACCCCAGATTATTTTTCATGCCGCTGCTTACAAGCACGTTCCAATGATGGAAAACAACCCTTCTGAAGCTGTGCTTACTAATGTTATGGGCAGTAAGAATATAGCTGACTTATCCATCATACATAAAGCGGAAAAATTTATAATGATTTCTACAGATAAGGCAGTAAACCCCACAAATATTATGGGTGCATCTAAGCGTATCGCAGAAATGTACATCCAATCGTTAAATAATTCAACTGATGATATTTTAGAAGTTGACAATTCTGGTAGTATCCTGCAGGTATATTTAAGAAATTCAAAAACAAAATTTATTACAACCCGTTTTGGTAATGTGCTCGATTCTAATGGTTCCGTAATTCCACGTTTTCGTGCTCAAATTCAAAAAGGCGGCCCAGTGACGGTTACTGACCCGGAAATTACCCGTTATTTCATGACCATCCCCGAGGCAGTGCAGTTAGTTTTAGAAGCGGGTACCATGGGTAAGGGTGGAGAAATTTTTGTGTTTGACATGGGCGAACCTGTGCGCATTGTTACCCTTGCAGTTCAAATGATAAAACTTGCGGGCCTTATTCCTGATGAAGATATTAAAATTGTTTATACAGGTTTACGTCCTGGTGAAAAACTTTATGAGGAGCTATTGAATGAGAAGGAAACATGCCTGCCTACCCATCACGAAAAAATTAAGATCGCTAAAGTGGTAAGTTACCCGTACGAAGATGTATTATATGATATCGAAGAATTAATATTAATGGGACATCACGAAGATTATATAATGCTGGTGAAAAAGATGAAAGATATTGTACCTGTATTTATTAGTAATAACTCGCAGTTTGAAAAGCTAGACCACCTGAAATTACAAGTTTCCTATCCTCATAAGTCAAATTTTAATTTAGAATATAAGGAAGATGCTAAACGTGCAATGTAGCTTTAATAATTATTGACGTCAATTTACTACTCTTAGGTTTTTAAAAAACTTTCTTTGTAACTACCTATATAGTCGCATATTTTACTTACTAAAATTTCCATCCTTATTTTTATAATGCCTTTTACATTTTCTCACCCAGCCATAATATTGCCTTTTGCAAAATTGGAAAAAGGGTGGGTATCACTTACGGGCCTTGTAATTGGAAGCATTGTCCCGGATTTTGAGTATTTTATGCGCATGGATATAAAAAGTTCGCATGGCCATACACTTGGCGGCCTTTTCTATTTTGATTTTCCGCTTGGAATATTATTATGTTTTGTCTTTCATAATTTAATTCGTAATTCCTTAATTAAAAATCTTCCTTTAGGGTTGCAACAAAGATTTATCAAGTTTACCTATTTTGAATGGAACAATTTTTTTTCACGAAATTGGAACCTGGTTGTTCTTTCAATTTTTATTGGAATAGGTTCACATTTTTTGCTCGATAGTTTTACAAACAGTGAAGGTTTTTTTGTAAACCTAATTCCTTTTTTGAATACGAAATTTATATATAATGGGCAGTCATTGATTTTATTCCAGGTATTATACTACATAATATCTATTGCCGGTTTAATTATGATTTTATACGGTATTCAGCAAATGCCTTTACACAGGAGGTTTCGGCCTACTAAACCTTCACTTCTATATTGGACCATAATGGGCCTGGTTACCATTGCTTCATGTATTTTATTTACGAATTTGCGAATCGATGAATACATGCGAACCCTTTATCAACATTTTTTTGCAAATTTTCTAATAATCGCTATTGGGTCATTTCTGATTGGGTTGGTGGTAGCATCTTTTGTTTTTTTAGGCAAGGGAAAAAAAAGGAGATAGAGTATTTATTTTTTATTATAAAAGCAGCAGTGGGCTGCTTTTTTTGTTTACATACCTTTGATAAAATCATTCAGAATTTGAAGCATCTCAGGCATTTGCGGAAATACTTCTGGAAATACAAACTCAGGCTTGGATCTGGGGTATTGTTTATAATAGTTTCAAATTACTTTGGCATTTTAGCCCCACAGGTTACCGGCTTTATAATAGACTATGTACAGCGGAGCCTTCAACTGCCGGGGTATCAACCGAAAACAAGGCCTCCGAATTATGATGGTTTGGTGCAAAAATTTATTGATAAACTTGAAAACCCTGATTTTTCAATTTCACAGGTTGTTGCAATATCTGGGATAACCATTTTGGCTTTGGCCTTATTGCGTGGATTGTTTATGTTTTTTATGCGCCAAACTATTATTGTAATGAGCCGCCATATTGAATATGATCAAAAAAATGAAGTGTACGTACATTATCAAAAATTAGATACCGGATTCTATAAAAGCAATAGCGTTGGAGATCTAATGAGCCGGATGGCTGAAGATGTTAGCAGGGTGAGATTGTTTACCGGCCCGGCAATTATGTACCTGATCAACCTGGTAGTGCTTATTTCATTAACAGTTTTTTTTATGGTAAAGCGCAGCCCTGAACTTACGCTTTACGTACTTGCACCGCTACCTGTTCTTGCAATTACTATTTACCTGGTTAATAGTATCATTCACAAAAAGAGCGAAAAACTTCAGGCTGCTTTGGCTTCCTTAACTACCAATGCACAACAATCGTACAGTGGTATCAGGGTTATTAAATCTTTTGTGCAGGAAAAAGCAATGCTTAATTTTTTTAAAACTAATAGTGAAGAATATAGGCAAAATGCGGTAACGTTATCAAAAATAGAATCGTTGTATTTTCCCTCCATGGCCTTATTTATAGGTATTAGTACTTTGTTAACCATCATGGTAGGGGGACTACAATATGTGCGTGGAGAAAATAACATCGGGTTAGATACAATTGTGGAATTTGTAATTTACATTAACATGCTAACTTTTCCTGTCAGCGCTATTGGGTGGACGGCGAGCATGATACAAAGAGCTGCTGCCTCTCAAAAAAGATTAAATGAGTTTTTACATACAGAACCAATAATTATAAATCATCCATCATCTGCCAAGCCGGTTTTAACTGGACAGATAAGCTTTCAGCAAGTGAATTTTACTTATCCGAACACTGGTATCCAGGCAATAAAAAATTTTAATTTAGAAATAAATAGGGGTGAAAAAGTAGCCATCGTTGGTAAAACAGGTAGTGGTAAGACTACTGTCATTCAGCTCTTGTTACGCATGTATGATGCAAATTCCGGAACGATATCTTTGGATGGTATAAATATCGAAAAAATT